>Ga0302320_10014251_pt1 | contig 16471 bp, 6 predicted proteins | sample Bog_T0_3_FD_202130 | JGI IMG/M metagenome (GOLD analysis project Ga0302320, IMG submission 202130) | Peat permafrost microbial communities from Stordalen Mire near Abisko, Sweden - Bog_T0_3 | ecosystem: Environmental > Terrestrial > Soil > Wetlands > Peat | place: Sweden: Abisko, Stordalen Mire... | reverse complement strand
TAAATGCTCGCCGTGGCTCCTGGGAATACCGTCAGCGATGCAGGCGTCAGCCCGGTGATGGCCAGCGGCTGCACCGTCAGAATGGCCGGCTGCGATACCGCCGAGCCGTTTGTATTTAGCAATTGCACCGTATAGTTACCCGCTAATCCAGTTACTAGATTGCTGATTGTCAATACATTGCTTTGTGAACCCGAGATGGGCCCGCCGTCAACCAAAGGGGTGTACACATTGCTGCCATTGGTTTCCGCCAGCCATTGGTAGGTTGGATACGGATTCCCCGTACCGATGGCCGTGAACTGAACGGATTTGAGGACTCCATTCGTTTGCGACACCGGCGAAACCACGATTTGCGGGGGCGAACCCGGAGGCGCGTTCTCTCCCGCCAGAATGGTCTCTCCCGGATTTTGATCGTAGGCATAGTCAACCAAGGTTATTTCCCCGGCAGTACCGTCAAACACGGTGGCGGAATTATAAATGAAATGCGCCCAGCCATAATAAAAATTGCCCACCCCATCTTCGAGCGTTAAACCGACATATCCGTCAACGTTCGTCCCGCCGCTATTCCAGGCCCCCTGCACGTTGGCGCTGGTATCCTGATAAAAATACCCGTATTCCTCGGGGCTTTCGTAGCTGGCATTAACAGGCGTCCCATTGGTTGTCAACGGAAGACCGTCACCAGAACCAGCCAGCACACTGGGAGTGAAATTCGGTTGCCCCAAAAAATGCGAGGTGTCCACGTAAGGCTTCAGGGAGTTGTTGTTATCAAAATGAATTTGAAAATCCGGATAACCGTCGTGATTCAGATCTATCGTGAAACCCGCAGTGGTGGTGGGCGCGGTGAGGTTGGCATAGCAATATACGATCTGACTATTGGTAACGGTCTGACCATGTGCCAGGCCGGCGGTCAGCGCGGAAGCGGATACGAGGGCGAGTTTTTTGGCTTTCATTTTTAGTTTTAGCGGGTTGAGCGGTTAAATTGCTTGACTACCGGATCTCCGGGTATTCGGTCGGCACGATTTTTTGTCGTGTTTGTGTCTTCGCATGGCTGAGTCGGCTTTTACGGTTTTACCTGGCCAAGCCAAAAGACGTTTGTTCCGGGCATGCCGGATCGGGCACAACGGTGTAATGGCTTGATTAATCAAATGTAATGCGAACTCTCAGGGTTGTCGCGGGCATTCCGTGCCAAAAGAGGGGGTATTGAGTGCATGATCCTCTTTTTCATGGTTTACGCCGTAAAAAGACCCACACCGCAGCGTTTGATTGCCAATTGCCATTGGATTCAACCCCGTTGTGTGCTTCCAACCTTACAGGGCCTTTGAAAAAACGTGACGAGCGGGCAATTCACGGCCATCCATCCGCATCGCCAGATTTGCGGTTTCGCGATGCTCGGTCGCCCCGCCCCGAAACTGAAGGTGGTTAATTCCCTCGTCAGGACGGCGTCGTTTGGCAACGTGGTAAAGCAGGCAAACATTCCCCAGGGAATCCAACAGGCGGTTCTCCGCGCGCACCACCCGCACGTCAACACATAAGCTGTCACGCACCCGGCGCGCCAGGAAAGTACCGATGGGCTGCGAGCCGTCAAACAGCGTGGACGACAGGTCGAGTTCGAACCCGAAAGCCGAGTCTGCCCGCCAGTGGTCCCGCAATTCCTCGGGTGTCATCAACCGGTAAGGTGCGATTAGCTCAAGGATGGTTTCCGGCGCATGCTGCCGGATGGATTCGGTTCGCCAGCCAGGCGGAAGTTTGGATTTGTATTTCTCGAACGCCTCAACCGTGCGCGTCCAGGCGGGCAGGCCCGGCACCTCAAAAAAACGTTCCGACCGCAACAGACTGAAGCCCTGCCTGGCCAGAAGTTCAATCCAGTCGCTTTTATCGGCCAGCAACTCCCCGTACTGGAGCGATTGCTTTCCGGCGATGCGGGCACGCTGCGAAACTTGATCAATGAGCAAAGCGCACACCTCATCGCGGATCATCCCGGGGGAACAGGCCAGCTGGAAGCGGCCAACATTCCATTCGGACCACCAGGCGACGGCAGCAACAAATCGTTCAACTGGACGGCTGCGCACGGCGACGAAAATTCGCGCTTGGGGACGCAAGCGGACGTTCTGGAACAAATAAACAGCGCGCTCCAGCTCGGCGGGCACCGGTTCCCGAATCACCAAATCAGCAAGGGTGGACTCTTTCATAACAGCCGATCCCGATGGCTTGAACCTGTTATCGCCAATACGGGAATCACAAATTAAAGTGTGCCAAATGCTGTGTCACCGCAATCCATTCTTTCGGGAACCTTTCCGCGGGGCAACGCGTTTGCTTTTAGACGCCCCGCCGATTGGAAATCGGCGACAACCGAACGCCGGCCTCGCAATCAGGTTGGACACCTGCGCTCCAACGGCCAGGCCCGCATTCTGCAAATCGGCTATGGAATATCCGCGCATGGAAGGTCTGAAGGGGCTTGCTCGAATTTGTGCGGTGGGGTTTGGACTTGCGTGTACTTCACTATTCCTCAATATATCTTGATTCATTACGCTGATTCTAACTTGCCATTCTCGCGGAATTTATCTGCCATGTTATGTCACATCGCCTGTTGTTGATCGAATTGGAGGCCGCCGATTGGAAAGTATTCCACCCGTTGATTGACGCGGGAGAAATGCCGGCTTTCGGCCAAATGGTTGAAAATGGTGCTTCCGGACAATTGCTCGCCGCCCACCCCATCGTGCCCGCCATGTTGTCCACATCCATCGTAACCGGGAAACGCGCCTGGCAACACGGAATTTGCAATTCCGCCGAGGCGGTTCCGGATGGTAGCCAGCCTGTCCCAATCACGGCGGCCCGCCGGCGTTCCCCTGCCCTTTGGGAGATGCTGGCGCATGCCGGCAGGCAATGTCTGGTGATCGGGTGGCCCGCGACATATGGTGAAAGAACGGACAACTCCATAATCATTTCTGACCGCTATCCAGCACCCACCGCTGGTCCAGGCATCAAGCCGTGGCCGGCAGCTTCACCAGGCACATACTGGCCGGAAATTATTGGCAAAAAATTTGATGCGAAACGGGTCAGCCCGGAGGATATCGGGTCAAATGTCATTTCACAGTACATCCCCGACTGGAGGAAAATTGATCAAAAGCGGGACCGGCGAATCGGCAAATTGCGCCTGTTCTTGGCGGCCGACTATTCCTACCAGAACGCAGGCCTGGCGCTGCTGAAGGAAAAGAACTGGGACATGGCTGCCATTCGATTTCCGGCGCTGGCGCCGATTAGCCGCATGTTCCTACCGCACCATCTTTCAAATCAAAGCACAAGCAACCAGGAAGAATTTCAACTGTATCGCCACGTCGTCCGGGCCAGTTGTCGCATCCTGGACGAGATGGTGCGCCAACTTGTGAAAGTTGCCGGACCGGAAACCACCGTTATCATTGTTTCGGGACACGGCGTGAATACCCAGGCCATTCCGCCCAGTGGTTTTCCACCCGGCGACAAGGATTCATGGAAATCTCCCTACGGCATTTTTTTGGCTTGTGGTCCCCAATTCGCTCCCGACGCATTACTGCATGGCGCCGGCATCCTGGATATCACGCCGACGTTGTTAACGTGGTTTGGGCTGCCCATCGGCGATGATATGGAGGGAAGGGTGTTGATCGAAAGCCTTGTTCGCATTCCGGAGGTCACCCGCGTGGATTCGTGGGAGACATACATGGGAATTTCCAAGACTCCAGCCGAGGAGATCCCTGCCCTGCCACACAATGCCTTGTTCGTTGGTTTGCGGCGCGAATCGGAATGGAACTTTGTTCAATCGTGCCTTGAAGCTGCGCGCTACCGGGAAGCATTGCCCGTGTTGGAACAATTATTTCGAGAATTTCCAGAACGCGTGGAGTTGGCGCACGCGCTATTTCAGTGCCAATTGGCGCTGGGCCGCCTGACCGAGGCCGCCGACACGCTCGACGTCGCGCTGGAGTCCCTGCCCCCCGGAATTGCCTCGTTGTTGCCGCGGGCCGAACTGGCCCTGGCTCAACGCAACCCAAACCAGGCACGTTCGCTGGTGAACGAGGCCCTGAAGCTCAATCCGACCAATCCACTGGCCTTGCGCAAACTCGGGCTGTTGCTGTTGCGATTGCGGGAATGGGACGAACTCGCCCGCATCGCCAAACAAGCCCTGGCCATGAACGAGCAGGATGCCATCGCGTGGTTGGGATTGGCGGCGGCACAATTACGGAAAGGAAACGCGGTGGAAGCCGCGGAAGCAGCCGCGCGGGCCATTGGCCTTACATATTTTCTCCCAGACGCCCATTTCGTAATGGCCCGTGCACTGACGGCGCAAGGAAAATGGCAGGAAGCCACCGAGGCGATGCAGACGTTACGCAAGCTCCAGCCGGACAACCGGGTAGCCGCTGCCTATTCCCGGCGGTTGCAGCCGCGGAACGATCCGGCTGTCGGCGGTTGAATCCGCCTGTTGGCGTGACACCCGGTTTCGAGGTCATCACCCGCTGTTTGGACAGGTTGGAAAAAATAAATGGATTCTTATCCCGCATTGTTGCCGTATTCACCCGGCAACACGCCGAACCGTTCGCGGAATATGTTGCGGAAGTACTTGGGATCGGAAAAACCCACCGCATAGATGATCTCGGACACGGTCATACGGGACTCGCGCAAGAGCTGGGCTGCGCGCCTGAGCCGTATGTCCCGAACGAAACCGTTGGGAGTGCAGCCAGCCACGGCCTTGAACTTCCGAAATAACTGTCGCCGGCTCATCGCCAGGTTGCGGGCCAGCTTTTCAACATCGAATTCATAGTCCGCAATGTTCTTTTCCACAATCTCCACAACGCGCCGCAGGAATTCCGCGTCCATCTGGCTTCCGGCGATTTCACGCGGATACACCGACTGCAATTGCTGGAAATATTCATGCAATTTGCGCCGCTCCTCCAGCAGATTGTCCACCCGCGCTTTCAGTACCGGCAGCCGCAAGGGTTTCACCAGAAACTCGCTCACGCCGGCCTCCAGTGCCCGCACCTGCGTTTCATCCGTGTGGTCTGCCGCGAGCAAAATCACCGGAATATGGCTGGTGATTTGGTCCGCCTTCAAACCGCCGCACAATTTTATGCCGGCGTCACCCAGGCTGCAGCCGTCCACCACGATCAGGTCGGGGACATTTTCCCTGGCAGCGTTCAGCCCTCGAGCCGTACCGGTGGCCCCACAAACAGAATAACCGCTCGAAACCGCCTGGGTGATCTGCGGCACCAGTTCGGCGTCCTCGCCAATTATCAAAATGACCGGCAAATCGCTTCCCTCAAAGGTCCTCGGCACGGAAGACTGTACTTCTTTCGCCCCGCTGCCGGGCCCGGATCGGCCGCTTTCTGATCCGGGCAAATTCTCGCGCCGCTGCATCTCCAGCAACTTTTGTGTGCGCCGGGAAACCAGCGTGATGGCTTGCTCCAGTTTCATTTCGGCGCGTCGCGCCAGCTGCCATTTCATGGATAAAGTGCTGGCCAGTTGCATGACTTCGATGTTGTGGAACGGCTTTTTTAAAACCAGCAGCCGGTCAAGCTGATCCAACCGCTTGGCCAGATCCTCCCAACGGTAGTCCGCGTACGCGGTGCAAATCACCATTTGGACTTTGCCGTCCAGCTTCCACATGCGCTCGATCGTTTCGACGCCATCCATGCCGGGCATGCGGATGTCCACGAATGCCACCTGGTAGGGCGCGGTCAGTTCCAGGGATTTTTGGACTTTTTCAACGCCCTCGGCGCCGGAGAGCGCATGGTCAATTTGATACGTGGGCTTCGGCACACGGGATTCGGTTGAAGAACCGAACATGAGGGTTTCGTCCTGTTCGAGTTTTTGGTTGGCCCCGTGATGGCGCAAGATTTCATCAAATGCGTCATGAACCGTTGGATTGTCATCTACAATCAAAATTCTCGGCGGCGCGGATTCTTCCCAGGCAACGTTAGTCATAAGTCGAGATCAGTCTCCCGCCGGAGTGGCCCCGGCAGGCTTCATCGGTATTTCCAATACAAAGGTGGCCCCGAGTCCCGGTCCGTCGCTGCTGGCCGTCAGCGTGCCGCCCATGTCCTGGGCGGCCAAAATGCTGCTGTGCAGGCCGAAGCCATGGCCGTCGCGGCGCGTGGAAAATCCCTGGGCGAATATTCGCGACAGGTTTTCGGGAGGAATGCCCATTCCGTTGTCAGCCACCGCCAGCCGCATAAAACCGGCCTTTGTTTGTTCGAGTCGAACAACAATCTTTTTATCCGTCACGGTCCCCTGCAAACAGGCGTATTTTGCGTTTTCGAGCAGGTTAAAAAGGATTTGCAGGATTTTGTGCCGGTCCATTGTCATCGCGGGCAGCCGCGCATAATCGCGCATTAATTTGATGCCATGGCGCTTGATGGATTCGCCGTGCATGCGCAGCGAATCCTCCACCACTTCCTCCGGCGGCAACGTTTCCAGCACGCCTGAAACCTTGGCGTAGTTTTGCTGCATGGCCACGATTTCATTGATGTGATGAATGTTTTCGTTTAATACCCTGACTTTTTGCAGAAGCAGGGACTGTTCGTGCGTCAAATGCTCTCCCAACTGGCCCACATAGTCCGGGATGTTGCGGCCGCGTTCGTCGTCACGCACAAACCGGTCCAGCTCGTGGCGGTTTTTGCGGAGCAAATCGCCCAGACGGGTGACGCTGGCAATCTTGGAATCCCGCACCAGCTCCACAATGGATGTGCTCAGCACGTTAACGCTGGTCATGACATTGCCGACATTGTGCAACACGCTGGTGGCCACTTCGGCCATGCCGGCGAGACGCGAGGTAACAAGCAATTGCTTGTGGCCACGCTCAACTTCCGCTTCGATCCTCCGTCGTTCGTCAATTTCCTGGGTGAGCAACCGCGTCTTCTTTTCAAGTTCCAATTCGGTGCGTTTATGGTCTTCGATTTCACTCTTCAACGCCCAGGTGCGTTCCTCAACCCGGCGGCGCAGCCCCCAAATCCAAACCGCAGCCAGGCCCAACACCGCTAAAAGTACACCCGCCACAATCAAAGCGTGCCGGGCAGTCCACCAGGAAGGCTGGCTTAAGACCCGCAAACCACTGGGAGAATTCATCAACAACTCAAACGAATCTATATCCCGGCCGCTCATTCGGTCGCCCCCCTGCCCGGCATAAACGCCGGTCAACAACAGTTCGCTGCCCAGGGACATTTCTGGCAACACGCCGGCTTCCACCGGCATGCGGGCCAGCCACAAACGTGGGCCGGCGCGAAGCTCCAGCAACTGGTCCCCGCCTGCTGTCCGTTGTGCCACCAAAGTGCTCTCAATGGACACACGAGTGGAGTCGTACGCCCCGCTCAATAAATGATCGGGATTAAGCCTGATTGGTTCTGGCAACGCCACATGATCCAGGCGGCGGACAATGGCGTTGTTGAACACAGGCGCGGGCCCGGTCAAATCTGGAAAACCGACCGCCTCGATCCGATCACCCAGTTGTAAGTCCGGAACAGTGTCGGCCACCACGCGTACGCCATTGGATTGGTCCAGCAGGAACAGCTGGTTGCCGTGTTGTGCCAATACTATGCCGCTGATACAGGCTCGCTGAATGGGGCTGGCATGTGATTCAAACAACAGCAAATCCGTGACGTGTTCGAGCGGCAGTGCAAACGGATCAGCGGGTGCTGGCTCATCCACGGCGAGGGAGGCATTTCGCAACTCAAACTCACCCAGTTTCACCTGCTCGGTGTTCACATCCCGCCCTGGAATAACACAGCCTCGCACACGGATGCGCGCCCCCTCCATGCGGGCGAGCAAATCCGGGGACAACTCCGGCAAGTGCACTGAAAGCCTGCCACCCCGTGTCAACAGACTTAAGGCCGTACCATCGGCCCCGAGGGCCACCCCCTCGAGTTCGATATACTGCGTGTCCATGCTGCCATCCACCAACTGGACCGAACTGGGATGTCCCGGCTCCGGCATGGTGCCCAGGCCAAGCCGCGTCACATTTGTGGCCAATATATCGGGAGCGAACTCTGCAAAGGTTTGGCCTTCCACCTCCCAGTACTCGCCAATATGCGGCCCGGCGTTAGGGGTATTGGTGGCCAGGCGCACATCAATGGACCAAGTGGCATCCTGCAAAAAAAATCCTGCGTTAGGCCATACAAACGTGATGACACCGCGAACCTTCACCGAGTAGCCCCGCTTGGCCTCCGTGCGGCTCATCTGCTTCACCTCCCGGATGGTCGTCAACAATGGCAGGCCGTCAGCGTCACCGGCGGCCGGTGAAATTCTGCGCAATGCGAAATATTTCAAGGCGGCTCGCTTTCCGGTCGGCTCGCAAAGTCCCAACACTTCTGCGGGCGAACCGGGTTCCAAATTTACGTCACCACCGTTAAGCAATCCCAACGAACCAGTTTTGTCATGAAATACAAACGAATCGTTTTTTTTGCCGACCACTCCGCGGAGCCGGACCAGGCGCAGTTGCTGGTTGGTGTCGTTGTCCAATGTGATTTGCTGAACGGTTTTAACGGGGCAAGAATTCCAGGCGTCGCGGGAAAAATCCAGGATCTCGAGACCTTCATCCGTATCCACGGTTAACTGGCCGGCCACCTTGTAGCCCTCGGCAGAGTAAACCGCCTGACAAATGCCGGTGGCTCGAAGACGCGCCCCCATCAGATCCAACGGATCCACCCCATAGGAAGCCGGCAACCTCACTTCCGCCTTGCCCCGCCCGCTGGAGATTTCCAGGGTGAGGCCACCGTCACCATCGCGAGTTGCGAAGGTGACCACCCCCTCCAAGGCACCGCAAAAAACCTCATCAGTTCCGGCAACAGCTTGACCAGCCAGAAGGCTTGGCAAAGCCGGCAAATTCGTACTGCCTGTCGGTATCACCACAACCGAGGCATCTCCCAGGTCCACGAGCGAACCATCATCCGAAGCGCATGAAAGGGTGTAAATACCCCCCTTGGTCAGCTTCAGGCAGCCTTCAAATACCAGCCCATAATCATCGTGCTGGCCACCGAGTGTGCAATCAAAATTGGTCGCCACCCCCTGAGCCACGGAATTCATGACCGCGAAATTTGGCACCATCGTCCAATCCCCCTCATAAACTCGAAACCGCAGCCCTTGTTTCCAAGTGACACTGCCATCCACCGGATTGGTTTCGGCATGGATTAGGAAATCGGTCGGGATGTTTTGACGCGCCAAGTCCGGGCCCTGCAGGTAAAGCTCCAAACCGCGTTCGCCCGTCCGGTTAAAATAACTCACTTTAATCGGTGTTTTCCCGGCTTCCAACCAAAGTGACGCCGAAGATTCATGCATAACGTGCAAGCCGTCGTTTTCAATTAATGGACGTTTGGTAACATACAAATTTGTGCCTTGCAGAAGGCATTGTCCACGCACATTGATGCGCTGTCCGCGTTGCAAGAAGGCTTGCGATGTGGGAATGACATGAAAAGCAGGAGAACCGTCAAAAACCGCCACGCAGGCCACATTTCCGCCAATCAAAACCGTTCCCTGCAGGTCCAACTGGACCAGCACACTCCACTCTGGATTGGTCGAAGACAGTTGGGTGACCTGTGAAACATTGGTGATGACCAGCGTGTTTTTGTCTGGCAGCGGGTCCGCTACGACCCGGACGACACAAACCAAAAACAGCATTAAAGTCAGCCAGCAGAATGAAACTGGAGAAATCCCACCGTAAACCACCCCGGCTTTTCGAGAGCGGTACGCACCAGCAAAACCGCCGAAAAATCCTTTATTTGCAATAGTTTTCAGCCGTGCAGACCCGTCAACACCCAGGCCGAAAATATGCCGCAGGCGGGACTGCAAACCGGGTGCGCGCGGGCGATTCATGAGCCCACAAAACAAAATTCGGTGGATTGAATCCAGAAAATTGTGGAACAAAATTAAATTCCCGCTTTTTTCTTCGTCCGTCATTTTTCGTTTTACTTCCGGCCGGGCTTTTGTCAAAGGTCTGCAAATCCCAGTTTTGCGTCATTAAAAAAACCGCCACCATGAACTTGAAAAAAACGTTCGCGCTGCTCTGCAGTCTTCCGCTAACCACCGCCCTGGCCGATCAAAATCAAGCACCCGTGCATCTGGCCAATCCGCTGCAAGGCACAGATTCCTCCTGGGGGTTTTCACATGGCAACACGTATCCGGCCATTGCCCTGCCATTTCCCATGAACACGTGGGCCCCCTACACCCAGCCGGACAACGAATCGTTTTATTATCAATATCATCATCACGAAATCCGCGGCCTGCGCGAAACGCATCAGCCCAGCGCGTGGATTCCGGAATACGGCGCATTCGCGCTCATGCCCGTCTCCGGGCCCCTTGTTTTCACCGATAAAGACCGTGTTTCCACGTTTGAGCACACCAACGAATTCGCCGAACCGAGCTATTATCGGGTCCATCTCGACACCTGGAGCGCCACCGCCGAACTGACGCCCACGGAACGCGGGGCCATGTTCCGTTTCAGTTTTGAAAAACCCGCAGACGCCTATGTCATCCTGGATTTGTTCAAAAGTGAAAAGCCATCATCTCTCGAAATCAATTCAACGGCCAATACCATCACCGGTGTGGCCCGCATGAACCAGGGAGCCGTGCCGGACAATTTTGGGAACTACTTCATCATTCAGTTTGACCAGCCGTTTACCAGCAGCGGGGTCTGGTCCAACGAAACTTCCACCGCCGGCGAAAGCAAAATCTCCGGCAACCGTGTGGGGGCGTATCTGAAGTTTGATGCCGCCAAGTCCCCCGTCATCACCTGCCGGGTCGCCTCGTCATTCATCAGCCCTGAGCAGGCCCGGCTCAATTTGACCAGCGAAATTGGTGACGCCAGTTTCGAGCAAATTCGGCAAAAAGCCGGGGAGCGCTGGAACGAAATTCTCAACCGCGCCCGTGTGGAAGGCGGCACCGAGGAGCAACGCCGTACTTTTTACAGCGCCCTGTACCGGAGCATCCTTTTCCCACACCGTTTTAACGAAGAGGATGCGCAGGGAAACCCAATTTACTTCAGCCCCTACGATGGAAAAATCCATCATGGCTACATGTTCACGGACAGCGGCTACTGGGACACCTTCCGCGCCGCGCATCCCCTGTACAACCTGCTCTTCCCGGACATCAGCGCGCAAATCGTGCAGGGGGTGCTGAATTCATACCGTGAAAGCGGCTGGCTGCCACAATGGTCCAGCCCGGGCAACCGCAATGCCATGATTGGCAACCACGCATTCTCACTGCTCGCGGATGCCTGGGTAAAAAATGTCCGCAGTTTCGATCTGCAGGATGCGGTGACCGCCATGGTTCACGACGCTCATAACGAAGGATTTTTCGGCATGGGCCGCGCCGGATACAAGTTTTTTGACCAGCTTGGCTATGTTCCCTATCCGAACGTGCCGGACGCCACGTCCAAAACGTTGGAATACTCCTACGACGATTACTGCGCCGCCATTCTGGCCCAGGCGGCGGGACGCGAAACGGACGCCGTCAATTTTGCGCGCAGCACCATGAATTACACGAACGTGTTTGACGCTTCCGTCGGTTTCATGCGGGGCAAAAACGCGGACGGCACCTGGCTGGAACCGTTTGACCCGGTGGAATGGGGCGGCCCCTTCGTGGAAGGCAATGCGTGGCAATGGACTTGGAGTGTCATGCATGATGTGCCAGGACTGATTAAGCTCTACGGCGGAGATGATGCATTCGCCCGAAAACTGGATGCCTTGTTCAATGCGGGTTCCGAAGTCAAGCCCGGCACGTACCACGGCATGATTCACGAAATGAACGAAATGGTGGCGCAAAATTTTGGCCAGTACGCCCACGGCAACGAACCGGTCCACCATGTGGTTTATCTTTACGACTACGCCGGCCAGCCGTGGAAAACGCAAATCCGCATTCGCGAAGTGATGAACGAGCTGTACCAGTCCACGCCCGACGGCATCTCCGGCGATGAAGACACCGGCCAGATGTCTGCGTGGTATGTTTTCAGCGCACTGGGTATTTATCCGGTCTGTCCTGGCAGCGATGTCTATGCCATTGGGAGCCCGATTTTTGACAAGGCCACCCTGACCGTCGCCGGCGGACACCAGTTCACCATCGTCGCGCAGGACAATGGTCCGCAACGGCCTTACATCCACGCGGCTTCTTTGAATGGCCACGAATTCAAAAAAGTTTACCTCACCCATCAGCAGATCACCGAGGATGACGAACTCAAACTACAAATGGATTCCGGTCCGGATTATCACTGGGGCGTGGACAAGGAGGACCGTCCGCCAGCCCTGATGCCGATCAATTTCGTAAAGTAGACGAGACACCTGTTTTTCCAGGTTTTGCTGGCACGCCTGCCCCGTACTTTTGGCACGCGTGGCCAGCGACAAGCCTGCACAGTGCCCTAAACTGTTTCCACACACGAAAACTGTTTATGAATCTGTACAGCTCATTGAGCCACGGACTTTCACGCCGCCGCTTCCTGTTGCGTTCTGCGGCGGTAACCGCAACGTTCTATGCCGGAGCGTTGTTACCGCAACCGGTGCGGGCCGCGGCTGCGAAAATCTCCTCCTGCCCGCTCAACGGAACGTGGCAGGTGAGCAAGGCGGGTACCGACGACTGGGTTCCCGCACAGGTGCCCGGCTGCGTTCACACCGACTTGCTGGCGGCCGGAAAAATTTCCGATCCGTTCTTCCGCGACAACGAGAAATCGGTCCAGTGGATCGGCGACACCGACTGGACCTATCGCCGCACCTTCACTGTGGATGCGGATTTTCTGGCCCGTCAGCAGGTGTGTTTGCGCTGTGAAGGCCTCGACACGCTGGCGAGCATTTCCATCAACGGCCAAAAACTGGGCGAGGCGGACAACATGTTTCGCACCTGGGAGTTTGACGCGAAACCCGCGTTGAAATTGGGAGAGAATCAAATTGAAATCCATTTCAGTTCGCCCGAAGCTTTTGTGAAGGCGCTGGAGGCAAAACGTGGCGACAACAAAGGCGTCACCGGCCGCGCATGGCTGCGCAAACAGCCCTGCCAGTTTGGCTGGGACTGGGCACCCACGCTCGTCACCAGCGGGATTTGGCGGAACATTTCGCTGGAAGCCACAGATACTGCCAGGCTCGACGATGTGCTGGTTCTTCAAGATCACACGGAAAAGAATCTCGTGACGCTGACGATACGCGTTTCGGCGCGAGCCATTGCCAGCCCCGCACTGCACGCGCGAATCACCGTGATGCGGGAAGGACAGCCCTTGGCGAACAAGAAAATCGGGGTTTCCAACGGCCAAGGCGAAGCAAAAGTGGCCATCAAAAATCCAAGGCTCTGGTGGCCCAACGGCATGGGGCAGCAGCCGATGTATGAAGTCCGGGTTGGCTTGACCGATCACGAGGACCGTGAGCTGGACTCCACCACAAAACGCGTGGGCCTCCGCACTTTGCAACTCGTCGAACAGCAGAAGGACACGCCGCTCCATTTCGTGGTCAACGGCGTGGATTTTTTTGCCAAGGGCGCCAACTGGATTCCTTGCGACGCATTCAACAATCGCGTCACCCCGGAACGCCTGCGGCAATACGTGAAGGATGCGGCCGCGGTCAACATGAACATGCTCCGTTTCTGGGGCGGCGGCTATTATGAGGAAGACGCACTCTATGATGCCTGCGACGAAATGGGCATCTGCGTCTGGGCGGATTTCAAATTTGCCTGCGCGAGCTATCCGGCCTTTGACGAAAAATTTGTTCAGAACGTTTGCCTTGAAGCCCGCGACAATTTGAAACGCCTGCGGCACCATACGTGTATTGCGGTGTGGTGCGGCAACAATGAAATCAGCCTGCTGGTGAAAGACGATTGGTCACTGGTGTCCATGGGCCGGGATGGTTACCAGAAGTTGTTCAAGGAAGCGCTCGCCGAACAGGTGAAAACGTATGCGCCGCAAACAAGCTACGTTTCGGGCAGCCCTGATTGCGGCGATGTGCATTATTGGGAAGTCTGGTGGGGAGCGCGCACATTTGAGGCCTACCGCGAACTCAGCGGGTTCATGAGCGAGTTTGGCTACCAATCTTATCCCGAGCCGCGCACCGTAAATTCTTACACCAGCGCCGATGATCGAACCTCCACCATGAGCGACATCATGAAGTGGCATCAGCGTTGTTTGCTGGGCAATGACCGCATCAAGAACATGACCGGCAATTATTTTCGCGCCGGGAAGGATTTTGACAGCACCTTGTGGATCAGCCAGCTCGTGCAGGCTTACGGCATCAAATTGGGCGCGGAATACTGGCGGCAACACATGCCGCAATCCATGGGCTGCCTGTTCTGGCAATACAACGATTGCTGGCCGGTGGCGAGCTGGGCCTCGGTGGATTATTACGGACGCTGGAAGGCGCTGCATTACGCGGTGCGGCATTTCTATGCACCGTTGATGGTTTCCGGGCTTGAGGACGACCACACCAAAAACGTGGCCGTTTACGTCACATCTGATTTGGCGGAGGCCAGGCCAGGCACGGTTTCATGGCGGGTGACCAACTTGCAAGGAACATTGCTGACCGAGGGCACACTGAATATACAAATCACACCGCGACAAAGCCAGGTGGTCCATCAACTCGATCTGAATCCATCAGTTGACGCCCATGGCAGAAACAATCTGTTGGTCTGGCTGAAACTGGAAATAGAAAACGGAGAAATCTCCCGCAACCTCGTTACCTTCGCCCGCCCCAAGGAGATTGACCTTTTGGATCCGGGCATCAAAACGGAGGTAACCGAAACCGCCGGGGGTTTCCGCGTCACGCTCACTGCCGAAAAACCGGCGTTGTGGGCGTGGTTAAGCCTCGGCGAAAAGGACGCCCGTTACTCGGATAATTTTGTCCATCTCGATGCGCAAACTCCGGTGGAAATTGTTCTCACACCCATGCAAGCCATGTCGCGTGAGGAATGCCAGAAATCACTCGTGACCCGCAGCCTGTTTGATACCTATTCCAGAAACGCAGCAAATGCCTGAGGCCAACTCTGACAACCCTAATTAAGAATGGGGCGGAAAATTCCGGGGTGGCAGTTCATCCGAAGCGGAACCCCAGCTCTCATTGGGCTTCGGTCCCATTACGAGTTCCAACGTTCCACCGGCCACGACTTCCTCATGGCGCAGCCAGGCGCGGTTCAACGGCTGGCCATTGAGGGTGGCCGACTGCACATAGACGTTTTCCGCGGAATTGTTTCGGGTTTTCACCGTAAAAGTCTTGCCCGTATAATAATGCGAATCCAGCTTGATGCTCACTTCATCAAACAGCGGACTGCCGATGATGTAAACGCCGTCCACCGGCGAAACTGGGTGGAAACCGATGGCGCTCAATATATACCAGGCGGACATCTGCCCCACATCCTCATTGCCGCACAGACCTTTTACGCCCGGGCCATAGGCATGGTCCATGACAACGCGGGCCCATTTTTGGGTCAGCCAAGGCTTGCCGGCATAGGTGAATAAATAGGCTGTGTGATGAACTGGTTCATTCGAGTGGTTGCAATATTCGTTCCATTTGAACGAGAGCGGCGTTTTCTCAAAAAACTCAGCCAGGTAATTCAGGAAATAGTCCGGGCCCATCAGTTCAATCAAACCAGCAGGATCCTGTGGAGCAAACCAGCCTTGCTGGTACGGATTGCTTTCCACGCATCCCTGTCCCTCCGTCGTGGCTCCCTGCCATTGCGTCCACGACCCGTCCGCGTTTTTGGCGTGCATGTTCCCCACGGCGGGATCGTAGATGTTGCGGTAATTCTGCGAACGCTTGAGCAGTCGAACCGCATCGTTGGTATCCCCCAGCGCTTCGGCAAAGCGTCCGGCGCAATAGTCAAAATAAGCGCTCTCGAGAGTGATGGAAATGCTGCCGGGCACAAAGCCAAGTCGCGCATACTCCGCATGATGATTGCCATTATCTTTTGGATAATCCACCGTATGCAGGCACAAATCGAGGGCGCGTTGGACATCGTAACCACGAATACCTTTGCGGTAAGCTTCGGTGAACACGGAGACCGCCGGGTCACCAATCATGCAACCGGATTCTGCGGTGGCGATTTCCCAGCGCGCCAGGTAACCGTTGCCGCTCAACTCGGCCTGTTGCATCAGCGAATTGACCATGTCATTCATGACATCCGGCCGCACCAGGCTCAAAAAGGTAAACTCACTGCGATATACGTCCCAACCGCTAAAAATCGTCCGATACGTGAATCCGTCCGTTCGATGCACCTTGCCATCCGCCCCGGTGTAGTTCCCGGTGACGTCAGAGTACGCCCGCGGATCGAGCATTGAGTGATAGACGGCAGTCGCGAATGCCTCGCGCTGTGTGGCGCTGCCGCCCTTGACGTCAATGCCATCCAACGCTTGCGCCCAGCGCTCATGCGCGTCGGACTTGACCGTGTCAAAATCCCACCCCGGAATGTCCTGCTCCAGATTCTCCTTCGCCCCCGCGAGGTCCACAAACGAAATCCCGGCTTTCACCAGCACAACCTCGCCATTGGTGGTGGAGAATTC
>Ga0302320_10014248_pt1 | contig 16472 bp, 16 predicted proteins | sample Bog_T0_3_FD_202130 | JGI IMG/M metagenome (GOLD analysis project Ga0302320, IMG submission 202130) | Peat permafrost microbial communities from Stordalen Mire near Abisko, Sweden - Bog_T0_3 | ecosystem: Environmental > Terrestrial > Soil > Wetlands > Peat | place: Sweden: Abisko, Stordalen Mire... | reverse complement strand
CGCGCAGCTTGCTTTCCGTATCCCCGGCGACCGACGAAAACGGCCAATTCGCCATCCACTCCGCGCCCCAGTCGAACGGACGTACCACGCGGTCCGTCGATCGCGTCGCGAGATGATACTCCCACGAATCGATTTTCTTCGCATACCACTGTTTCACTAATTCCATGTTTACTTGAAAGCGCCTGAAATTCCAACTTAGCAGAGACCTTGCGAACTTTCGAGCCGCACGTGCGTATTCCCTCATGATGCAGGCCCGAATCCCCGCCATCTTCATTCTTGCCGCCACCAGTTGCCTCGCGCAGCCGCCCGCCTTCGAAACCGCCTCCATCCGCCCCTCCACCCACGCGGGGACCGATTACAACGAAATGAACGACGGCCAGGAGCTCTTTCGCGCCTCGCCCGGCCTGCTCACCATCCACGGCGCCAGCCTTCGCATTTGCATCCAATGGGCGTACGAAATCCCGCCGTTCCAGATTCAGGGCCCCGATTGGCTCAAAGACGTCGGCTTCGATATCGTCGCCAAATCCGCCACTCCCGCCGATGAAGCCCACCTGCGCCTGATGCTCCGCACCCTCCTCGCCGAACGCTTCGGCCTCAAAACGCATACCGAGCACCAGGAAGTGCAGGTTTACGAATTGACGCTCGCCAAAGGCGGACCGAAGTTCCACGAATCCACCACCGAAGGTCCACCGCTTTTCGGCGGCAACGGCGGAAGACTACTCGCCGAACGTGTCACCATGAGCGATCTCGCGGAAAAAATCTCGGAACCGCTCGGCCGTCCCGTCATCGACGCCACCGGCCTCAAAGGCCGCTACGACATCCACATTGACGCCACCGCCTATTCCGACACCGGCGGTGGCCATATGGACGTCATGGCCCTTCTGTTCAACGCGCTCCAGCAGCAACTCGGCGTGAAACTCGAGTCGCGTAAAGACAGTCCGGAAATACTGGTCGTCGACAGCGTGGAAAAAACTCCCACCGAAAACTAAATCGCAAATCTGTTGACCTCTTTGCTACGATTCGGTTCAGGCCCCCTGTTGAACCTACGTTTGAACCTTCGCCCTTATCGCGTCTCGCGCCGAACCTTTCTCGCCGCCGCTTCCACCCTCGCCGCCTGCAGCCGTAAGCGAGCCCCGCGCTACCAGGCCTGGCTCTTCGTCGCCAGCGCCGCCGAACGAGCCGTCGTCGTCTCCGACCTTTCCAGTTTCCGCCGCTCCGGCTCCATCGCGCTCGACGCCCCGCCCGACCAAGTGCTCAGCGTGCGCGGCAAACTCTTCGCGGTCTGCCCCGACACCAGCCGTATCGTTCAGATTGATCCTGTCGAACGCAAAATCCTCGGCAAAATCGAAGTCAGCGGCAAAATCGTGAGCGTCTGCCTCACCACGGACGGCAATTATCTCGCGGTTGCCACCACTGGACCCGACGCGCTCGTCCTGGTCGATACCAACACCAGTCAGCTCGCACGCAACACTCCGCTGCCCGCTGCCCCGCAAGCCGTAGCCGCCGCCACCAAACAGGTGGCCGTCCTGCTCGAAGCCAAAGCGACCCTGCTGGCCCGCGTGAGCGTTCCCGATGGCGCGCTGCTCGGCGTCTCCCCCCTCGGCGCCGGCTCTGTCGCCGCCCTCGGCTACCGTAGCGACGGCGAGACAATCTTCACCGCCGCGCCCGATGCCATGCAGATTGTTTCTCTCGACGCCGCCTCGGGCGCGGTGCTCGCGCGCCTTCCCGTACCCATTCGACCAGCGCGTTTCTGCGTGGATGGCTCCGGCGGCCAGGTCTTCGTCACCGGCGCCGATAGTGAACCGCAGCTCGTCATCTTCAGCCCCTACCAGAATCAGGTGGATCAGACCCTTTACGCCGGCCATGCGCTCTACGGCATGGCGGTGGCGCCGGTGCGCAATCTTCTGTTTCTCAGTAATCCCGACGCCGGAGACGTCACCATTCTCAGCATCGAATCCCGCCACGTCATATCCTCCATCCGCACCGGAGGCAAGCCGCGCGAGATTCTGATCGCGCCCTCCACCGGCCCCGAAGAATACGCCTTCGTTGTCGATGCCGATACGGGCGATGTCTCCGTCATCCACATCCCCGTCGTCCTCCACAAACCCGGCGACGCCTTCATCGCCGAGCCGCCCAAACCCGTCTTCGCCGTCTTCCACGGCGGTGCCGACCCCCAGTCCGCCGTCATAGTCCCTTATTCAGTGTGAACTGAAAGGCGTTAGAATCATGGTGTATATTTGCCGACCCGATTCTATATCGACCCGGCGACAGGCGCGCCGCACATACATAATCAGAAGGCTCCAGACTCGCTCCGGGCCAGACTGAATCTGGCAGGTATTTCAGGGTCGTTTATGTTCCGGAGCCCGACGGCGTATTTGTGATCACAGCGTACGCTCTGACTGGAAAACCGCTCGCTGCATACCGAAAGCGCAGAAGGAAGAAACACCAATGAGCCACAATAATTTCCCGGACGGATGGAATGAGGACAGAGTACGAAAAGTGCTCGCACATTACGACGAACAGCCGCAGGATGAAGCGTTGGCCGAGGATGAATCCGGCGTCGCATCCTCCGAGACGGTCATGAATATTCCTCACGATCTTGTTTCGCAGGTTCGGGAACCAATCGCGAAGCACAAGGACTGACAGCTTGCAAATCACAGTACTGACAAGCTCAGGTGATCCAGGCTTGTGAGCGGAACCAACTGACCGGACTCAACGAGGCGCCTGCTCCTGCTCCTCAAAATGCCGCACGGAAGCCGCAGTCGCGTCCAGGATGTCCTGGTCAGTCCATGAGTCCGACCACTCAATCGGGCGTCCGTTCGCGAGGTCGGAGAGTTGACGCGCCCAATCGAGCACCTTATGGGCCTCAGTCGGGGGCAGCGCACGGATCACGCTAATGAGCGATTCTTCCTGACTTGAGAGCACCATAACGCCATCCTATCGCCATCCGGTAGCCCTGATCGGCTCACCCCGCGGCCTGGTTTGCCGGCAAACCAGGCCGCGGCACTTCGACAGATAGGGCGTTATACGTCAATGTAGACGTCGCCTGCCACCCATCGACTCCCGCTCAAAGCCGTGGGACTGATAACGCTGAAGAAGATCGCGCGATACGCACTCTTTTCTTGCACCCCGACTGTTCGCATATTCATAAGCACTAAAATGAAGAAGGAAGAGAGACGAAATGCCAGTACACGTCACCAAACAAATGCTCGGTAACGAGACGCGAAAGGCCATTCTCTATTTAGATCAAAATTTTCTCTCTGCGGTTCAGAGAGGTGATCAATGGGCCGACATGCCCATGAAAAAAGTAAAGCAGCTACTTGATCTGCAGCTACTGGCCATTCCTTATTCCACTACCCACATCGATGAAGCCGACCTGAACGGAGAGTATCGCGACGAGCTCGTTCGGTTCATCCAAGGAATTTCTCGTGGCCACCGGTTTGAGCCATATTGGCATGTCGAAGAAACACAGATTGTTAAGGCATATCAGGCCTTCCTAGACAAGGGGTCAGCGACGTACCAAAAGGAAGAACGAGACGCGCTTTCTCCGAGTGTCCATGATTGGGACGGAGATTACTCGGTTAGTGTTTTCAGCGCCGCCACCGCCGTTGACCGCAAATTGTTCTACAAGGAACAAGCACTGGAGGAACTCCTAAAAGTGCTGCCACAGTGGGCGGACAAGGCCCGCACGTTTGAAGAAGATGTGGCTTTGGAAATTAGTGATGCGGGACGAATTCTCGTGGATAGCTATGCAAAAAAGGCCGCGAGAATGATGACCGGAGACTTTTCGGCGCTTGTCGATGCTCCCATCAGCGCTTCAATTGTAGAGATGATGTGGTACGTCGCCAACGTCAGAAAGACAGATCCCGCAACGATAGGCGCATTCTTTAGGTCGGCGCATTTCGCGGCGGTCCCGGGGGTGCAACTGTCGGCGCGGTTGTTCAGTGCTTACAAAGCGCACCTGCGTTTATCACAGACACCGCCCGATCCCACGTCGAGAAAGACCCGAACCAAACTATCCGGGTTTTTCTACGACATTCAGCACGCCGCCACCTATGCCCCATATTGCGATGGATACGTCACGGACAACGCCATGGCGAAGCTGATGAAAGATGGGCGGGTGAAAGCGGGAGGAGATTTTGGGTGTAAGGTTTTTAGCGCCGAAAGCATGGATGAGTTCATCGCATGGCTTGACGATGTAAAGTCTTGCATGACGCCGCAGCATGCCGAGGACCTTTCTTGGGCGTACCCCCGAACCTTTGGACTGCCGGAGAAAGTGGTAGGTTTTTAGACGGAAATCAGCTCGACGATGTTGAGCGAGACACGCCGCCAGTCATAAAAGGCTTTCAATGTGTTGATCCAGCACTGTATCAGCGAAGGAGACCCCTGTTTGGGCATTCCGACTATTTTTGGCACTCGACTACGAAGACAACTGGATTCCCTTCTTGCGCGTCCCTTCTTGCGCGGTATAGAACCGGAGCTACAAGCAACGTAGCAGATATCCCACTTACAGTGATCGTTCAGGGATCCACTTGGCCGTATAGTCGGCATCTCGTACAAGTGCCCGTTCGTCCGAACCACGCCACTCGGAAGCTCCCGGATTTCACCCCACAGGCTCGCAAGAATTGAACTCTGCCGATAAATAGCCCCTCTCACCATCAACAAACGCCTCCCGGCACATCACTCCCGAGTATCAGGCTCCAGAAATTTGTTGCCGAGAATAGAACTGATCGACGGCGATTACGCGCCGGATCAGGCAGCGTACCGCACCACTTCCAACTCCGCCGAGCGATCAACAGTCGCGAGCAGGCGATCAACCCGCGACATCGCCACACTCTCCAGTTCAGTTTCCCCACACTGCCGGCATTGCAGGACAGGCAGCGACCTCACGATTACAATCGACGTATCGCCAACCTTGAATGGCAGGTCCGTCACCCGTTCCTCCATCGTGCCGCCACAGACTCGGCATTTCACTTTGCGGCCCTCCTAAAACGCCCACCCTCATCCCATTGTGCGGGATCCGGCAGGTACATGGTCACTACACGAATATTATCGCCCTCAACGTCCGTAGCTACCAGAACGTGAAACACAAACTCCGCAACCTCGCCGCGCAACAGGAAGCTGGGGAGGTATTTGTCCTGCGGATATTCCTCGATGATCTCCAGCGTAGCGCCGGCCCTGCGGAGCAAGTCTCCGGTCAACCGCCGTTCCTGCAGACGCATCGTGACATGGTAAGTCCAGCGAACGCGCCCAGAGGAAATGCAGGCTCTGATGAAGGCAAGATTGTCACCGCGAATCGGCGAGTTCGGCAATCCCGATTATAGAAGGCAACCGAGGCCGGATCTACCCCAGACCCACATTAGGCAAAGCCATCTCCTCCAGCCCCGCAAACTCCCCCCGCAAAAACTTAGGCCACCCCGCCGCCGCAATCATCACCGCATTATCGGTCGATAGCGCCGGCGTCGGAAAATAAACCGGCAACCCCGCCCACTGCTGCCCCGCCGCCGCACGCAACCCCGAATTGCATGCGACCCCACCAGTAATCACGATCGACCGCACATCCTCCATGTGCCCCGCCGCCGCCGCCGCGTGCCCCAGCAACTCCCCGATCACCGTGTGCTGAAAACCAGCCAGCAAATCGAGCGTCGCCCGCGGCGTAACGCTCAGCCATTGCTCAACGGAAGGCGAAGCCTCACGCCGCAACAGCGCCCGCCGCGCCTCAATCTCCGCCTCCATCCCGTGACTTTCCACCCATCGCAGCACCCCGGTCTTCAGCCCGCTGAAACTGAAGTCGAGCGTATTGCCCTTCATGCGCGCCAGCTTAAACGGCACCGCCTGCGCGTCCCCATACGGCGCCAGCCGATCGATGACCGGCCCCCCGGGATACCCGAATCCCAGCAGCTTTGCCACTTTATCGAAGGCCTCGCCCGCGGCATCGTCGCGCGTCTTTCCCAGCAGCCTGTAGCCCGATTCCCGCACTGCATACAAATGCGTATGGCCGCCGCTCGCCACCAGCGCCAGCGCCGGCAACTCCACCGGCTTGCCCTTCTGGCGACCTTCCAGCATCACGGCCTGTATATGCCCTTCGATGTGATGCACCGCAATCAGCGGAATCCCGGCCGCGAACGAAATAGCCTTAGCGTACGTCAGCCCCACCAGCAGCGCGCCCGCCAGCCCGGGACCCGACGTCGCCGCTACCGCGCTCAGTTCTCCCCACCCCACGTCGGCCCGCGAGAGCGCCTCCCGCACCACCGGTACCACCGCGCGCAGATGTTCGCGCGAAGCCAGTTCCGGCACCACGCCGCCGTACTTCGCGTGCAGCGCCAGCTGGCTGGCGACCACGTTCGAAAGCACGCGCGCGCCGTCTTCCAGCACCGCCGCCGCCGTCTCGTCGCACGAACTTTCGATAGCCAGAATGCGCATCCAGTACCAATGTATCGGCCCGCCGAGCGCGGACGTTCGGCGTGTGCTAATTTAGGTGTTTCTTACCCCTATGGCATATGTAATTGCGGAACCCTGTATCGGAACGAAAGACGCTGCCTGCATCGACGCCTGTCCCGTGGATTGCATCCACCCCAAGAAGGACGAAGCCGACTTCGCCAGCGTCGAAATGATCTATATCGACCCGGTCGAATGCATCGATTGCGGCGCCTGCGTTCCGGTGTGCCCGGTCTCGGCCATCTTCGCGCTCGACGACCTCCCCGAGAAGTGGGCCCACTTCACCCAGATCAACGCCGATTACTTCAAACGTTAACGGCCGTACCTGGCGAGAGTTCGCGGACCAGCTTGCCAGCGGGAACAAATTCGCACTCCTGACTGTCACAGGCTTATGCGGAATTATCCAGGCGTGTTGTTCCTCGCCCTCCCCGTGCTGTGCACACAGACGCTGCAGCCTCCGCCACCGGGAGCGCCACCACCGCCATCATGAGTCGCCACCTAGCACGAAGGAGCGCCAAAGACCTTCGAAGCGGCGTCGGTAAAAATCGACAAGTTACTGAGTTCGTCCGGCGGCATGAATTACGGACCTGGCCACCTGGCGCTGGCCAACAGCACGCTCGCAGCGCTGGCGACATGGGCCTATGGTGTGAAAGACTATCAGGTCCTGGCAGCGCCGGCATGGTTCCATTCCGACAGATACGATGTCAACGCCAAAGCCCGCGGCGCGCCGGATCTGCCGCACCTGAAGCTGCTCCTGCAAGCCCTGCTGTCCGAGCGATTTCATCTCGCTATCCACAAGGAAACGAGGCAGCTCCCTGTCTTTATGCTGAACGTCGGCGAGCGCGGCATCAGAATGAAACGGGCGCCAGTATCGGCCGATACTCCGCAAATCACCGGCCGCAGCAACGCTACACACAAAGAAATGACCGGCCACAACGCCACCGTGACGGGTTGATCCAGACGCTCGGCTGGGATCTCGACCGGCCCATCGTCGATAAGACCGGACTCAAGGGAAACTACGATTTCAAACTCGAATGGAACCTGGACGAGAACGATCCATCGGGGATCTCCCTCTTCACCGCGATCAAAGAGCAGTTAGGCCTGAAGCTCGACTCCGCAAAAGGGCCGGTCCAGGTACTCGTGATCGATCGCGCCGAGCGGGTCCCAACCGACAATTAGCCCGCAAGCTTCGCCGCTTGTTTTCGCGCCATCCGCCCCCACCTCATCGCAAACTGCCGAAGATACCGGGGTGCCAGATTTGCCGCCTCCGCCGCGCGTTCATACGCCTCCCGCGCCTCCGTCAGTTTCCCCAGGCCTTCCAGCGCCTGACCGTAATACCAGAGACCTTCGGCGTCGTATGGTCTCCGCTCCAGGAATCTTTCAAGCTCAGTCTTTGCATCCTCGTACTGCCGCGCTGAAAGATAAAGCGCCCCGAGTTCGCGCAGAATCTCACTCTGACTATGCTTCTCATCCTGGTTCACCACGGTCTGAAAATAGCCGAGCGCGTCCTTGCGTCGTCCCTGGTCGCGCGCAATCCGACCCAGCTGAAAATGCGCATCGGTTTGCGATGCGTCGATCGTGACCGCGTTCTGAAATCGCCGGATGGCTTCAGTGAATTGCCGGCGCTGCTGGTAAATCAGGCCCAGCTGGTACTGCGCCTCACCATCGTGCGGATTGATAGCGGCGGCCTCCAGATTCCTGCGATAACTCTGTCGGCTGCGCAGGCCCGCTCCCAGATTGCCGAACGATCCCCGCAGGAAGTAGAAAAGGTACAGCAGGATAAACGGTGAAGCCAGAAAGCCCAGCAGCATGTGCAGCGGCGCCCAGAGAAAATACGCGGCCACCAGGGGAATCCACGACAACGATACCGTGAGAATTGCAGCAGCGTTACTCGTGCCGAACACGGTGCGCACAGCAAAGAAAACCAGGACACCCAGGTAGACGTATGCAAGCCCTGCGGCAGCCGCAAACAAGGCTGGAAAGAACCAGGCGACAACAAGCAACGGCAGATTCGCAGCCGTCCAGGCCGAGGCCACGCACGTCAGCAGCGGTGTGTAATCGCGCTGGAACGCCACTCCGAAACTAACTCCCGTTCGCTCCGCAATGCCGTGGATCAGCAGTATTCCCGGGACATAAAACAGAGCGAGGACGAGCAATGGCGCATAGAAGCTCAGCGCCGGAATGGATCGCCCGAATGCCCACGATATAACCAGAACGGCGGCGCTCGGGAGCACCAGACTGCAATGATCGAGGATTTCGCTCATGGCAGCGCCCGGCTCCGCATAGAGACGCACTATCGACTTAACTTCGGTGATCAATTCAGACAGCAGAATAGCAACTGCGAATCAGCGGCTCAAATCTGCGGCCGCGGCGAATCCGGATCCATGCGCGGCAATACATCGGGCTCCCCTTCATCGGGATTCGGCCTCCCATAGCCGGGATCGAGCGGATCTTCTTCCGGATCCGGCGGCGGCAACTTCGGCTCGGAAGGCAGGTTCGGTACCGAGGTCCCCATCAGGCTTCCCCGGCAAATCCGGCTGGAGCCGCGGCGCACGCCGCATGACCGCAGTTGCACACAATGTCCGGGTTCTCCGAAGCGCCCTCGCAAAGCGCACTGCAGAACTTACTGTCGCTGCTCTTATTGCACGCGCACGATGGATGCGCGCATCTTTCTGTTGTCGTATCAGCCATGATTCTGTCCCATTCCTTTCAAATGTTGGTATAAATACGCTCATGCCGTCTTTTGCGCAGCTTCCGCCAGCCCGCTGCGCCGACTCTAGCTCACTGCACGCCGCATGCCAAGCGCAACTCAGCCGAACAGCAGATTCGCCAGAATCTTAAAGCGCCTGCAGCGAATCCGTGCGCCACGTTCTGCTGGCGGGCATTGCGGGACGCCCCGCGCGCGGTGTGGAAGTTCGTCGCGGCGATGTTCGTGGCCAGTGCGTGCGGGCTGTCGCGGCTGGCGGGTGTAAACTGATTTGTGAATTGGACGCAAAATGAAAATCTCCGCCAGTATTTCGAAACCTCTCTTCGCCGGAGCTCTATTCGCTCTGGCCATGCCGCTTTGCGCGCAACAACCGCCCGCTCCAGGCGCGCCACCTGCCGCCAAACCTCAGGACACGGAAGTTTATGAGCCTGTCCCCAAGGTAGTCACTCCGGGCGCGACCGATTCGGCTGCGCCGTCGGATGCGATCATTCTTTTCGACGGGAAGAATCTGGACGAGTGGGTTTCGAATCGCGATAAATCGCCAGCGAAATGGCTGGTCGCGGATGGGATTCTGACGGTCAACAAGCAGGGCGGAAATATCGAAACGAAGCGGACGTTTAAGGACTATCAGCTCCACATTGAATGGAAGATTCCGGAAAATATTACTGGCACCGATCAGGCGCGCGGCAACAGCGGCGTTTTTCTGGCCTCGACCGGCAATGGCGATGCGGGATATGAGCTGCAGATTCTGGATTCGTACAACAACAAGACGTACGTCAACGGCCAGGCGGGCAGCCTCTACAAGCAGGCTATTCCGTTGGCGAATCCGAACCGTAAACCGGGTGAGTGGCAGTCCTACGATGTGGTGTGGACGGCTCCGAGGTTCAACGACGACGGTTCCGTGAAGACGCCGGCCTATGCCACCGTGTTCTTCAACGGCGTGCTGGTGCAGAATCATTTCGAACTGAAAGGCGAGACGCTTTACATCGGCAAACCGGTATACAAGAAGTACGACCGCGCGCCCATCAAGCTGCAGGCGCACGGCGACAAGAGTGAGCCGGACAGCTTCCGGAACATCTGGGTCAGGGAACTCGATTAGGCTCGCTTGACCTGGACAGCGGTACCGTAGCAAAGCACTTCGGTAACCCCCTGCATCAGTTCGGTGGCATCGTAGCGAACGCCAACCACGGCGTCGGCGCCTTTTTCGGCCGCGTGCTGCAACATGCGGTCGAAGGCATCTTCGCGCGTTTTTTCGCACGGTTCCGTGAAGAGCGAAATATCGCCGCCGACCAGGGTTTGGAGGCTGGCGCCAATGCTGCCGAATACAGACCGGGAACGCACTACGATGCCGCGCACGATGCCGAGGTTCGCGCTTACCTCGTAGCCAGCCAGTTCAAATACGGTCGACGTCATCTCATGTGGAGCCATTTTGTTCTCCCGGAAATTATTGCAACAGGTCGTTCATCGCTTTGATTTTTGCGACGTCGAATTTTGGTCTACGGTCATACGTCATGAGGCCGTTGATTTCCTGCTCTACGTCTGTGAGTTGCGTGTAGCAGATTCCAATGATCTGGGGAAGCCTGGCAAGCCCGCGATAGAGCCCGTCCAGGCGATCAAGCGCGTCGTCGGCGGTTTTCTCGACGCCGGAGTAGCCCCAGGCCTCGGGCGGTACGTCGTGGCCGGGTGGAATGAAAGCGATGCCGCCGAATTCGGATAGATAGATGGGCGAGCCGTTGTACGGATAGCCTGCGATCAGAGCGGGTTTGGCGTTGTCGGGAATTCGCACGGGCGTCTTGCCGAGATCGCGATAACGAACATAGAGCAGCGTTCCGCTTTTTGTGTAATCGTGGATGGCCATGAGATCGGTCATGTCGGTATGCATCCAGCCCTCGTTGTCGATTACCAGGCGAGAATCGTCGAGCGTGCGGGTCAGCGTGTAAAGCTCTTTGAGATGATTCTGCTGCTTCGGATCGCGCAGATCGGGAACTCCCCAGCTTTCATTCAGCGGCGCCCAGATGACGATGGAAGGATGGTTGATGTCGCGCAGAACCGCTTCGGTCCATTCACGGTTGAAGCGATCGACGTAGCGCTCATCGAAGCCCTGCGCGTTGGCCATTTCGCCTGAGACCAGATAGCCCATCTTGTCGGCCCAGTAGAGGAAGCGCGGGTCTTCCACTTTTTGATGTTTGCGCGCTCCGTTGAAACCCATCTCTTTCGAGAGGCGAATATCGTACTGGATAGCTTCATCGGTGGGGGGAGTGAGCGCGGAATCGGGCCAGTAGCCCTGATCGAGCACGAATTTGAGATAGACCGGTTTGCCATTTAGCCACACTTTGCCATCGTGCGCTTCGATGGTGCGGAAGCCGACGTAGGACAGTACTTTGTCGATGACCTGGCCGTTACGCAGAACTTCGAGGGTGACGTCGTAGAGCTTCGGCGTCTCGGGCGACCACAACTGCGGGTCGGCGACTTTGAGAGAGACGGAGACCTTGTCGAGCGCGCTGGTTTCGGTTGCCGTGGATAGCTGCGCGCCACTGGAGGCGATGGATACGCGCAGTTGATCGCCCTCCTTCGCGTGAGCGACGATGCCATCGAACCTCACGTAGCCGAGCGGATCGGTGTGGGTGCGCACGCTGTCGAGCCAGGCGGGGCCGGTGGCTTCGAGCCAGACGGATTGCCAGATGCCTGAGGTGCGCGTATAGAAGATGCTCTTCGATTTCGGCTCCCAGTATTGTTTGCCGCGGGGAATCAGTTTGTCGGTGGGCGGATCCCAGGCGCGCACGGTGATGGTGTTGCCGGTGGGTTTCAGGAGCGGCGTGATATCGAACTGGAAGGGTGTATTGCCGCCTTCATGCGAGCCGGCGAGTTGCCCGTTGACCCAGACCATGGCCTGGTAATCGACGGCGCCAAAATGCAGGAGCACGCGGCGCGTCTGCCAGTCGGCGGGAAGGGTTATGGTGCGGCTGTACCAGGCCCAGGGATGGAAGCCGGTGTCGTTGATGCCGCTCAGTTTGCTTTCGAAGCAGTAAGGAATAGCGATCTGCTTTTCGAACTTCTGCACACCCGCGTACCAGTGGTTATCGAGACCGGCGTTGGCGTCGTCGAAGGCGAATCCCCATGGGCCGTTGAGCGTGAGCCAGTCGGGGCGCTCGAACTGCGGTTCGGGAAATTCGGGGCGCGGGATATCGGCTGCGCTGGCGGCGAACGGCGCGCATAAGGTCAGGAAAATAAGCAGACGGAGGATCACAGCACAGATTCTACTATCCCGAGGGGTTTTGCGATGAGGAGCAGTGCCTGGTTTGTATTGCCCATCATTGGTGGTACGGTGCACAACAGACGATCCGTTCCGGAATGAGTTCCGATCCGAATGCTGCCTCGCCTGAGGCGTCCATCGACGCGGCATTAGTTGCTGCACTACGACGCAGACGAGGGCGACAGCCTCGCCCATCGAGGCCACTATCAGTTTCCGGGACGGCGGACTCGTCGGCAGCGCTGGCCGCCCTGCCGACGGGAACGAACAAACCCTGTTACCGGTTCGAGCGACATCAGCGTGAGGACCGCCGAACTCAGGGCGTTAGGTTACCGCGGGCGACCTCCTGGCAGCGGCAGGCTCGATTACAGACGGATGGTTCGACTTTCACGCGTGGCGGGTAAAGGCGTCTGGTTACTTCTTGTCGGGAAGCCGATAAGCCTCGTCCAGGATTTCGATCACGTGGGCGACGCGAACATCTTTCCCGCCCCATTTGCGCACGCCCGCGCGGAGCTGGAGCATGCAGCCGGGATTCGCCGTCGCCACGATCTGCGCACTGACGGTGTCGACGCTGGCCATCTTCTTTTCGAGAATGCGCAGCGACATATCGGTGTGGAGCGCGTTGTAGATGCCGGCGCTGCCGCAGCAGGCATCCGCCATGGGCATTTCGCGAAATTTGAGGCCGGGAACGGCGCGCAGCAACTGGCGGGGCGCGCCGCGAATTTTCTGGCCGTGGGCGAGATGGCAGGAATCCTGATAAGTCACGGTGGCGTTCACAGGCTGCATGACGGGATTCAGTTCGATGGAGGCCAGAAACTCGGTGACGTCGCGGGTCAGAGCGGAGAATTGCAGCGCGCGCGTGGCGTAGTCCCGATCGTGCGCGAGGAGTTCGCCGTATTCTTTGAGCGTGGAGCCGCAGCCGGCGGCATTGGTGATGATAGCGTCGTAACCGCCTTCGAGAAATGCGTCGATGTTCCTGCGCGCGAGGCGGCGGGCGATGTCGCGGATGCCAGCGTGCACATGCAGCGCGCCGCAGCAGGTTTGCGCGGCGGGGATCACCACTTCGCAGCCATTGGCCTGTAACACGCGTACGGTCGCTTCGTTCAGGCGGGCGAACGAGACATTGGCGACGCAGCCGGCCACAAAGGCAACCCGGTAGCGCTGCTTGCCATGGGCAGGAAAGACCTTGCCGTATTCGCGAAAGAAGAAGGGGATTTCAGCGTCGGGGAGGAGTGCTTCGCGATCGCCGAGCGGGCCGAGCAGGCGCGGCAGACCGATAGCGCGCACGATTTTTTGCAAGCCGCTGGCCTGATAGAGGTAGAGCAGCGCGCCCGCGGCAGTCAGCAGCGCGGGAGAAGGCAGCAGGCGACCAAAAAGGAAAGCGCGGGCGTTGCGGGTGAACCAGCCGCGCTTCGTGTTGGTCTCGATTTCGGCGCGCGCATCTTCGATCAGGCGGCCGTAGGGCACGCCGGAAGGACAGGCGGTTTCGCAGGCGCGGCAGGCGAGGCATAAATCGATATGTTCGCGATAGGTGTCGTTGATCGGTTCACCGGCGGCGACGCGGGCCATCTGATAAATGCGGCCGCGGGGGGAATCCATTTCGACGCCCAGATCGCGGTAGGTGGGGCAGGCGTTCAGGCACAGACCGCAGTGGACGCAACGGTCGAGATCGACCTGATGGGGCTTGTCGATGTGAGGCTTATCGATGTGAGCCTTATCGATATTAATGAGCGGATTGTTTTCGGAAGCGACCATTGGCTAAATCGAATTAAAGAGCCGGCCGCGGTTGAGCAGGCCTTCGGGGTCGAACATCTTTTTGACTCCCTTCATGATCTCAAAGTCAGCGCCGGGAGCGGGCCACAGTGCGAGACTGCTCCGGTCGACGTTATCGCCGGCAAACTCGATCACGCCCTTCCAGCCGCGATTGACGGAGGCTTGCAGCCAGCGCGAGGCGGCGTCGGGGCGGCTGAACCAGGCGTGCACGATGCCGGTTGCCGCCATGGCATGGCCAGCGCCTTCGACGGTGGCAAGTGCGGTGAGAGATTCGGAAACGGGTGTGAAGATGCGGGCGACTGCGCCGTCGCGGAACTTTTCCAGATGGCGCGGGGTGACTGCGGCGATGCCGGTCCAAAAGTGCGATTCTTCGTCGTGCGAAAGGCCACGCACGGTGTCCGGGTCGGGGCAAAATGCCAGTGACTCACGGACGGAGCGTTCGATGACGGCCTGATTACCTGCGAACTGCAGAGCCAGGATGAACCCCCTTAGGCTGAACTGGGCGGAGAGGATGGGATTCAGGACGTCTGCCGCCACGGGATTGAGGCCGGCCTTCATGACCGATTCGTACAACGCAGCGGCAGCTTTGAGATCTTCAAAAGGAAATAACAGTGTGCGGGAGACAGTCGGAATGGGCAGTAACTTGAAGTTCAGCGTGGCGATGGCGGCAAGCGTTCCAAACGACCCGATCATGAGCTTGCCCATATCGAGGCCAGCCACGTTCTTGACGACCATGCCGCCGGAGCGGACGAGTTTGCCTTCGAGAGTGGCGAATTCCATGCCGATGACAAGATCGCGGGCCGTACCGTAGCCACGGCGGCGCGACTCGCTGCTGTTGGCCGCGACCACGCCGCCGATGGTGGCCTCGGGCGAATAAGGTCCGGCGAGGGGGATCATTTGGCCGTTGCGGGCGAGTTCCCTGCTGAGATCCATATAGGGGAGGCCGGCTTCCACGCTGATGGTGAGATCGCGCGGTTCGTATTTGAGAATACGCTTCATGGCCGCGGTGCTGATGCGGGTGACTGCGGGCGCGACGGGTCCGGCCATCAAACGCTTGGAGTTAGCGCCGAACACTTCGATGGAATGGCGATGGTGTGCCGCGAGGTGCAGCATACTTTTCAGATCGTCGGAGTCGGCTGGATAGAGGATATCGGACAACCTTAATACTGTAGCCTGGCGGGTCGCGTGGATTTTTGGTCATTTTTTGCGAATCCATATGGATCGCACTTGACATAGACCGGCCCTGCCCGGTATGATCCAGTATTAGTAAATCTTAAATCGAGTTGCCACGCTGCGCAGCCGATTCTCTCACAGGGCTCCTGGTCCGAAGCCCGTTCTCCTGGTGCCACAGGTTTCTGGCGCCCAATACCCAAATAAACCCAAAACGTCCGCAACATGGATCAGACAGGAGTAGCAATTTTACTCCAGGAGACCTCGCCTCATGGCGCTTCAGACCAAGCTCACCGAGTCGTTACTGGATCGTGGATATTCCCGGCGGCAGATCGCAAAGATTGCCATGGGAGCCAGCGCAGCCATCCCCTTCTTCAATGAATTCGCCCTCGCGCAGCAGGCGGCAGACGCACAGGCTGCCGGTGGCAGAGCGGGCGGCAGAGGCGGTGCTCGCCAGCCTTACGATCCGGAAGTGGTTGTCATTACCTCTAACGAGAATCCGATGGGGCCGTGCAAAGAGGGGCTTGAGGCTCTGATCAAAGTCGCTCCGATGGGCTGGCGGTATGGACCGCAGGGCGATAACCTGGATTTCAATTCGCTGCTGGCCAGCACCGAAAACGTTCCGATGGATCACGTGACGGCTTACCCGGGCTCGAGCATTCCGCTCGCCAACGTGGTTCCGGCGTTTACTTCGCCGACGAGACCGTGGGTGATGGGCGCTCCGGGCTACGGCAATCATGCCAATAAGTGGCTGGGCAATAAGTCGATCGCGGTGCCGCTGCGTAAGGACTACTCGCACGACGTGGAAGCGATGATCAAGGCGGATCCGAACGCGGGCGCTTATTATATCTGCAATCCTAATAACCCGACCGGCACTCTCACGCCGCGAAAGGATTTCGAATACATCCTGGCTAATAAGCCCAAAGACGCCGTGCTGATTATCGATGAGGCATATGTTCACTTCTCCGGGCCGGAGAATATGTCGACCGACCTGGTCAAAGACGGCAAGGACGTGATCGTGCTGCGTACCTTCTCGAAGATTTATGGTATGGCTGGCCTGCGGGCCGGAGCGGCATATGGGCGTCCGGATCTGCTGGCCAAGGTCAGCCAGTATGGCGGCACGGGGTTCATGCC
>Ga0302320_10014246_pt1 | contig 16474 bp, 16 predicted proteins | sample Bog_T0_3_FD_202130 | JGI IMG/M metagenome (GOLD analysis project Ga0302320, IMG submission 202130) | Peat permafrost microbial communities from Stordalen Mire near Abisko, Sweden - Bog_T0_3 | ecosystem: Environmental > Terrestrial > Soil > Wetlands > Peat | place: Sweden: Abisko, Stordalen Mire... | reverse complement strand
GCAAGAGCGCCGTCCGTTCGCCGGCATCGTCGCTGGCCGCAGGCGCCGCGCAGCCGGCGGCGGCGGGCGCGGCAGCTGCCGCCACCGCGGCGCAGGCCGCGACGTACCGCGACGTCGCCGTGGTGCGCGCCGGCCCGCTGCGCGGAGCCAGCCAGAGCTTCACGGTGGTGCGTACGCTCAAGGGCAGCCCGCCGGCGTCGTTCTCGCTCGTCCTGCAGGCGATCGGCAACGCGCCGCAGGCGGGCTCGCTGGCCGTCGCCTACCTGCGGCCGCTCGCCACCACGGCTCCCGCTCCCAGCGCGACGTCGGCCTCGCCGTACTCGTTCGACTCGCAGCCGGCCCTCGTGGTCGCCCTGCCGGCGGGCGTGCCCGCCGCGGCGGTGCGCTTGCCGTAAAGCCACGGCCCGCCGCGGCGAGCGACTGCGAGGCGAGCGCCGCGCAAGGCACCGCCAAACGCCGGCAGACGGCCGCATGGGCGTACTTCACCGCCAACGCCACACGCTGGCGCGCGCCGCCCCCGTCAGTGTATAAGTCGCCCATGCCCGGACTCCTTGCAGGCAAGAACGTGCTCGTCATGGGCGTCGCCAACGAACGCAGCATCGCGTGGGCGGTGGCTCGCGCGGTGATCGCCCAGGGTGGCCGGCTGGCCGTCACCTACCAGTCGCGTCGCATCAAGCCGCGCCTCGACCGCCTGATGGCCGAGGCCGGCGCCGAAGCGACGCTGGTCGAGTGTGACGTGGCCAGCGACGACGGCGTGCGCAACGCCATGGAGCAGCTCGCCGAACGTCTGCCGGTGCTGCACGGCCTGGTGCACAGCATCGCCTATGCGCCCGCCGACGACCTGCAGGGCAGCTTTGTCGAGACCACGCGCACCGGCTTTGCCGTGGCCAACGACATCAGCTCGTACAGCCTGATCGCCGCGGCGCGCGAAGCGCGCCGCCTCATGACGCAGGGCGGCGCGATCGTCACCATGACCTACGCGGGCTCGCACCGGGTGGTGCCCAACTACAACGTCATGGGGCCGGCCAAGGCCTCGCTCGAGGCCAGCGTGCGCTACCTGGCTGCCGACCTGGGCCCGGCTGAGATCCGCGTGAATGCCGTCTCGGCAGGGCCCATCCACACCGTCGCCGCGCGCAGCATCAAGGATTTCGCCGGCATGCTCGAGCTGCTGCAGACCCACACGCCGCTACGGCGCAACGTGACCGCCGAAGAGGTCGCCGATGCGACCGTCTTTTTGCTCTCGGACCTGTCGCGGGCGATCACCGGCGAGATCGTGCACGTCGACGCGGGAGCGCATGCCGTAACGTAGGCCGACCGACGCGCGCCGTACGTAGGCCACCCGACGCGCACCGCCAGGCGGCCGACGATCCGGGCTTCGCGCCGCTAGGCGCGGGGCGCCTCGCCGGACGCGGGGGGCGACTCGCCGCCGAGCAGGCCGCTTTCGGCGGCCTCGGCGCGTTCGGCCAGATATTGCTCGTGCGACTCGCGCATCATGCGCTCGACGCGCGGCGAGACGCCGGCCCGCCGGCGCCGCTCCCACCACTCGTCGACAGAGATCCTCTTGAACTGCTCGTACTTGAACCACAACGCCACGACGAGCGCGAGCAGGACGACCTCGATCACCACCAGGGCGATCAGACGCGTACTCAGCGGCGGCGAGAGCGGGATCTGACCGAACAGCACGGTGAGGCTCATGCGGACCGCCTTGTCATGGGCTCGACGAGGCGGCCGGTGACGCGCTGCTCGACGCCGCCGCCGAGCCGCTTGCCAGCGGCAGCGTCGGTGCGGCCGGCGGGGCGGGCAGCGCCTTGCCCTTGGGCCCGTCCGGGATGTAGGGCAGGATCTTGGCGAGCTGCTGGGTGGAGAGCAGCTGACCCCAAGCCGGCATGAGGATCTCGCCCACCTTGCCCGGCGGCGGGATGGAGCCCTCCGTGATGGTGGTGCTCATGTCGGCGATCGTGACGTTGTCGGCCGGGTTGCGCAGGAGCGGCACGGCCTTGTCGGGGCTGAGCGGGTTGGGAGCCGGCGCCGGCGTGGCGCCCGCCCCGCCGACCTGGCCGTGACAGGTGATGCAGGCGAAAGCCGTGTAGATGTCGGAGGCCGAAGCCGGGTTGGCGTCGTAGGCGACGCCCGCGACCTGAGGGAAGCCGGCCAGGATGTAGGCGGCGATGGCGCTTGCCTGCGCGTCGTTGACGACACCCTTCCACGACGGCATGTTGATGACGCCGGGCTTGTGGCTGAGGATGCTGCCCTGCATCATGACGGTCGTGATCTGGGCCGCGTTGTGAAACTGCTCCGAGGTGTCGCGGTAGGCGTTGTTCAGGGCCGGGATGGTGTCGTCGCCGCCCACGTTCAGGCGGTTGGGCACGCCGCCCACGCCGTTGGGGGCGTGACAGCGCACGCAGGCGAAGGCCACGTACAGCGACGCGCCGTCTTTGACCTGCTGACTGACCGTGACGGCCGCGCTCGTGCCGCCGGTCGTCGGCGAGCCGCTCGACGGCGCTTCGGGCGTCGCCAGACTGGCACAGCCGGCGGCCACCACGAAGGCCGCTACGAGCGCCGGGGCGGCCAGAGCCACGATGATGCGTTTCATGCGCCTCCCTTTTGGACTCGTCACGACACAGCCCCCCAGATGGTGAGCACGACGGTGGCGATGATCACGACGATGGCGATGGTCGTGGTCACCGGCTTCTTCAACGGGTTGCGGACGGGACTGCGGTCGATGAACGGCAAGATGATGAGCAACACGACGAGCACGGCGGGCGCGATCAGACCGACCTTCTCGGGCACGACCTTGAGGAGCTGGAAGAGGCTCAGGTAGTACCACTCGGGCTTGGTGTTGGGCGGCGTGACGAGCGCGTTGGCGCGCTGCCCGAGCGACGCCGGCCAGAGCAGCGCCAGGCCGCCGACGACGGCCAGGAAGAGCGCCAGGATCATGATCTGCGAGACGGCTTCTTGCCAGAAGTACGGAATGAACTTCTCGCCGGGCGAGTGTTCGCGCTCCCAGTAGTACCGGGAGGTGTGCTCCTGACGGGGTCTGTCGACGATGTCGGCCACGAGCCTCTCCTCCCGTCCTCTAGAGCTTTCCGGAGATGCCGTGCCGGCGGATCATGAAGAAGTGCGCGCCCAGAAAGACGACGATGATCACCGGCAGCACGAGCACGTGCAGGTCGAAGAAGCGCCCCAGCGTGGCGCCGGTGATGTTCTCGCCGCCGCGCAGGCTGACCAGCAGGAAGTGGCCGATGAACGGGGTGGACCCGGCGATGTCGGTGCCCACGCGCGTCGCCCAGTAGGCCTTCTGGTCCCAGGGCAGCAGGTAGCCGGTGAAGCCGAAGGCCATGGTGACCCCGAGGAGCACCACGCCGCTGATCCAGTTGAGCTCGCGCGGGCGCTTGTAGGCGGTGGTGAAGAAGACGCGCAGCATGTGCACGAACACGAGCACCACCATGCCGGTGGCGGCCCACTTGTGGATGGAGCGGATCCACCAGCCGAAGGCGACGTTGGTGGAGATGTTCACGACGCTCTGGTAGGCGGCGTCGGGCGTGGGCTGGTAATAGACCACCATCATGATGCCGGTGACCGCGAGAATGAGGAAGAGGATGAAGGCGATGCCGCCGAAGCAGTAGATGTAGTTGGTGGCGTGGACCGGCACGATGCGGTTGTACTGGTCCTCCATGAGCTCTTCCATGCCGAGCCGGTTGGTGATCCAGGCGAGCGGACCCGGCATGCGGCCGTGGGCCGGCGCGTCGTGGCCGACGTCGGTCTGGCTCACGTCGCCTCCTTGCGGTGTGGTGTCGTCGACGCTCACGAGAACTGCCCCTTGTACCAGGTCGGGTAGCTCGCCCGCGTGAAGGTCACCGGTCCGACCAGCAGCGCGCCGCCGCTGATCTTGGCGCTATAGAAGGGCAGCGGCAGAGGAGCCGGACCGTGCACGACCGTGCCGGCCGCGGAGTAGACGCTGCCGTGGCAAGGGCAGTGCAGCTCGTTGCCGCTGGGCGAGACGACACAGCCAAGATGGGTGCAGATCGCCGAGTAGACGACCGGCTTGCCGCCCACGTTGGTCACGATGACCGGGTGAGCGTTGACCGTGGCCGTCGTGAGCTTTCCGGCCGGAAACGACGAGAACGAGCCGAGGTTGACGACCTGACCGATGGCCGCCGTGCTCGTGGCGGGAGGCTTGAGGAACCGCACGACCGGATAGACGATGCCGCCCAGGGCGACCGCACCGATCGCGCCGATCAGCCACTTAAGGAATCCGCCCCTCGTCATTGACCGCCCTCCGCAGGGGTCGCTGGACCTGAGCCGCGGCACATTGCCTGCACCGGCGTGAGGCCATTAACTCATGAGGGCGGAGAGCCCTGTCAACGTTTCCCAGACGGCGACGGTGGCAAATCGGGCGGCCGGGGCCGATGTATCATCGCCTTCGTGATCGCCTGGCACGCCAAGAACCTGACCACCGGCCGCGTCGCCGACGCGCGCGGCCGGGCGGCCTTGCCCTCGTTCAGCACGATCAAGGTGCTGCTCGGCGCGACCTTCTGGCGGGCGGTCGCGGCCGGCGAGATCGACGAAGCGCAGCCCCACGCCTTTCGGCCCGACGAGTCGGTCGGCGGCGCCGGGGTGCTGCGCGGCTTTCGCCACCCGGCCCGGCTCGCCCTCGCCGACTGTCTGCATCTCGCGCTCGTGGTGAGCGACAACGACGCCACCAACGCCGTGATCGCCGCCGTGGGCTTCGGCAGGGTCAACGCTCTGGCCGCCGAGCTGGGCCTGGCCCACAGCGCCCTGCGACGGCAGATGATGGACTGGCCGGCGGCCGCGGCCGGCCGCGACAACCTGACCTGCGCGGCCGATCTGGCCGAGCTGCTCGAGCTGCTCGTCGCGGGCGACCCCCGGATCGGCGCGGCGGCCTGCGAGCGGGTGCTCGCCTCGCTTGCCCTGCAGGAACACCGCGACGGACTGCCGCGCGGCCTGCCGGAAGGCGCGACCTACGCCGGCAAGCCCGGCGACGACCTGCCCGACGGCCGCTTCTGCCACGACTGCGGTGTGGTGCGCACGCCGGCCGGCGAGACCCTGGTGCTGGCGGTGATGAGCGACGGCGAGGGCGGCTACGACGCGATGGCCGCCGCGGGACGCCGCCTGTACGACGAGCTGACGGCTTAGAGGCGCGCCGGCGAGCGGGACGGCGGCGGCTTAGCGGCTTTGCGGCGACCCGGCGGCGAGCCTTCTAGAGTGCCGCCACAAGCGCGACGCCCAATCCGGGCAAGTCGGGCGCCGTAAGCGTGTCGCCGGCACGCGGCAGACCCGTGAACGGGTCGTCTGCGAGCAGCAGAAAGCCGTCGAGGTCGACGTAGTCGGCGAGGCTCGCCAGGTGCAGGCCGGCGGCGATCCCCAGGCTCGACTCGACCATGCAGCCGAGCAGCACCCGGCTGGCGCGCTCGCGACAGGCGGTCATGAGGGCCGCCGCGGCGGCTATGCCGCCCGCCTTGGCGAGCTTCACGACGAAGCCGTCGTAGAGCTCGACGACGTCGTCCAAGTGCGCGAGGTCGAGCAGCGCCTCGTCGCCGAAGAGCTGCACCGGCGAGCGGTCGAGCAGCCAGGCCTGGCCTTCGAGGTCGGCGGCCGGCAGCGGCTGCTCGACGAGCTCGGCGTTCAGGTCGGCCAGCACCTCGAGCGAACGCGCCGCGCGCTCGCGGTCCCAGCCCTCGTTGGCGTCGTAGCGAAAGCGGCGGTCGGGCAGCTCGTGGGCCAGTCGCTTGGCCACATCGAGGTCGCCGTCGAAGCCGAGCTTGACCTTGAGTATGCGAAAGTCGGCGGCCGCGCGTGCCTGGGCCAGCATGGTCTTGGGGTCGCCGATGGGGATGGTCAGCGAGGTGCGCACCGTGGCCTGCTCGAGCCCCAGCAGCGCCCAGACCGGCTCGCCGGCCTGCTTGCCGGCGAGGTCCCAGGCGGCGGCCGAGAGCGCGGCGCGCAGCGCGGGGAACCCGGGCTGCGCGGCGCAGAACGCCTCGACCGCCGCCACGCCCTCGACCGCCTCGAGCGCGCCGGCCAGGGCTTCGAGCGCGGCCGCGTCGCCGTCGCGCGTCTCGTCGTAGCGCGCGTTGGGCGCCCCCTCGCCAAAGCCGGTCAGCCCGACGCCGTCGGTCATGGTCACCACGAAGTCGGCGAACTCGCTGTGGCTCCAGCGCGCTATGCCGAACGGGGCTCGCGTGGCCAGGTCGAGCGGGGCAAGACCGATCGTCGTCATGGTCGACAGAGCCCCCCATCGGGATCGCCCGTGGTGCCCAGATTCCCGGCAAAGTACAACGGCACGAAGACGATCCGCTGCTCTGGCTGTTCGGCATACGGCGCCTCCGACAACACGAGGCCAGGGGCGATCTCTGGTTGCTCCGCCAGCAGGAGATGAAGGCTCTTAAGCCTCCCGGAGGATCCACTCTTCACTTCGATCGCGCGTACCCGCGTGCCGACCTGAGCAAGGTAGTCCACCTCGGCCGTGCTGCTCCTTGCGTCGCGCGACCAGTAGTACAGGTCGTCGTCTCCATACTTCGCAGCGTACATCTCCTGCCCAACGAACTGCTCTGCTACCGCCCCATTGTGAATGCCGAGCAGATCGCTCTTCGCCAGCTCGATGCTTGTCGGCAAACCGGCCAGACGCTGCATGAGACCGACATCGAGCACGATCGCCTTGAAGCGCCGGCTTGTCGCGGCGCCCAGCGGCAAGCCGACATGCTTGACCGCTTCGACCCGGCAAACGAGGTGAGCCTTCTCGAGCTGGGAAAACGCCCTCTTGACGGTCGGGTCGGTCGCGCTCGTCGCCAGCCGCGCGTACTTGAGCTGCGATCCGACCGATCGCGCGACTGAAGTCAGAACCTCGTCGAGCGTGTCCTCACGCACCCGGGGCCGGTACTTTGCAAAGTCGTCGCGATACGACGTGATGAGGTCGTCCTGGACACGCAGCGCGCTCAGCAGGCTGCCACTTCGCACATAGGCGTTCACGGCTGCCGGCATGCCACCAACGAACAGGTAGTCGCGAACGTGTCCCAGCAAGAGCTCGTGCGTGGCAGCAGGAACGGAGTGTGGCCCCTCACGTACGACCTCGGCCGCCATGTCGTGGCCGATTCCCCAGAGATACTCGACGAAGCTCAGGGGCCTCACCCGGAGAGACTCGACCCTTCCCGCCGGAAACGGGATCTCGCCAAGGGCAAGCTCGAGCAGCGAACCCGCGGCAACGACATGAAGTTCCGGCATCGATTCGTAGAAGTAGCGCAAAGCCATGATCGCTCGCGGGCAAGCCTGGATCTCATCGAAGAACAGCAGGTCGTTGCCCGCCTTGATGCGCCGACCGAGTGCGACCTCGAGCTCCAGCAGCACGCGGCCGGGATCGAGGTCACCATCAAATACGCGATGCAGGTCGCGACGGCGCTCGAGATCGAAGGTCACGAGACCACCGGGAAACCGGCGGTTGCCGAGGTCTTCGACCGCCCACGTCTTGCCGACTTGGCGGGCGCCACGCACGAGGAGCGGCCGACGGGCGGGTGAGTCGGCCCAAGTCAGGAGCCTGTCTGTGACGAACCTTCGCATGACGGCAGTATGGCAATGCGATATCAGAAAGACAAGGGTCATTCCGATATGTGATTTAGGAAAAACAGGGCGTATCGTCGCGACGGCGTGCGCCGCCCGGCCGCCGTCTCGCGTGGGGTAAAGCCGCTGCGGCGCGCGTCGATCCGTCGCCCCATCACCCCACGCTACTTGCCAAAGACCCCAGAAAAACCTTTGATACGGATTGTGTCAGCGCAGGGAGACAATCTGCTCAAAGTCACCGATCTCGCTGTGACGTTCGACAGCCAGGAAGGTGAGGTCCACGCCGTCGACGGCGTGAGCTTTGCCATCGCGCCCGGCGAGACGGTCGGGCTGGTCGGCGAGTCTGGCTGCGGCAAGAGCATCAGCGCGCTCGCCATCCTCGGTCTCGTGCGCATGATGAGCAACTCCACTATCGGCGGCAGCGTCGAGTTCATGGGGCGCGACCTTCTCGCCCTGCCCGAACGCGAGGTGCGCCGCGTGCGCGGCCGCGACATGGCGATGATCTTCCAGGACCCCGTCACCTCGCTGAACCCGGTGCTGTCGATCGAGCGGCAGATGACCGAGGGCATCGAGAACCACCTGGGCGTGAGCCACTCAGACGCGGTGAAACGCTCGATCGAGCTGCTCGAGACGGTCGGCATACCCAAGGCGGCCGAGCGCCTGCACGATTACCCTCACCAGTTCTCGGGCGGCATGCGCCAGCGCGTCATGATCGCCATCGCGCTGTCGTGCAACCCCAAGCTGCTGCTCGCCGACGAGCCCACCACGGCGCTCGACGTCACGATCCAGGCGCAGATCCTGCACCTCATGAAACAGCTCTCGCGCGACTACGGCGCTGCCATCATGCTGATCACCCACGACCTCGGCGTGGTCGCCGGCATGACCGAACGCATCCTCGTGATGTACGCCGGACGCATCGTCGAGTCGGCCACCGCCAAGGAGCTCTTCGGTCACCCGCACCACCCTTACACGGTCGGCCTGCTGCGCTCGGTGCCGCGCTTGGACGAACCGCGCAAGCTGACGCTCCAGTCGATCGAAGGCCTGCCGCCCGATCTCGCGCACCTGCCGCCGGGCTGCGCATTCGCGCCGCGCTGCGTGCTGCGCACCGAGCAGTGCCGCTTGGAGCGCCCCGAGCTCACCCCCACCACGCCGGGCCGTTTGTCGGCCTGCTTTCACTCAGACAAGCTGATGGCGACGGCGGTCGTCTGAGATGGCCGGCGACCCCTACGCCGTGCCCGCCGTGCCCCAAGCCCCAGACGGGTCGGTCGCACCAGGCGCCGCGGGCGTGCCCGACAAGCCGCCCTCGACGGGCGCCGACGGCGACGGCGGCGACACGCTGGTCAGCATCACCGACCTCAAGGTGCACTTTCCCATCACCTCAGGCGTGATCGTGCAGCGCAAGGTCGGCGCGGTGCGTGCCGTCGACGGCCTCAGCTTCGACGTGCTGCGCGGCGAGACGCTCGGCCTGGTCGGCGAGTCGGGCTGCGGCAAGTCGACCACTGGGCGCGCCATCCTGCAGCTCGAAAAGCTGACCGCCGGCCAAGTCTTCTACGAGGGCGCCGACCTCGCCCGGCTGCACGGCGGCGCGTTGCGCCGCCAGCGCCGACGCATGCAGATGATCTTTCAAGACCCCTACGCCTCGCTGAACAGCCGCATGTCGCTGGGCCACATCGTGGGCGAGCCGCTGCTCGTGCACAACCTGCGCCCGCGCGGCGAGCGCGAGGACCGGGTCAAGGAGCTGCTCAACCTGGTCGGCATCAACCCCAACACGATCAACCGCTACCCGCACGAGTTCTCGGGCGGCCAGCGCCAGCGCATAGGCATCGCCCGCGCCCTGGCGGTCGAGCCCAACTTCATCGTCTGCGACGAGCCCATCAGCGCGCTCGACGTGTCGATCCGCGCGCAGATCATCAACCTGCTCCAGGCGCTGCAGCGCAGCTTCGGGCTGACCTACCTGTTCATCGCCCACGACCTCTCGGTGGTGCGCCACATCTCCGACCGGGTGGCCGTCATGTACCTGGGACGCATCGTCGAGCTGGCCGCCAACCACGAGCTCTACGGCGAGCCCTTCCACCCCTACACCCAGGCGCTGCTGTCGGCCGTGCCCATCCCCGACCCGCTGGTCGAAGAGCGGCGGCGCCCCGTGGTGCTCGCCGGCGACGTGCCGAGCCCCGCCTCGCCGCCCTCGGGCTGCCACTTCCACACGCGTTGCCCGGCGGCCCAGAAAGGCCTGTGCGACGTCGACGACCCCGTGCTGCGCGAGATCAGGCCCGGCCACTTCGCGGCCTGTCACCTGGTGAGCGCCGCCGACTATCCCAAGATCAGGTCGGCCGAAGACCGCGCGGCGGCGGCCGGCACGGCGGCGGCCGGCCAGACTACCCCGGGAGGCGACGCCTCATGAGCCCCAAGCTGCCCCCCGACGAGCTCATTCCGGACTACCGCTCTGACCTCGCTCACGACGGCGAACGCAGGCTGGAGCCCGAGTTCGAGGTGGTACTCGAAGACGAGGGCCGACACAGCATCGACGGCCTGGTAACGTCGGAGCTGATCAGCGCCGAGGCATACGGCGAGTGGCTGCCCGAGGCCGAGATCATCGAGACGCGCGGCACCTGGAGCCAGGTCTGGCGGCGTTTTCGGAAAGATAAGTTCGCGGTCGCCGGCCTCGTCGTCGTCGCCCTGCTCATCATCGTCGCGGTCGGCGCCCCTTGGCTGGCGCCGCACAATCCGCTCACCCAGTACGACAGCGGGCTCACCGCCAAGGGCCAGCCTGTGGCTCCCAACCGGCATTTCTGGCTGGGCACCGACCTGCTCGGCCGCGACATGCTCAGCCGGCTCATGTACGGCGCGCGCGTGAGCCTGGTGATCGGCGTCCTGGCAAACGGCTTCGCGCTGCTGCTCGGCGTGATCTTCGGCATTCTCGCCGGCTACTTCCGCGGCTGGCTCGAGACGCTCATCATGCGCGCCACCGACGTCATGCTGGCCTTCCCCATCTTCCTGCTGGCGATCGCCCTGTCGTCGTCGATCAGCCACCCCGGCATCTGGGTGCTGGTCGTGGTCATCGGCATCGTCTACTGGGCGCCGATGACGCGCGTCATCCACGGCGAGGTGCTGTCGATCCGTGAGAAAGAGTTCGTGATGGCGGCGCGCCTGACCGGGTGCACGAACCGGCGCATCTTGACGAACCACATCCTGCCCCACCTGGTGGCGCCGATCATCGTCTACACGAGCCTGGGCATCGCCACCACCGTCCTGCTCGAAGCCGGGCTGTCGTTCATCGGCCTCGGCGTGCAGCCACCGACGCCATCGTGGGGACAGATGATCGCCGACGGCCAGCAGTATTACACGAGCGCTCTCTGGCTCACGCTCTTCCCGGGCCTGTGCATCATGATCACGGTTCTTGCCTTCAACCTGGTCGGCGACGGTCTGCGCGACGCCTTCGACCCACAGCAGCGGCGCCGGTGAGCGCTGCAAGGCGCGCATGCCGCGCCGGGGGGGTCACCATGGCAGCACCACGCAAGGAACACTGTCCCAGATGGACGCTCGCCCTGCTGGTTGTGGCGGTGGCCGGGCTCGTCGCCCTGCTTGCAGGTTGCGGCAGCTCGACGGGCGCCAGCGGTGGCGGCGCCGCGACGACGAGCACCACCCCCAAGTCAGGGGGTACGCTGAACGTCTCGTTCCAGGGCGAGCCCACCGGGCTCGACCCGGCTGTCGCCTGGGAGATCGAGTCGTGGTCGATCGAGCACTGCATCTTCAACCAGTTGCTGACCTACGCTACCGCCCCGGGACCGGCGGTCGTGACCGCCGACATCGCCACTGTGGTGCCCTCGGTGGCCAACGGCGGCATCACCAACGACGGCAAGACCTACACGTTCCACCTGCGCCACGGCGTCATGTTCCAGGCACCGGTGAGCCGCGAGGTCACGGCGTCCGACTTCAAGTGGTCTCTGGAGCGTATGCTCAACCCCAAGACCTCGCCGCGCGCGCCGGCCGGCTACCTGTACGACTCGATCGTGGGCGTCAAGGCGCTGGCGGCCGGCAAGGCGGCGCACGCCGCCGGCATCAAGGTCGTCAACCGCTACACGCTCGAGATCGACCTGACGCAGCCCAACTACGTCTTCGACGATGTCATGGCCCTGCCGTTCACCGCGGTCCTGGCCAAGGAGTGGGTGGCCAAGTACTCCAACAGCGCGATCGCCCGGCACCCGCTGGGCACTGGGCCGTTCATCTTCGACCACTGGAGCAACGGCCAGGACATCGTGCTCAAGCGCAACCCGAACTACTTCGTGACGGGCCGCCCCTACCTCGACCAGCTCAAGTTCGAGTTCGCCGCCAGCTCCACAACGGCGCTGCTGCAGCTGCAGAGCGGCCAGATCGACGTGCTGGGCAGCGGCATTCCTTCGGGCCAGTACGTACAGATCACGAGCAACCCGACCTGGAAGAAGCAGGTCACGGCCGCGCCCCAGGTGGGCTGGTACTACGTGTTCATGAACGTGCACGTGAAGCCGTTCAACAACCTGCTCGTGCGTCAGGCCATGAACTACGCGATCGATACCACCAAGATCCAGAAGCTCCTCTATGGGCAGGCGCAGCCGCTGAACCAGGTCTTCCCCGAGGGTATGCCAGGCCACGTAGATGGCGCCCAGTTCTACACGTACGACCCGGCCAAGGCCAAGCAACTCCTGGCGCAGGCGGGCTATCCGAAGGGCTTCTCGGTGACCTTCTACACGCACAACGTCGACCCCATGCCCAAGCTCGCCCAGAGCATCCAGAACGACCTCGCCCAGGTCGGTGTGAAGGCCCAGATCAAGCAGCTCGCCGAGGCGCCCTACTGGGGCCTGATCGAGCGCCAGAGCGCCAACGTGCCGATCGGCCTGACCGACTGGTACATGGACTATCCCGACCCGTCCGACTGGATCGGCCCGCTGTTCAGCAAGTCGGCGGCCACCACCGACGGCAGCGCCAACGTGAGCTGGTGGTGGAGCCCGCAGGTCGAGGCGCTCTACAGCCAGTCGCAGCCCATGGCGCCGGGCGCGGCACGCACCAAGCTCTACGAGCAGATGCAGCAGGTCATCATGCAGCAGGCGCCCGTAGTGCCGCTCTACCAGCCCATCCTGACGACCATGTCGTCAAAGGCCACCGGCGGCTTCTACACAAGCGCCGCCTGGACGTTCGACTTTCCGAGCTACTGGAAGAAGTGAGCGCCATGTTGCGACACCCGGACCACCGAGAAGAGGCCTGAGGCCATGGGCAGATACATCGTGCGACGCCTGCTGTGGGCCGTGGTCGTGGTCTTCTGTGTGAGCCTGATCACCTTTCTGCTGGCCTTCGCCATACCGGCCGACCCGGCCAAGCAGATCGCAGGCCCGCACGCCACTCCGGCGGTGCTCGCCCAGATCCGCCACAGCCTGAGTCTCGACAGGCCGCTCTACTACCAGTACGGCCTGTACATGTGGCACATCGTGCACGGCAACCTGGGTTACTCATACATCAACCAGCTCCCCGTGACACAGTCCATCCTGCAGCGCTTCCCGGCAACGGTGATGATCGCCATCTTCGGCATCATCTTCGAGCTGCTGATCGGCATCCCGATCGGCATGGTCTCCGCCCTGCACCAGTACAGCGTGCGCGACCGTGCGTTCACCATCTTCAGCCTGGTGGCCGTGTCCATGCCGACCTTCTTCCTGGGCATCCTCCTGCTGTACTTCTTTGCCTTTCGCATGTCGATCTTCCCCAACCTTCAGGCGTATCCGGGGGCGCTGCACCCCCTCTACTTCGTCCTGCCAGGCCTCACGCTGGGTCTCACGGGCGCCGCCTGGTATTCGCGCATGCTGCGCTCGAAGATGCTCGACATCTTGAACGCCGACTACGTCAAAGCGGCCCGCGCCAAGGGGCTGCCCGAGCGCACCGTCGTCTGGCGCCACATCATGCGCAACGCCTGGTCGCCGATCATCACGCTGCTCGGTATGGACATCGGCTGGTTCCTGGGCGGTGTCCTGATCGTCGAGATCGTGTTCGGCATACCGGGCATCGGGTGGCAGGCGTGGCAGGCGATCCTGAACCTCGACCACCCCATGATCATGGGCACGGTCGAGTTCGCCGCCCTGCTCGTGGTGCTCGCCAACCTGCTCACCGACATCGCCTACACCTGGCTCGACCCGCGAGTGAAATACAGCTGAGCGGCCGAGGCCGCTGAGTCTGGCCGAAAGCCGCGGAGCTCGCCGAAGGCGGGCTCCGCGGCTTTTTGTCGTGACCCTCTTCACAACTAATCAATCGATTGAGTAGACTAGCGGCATGCCGTCCGCACCCGATCGAGTGAGCGAGCAACGAGTGTCTGGTCGTCCCAGGTCTCCCGGAGTCGAAGACCCCCGGCCGGCGCTGCCGCCCACCGCGGCGCGCATTCTGGCGGCGGCCCAGCACGTGCTCGTCACCAGGGGCTTCGCGGGGCTGACCCTCAAGGCGATCGCCGCCGAGTCGGGTGAGAACTCGGCGATGGTGCAGTACTACTTCGGCAACAAGGCCGGCCTGGTCGAAGCCATGATCGACTCCGCGTTTCGCGACGATCAGCAGGCCGTCGCCGAGGTCATGAGCACGGTGACCGGCGGCGACCTGCTGCCCAAGTTCGTCGAGGGCCTGCGCACCATCAGCGCCTCCGAGTCGTTTCGCGCCTTCTTCGAGATCCTGCCCTACGCCGTGCGCGACGAGCGGTTCAAGAAGCGGTTGGCCGAGGTGATCGACTGGTACCGGCAGATCAAGCTCGACTGGCTGCAGGTCGACGAGCGCGAGACGCCGCTGCCGCTCGACGCCCTGCTGGGTTTTGCCGAGCTCATGCTGGCCGTCGTCGACGGCCTCGCCATTCAAAAAGCGGTCGACGACGACTTCGATCTGGCACGGCCCTACGCGGCGCTCGAGAGCATCCTGCGCAACGGTCTGCCCGATCTGCTCGGCGCCGACCTGGGCGCGGCATCAGTGACTACGTGATCAAATGGTCGTCGGTATCCTCATTCACAGGTAACCCGGATACGAGAGGAATGAAATGGCACAAGTCGTGAACGACGTGAAGACGCTCAAGATCTGCATCGACAACGAGTGGCGCGTGTCGGCCGCCGAGAAGTACATGGAGGTTACCGACTCGAGCACGGGTCTCGTGATCGCCCAGGCGCCGCAGGCGACGGCCGCCGAGGTCGAAGAGGCCATCCAGTCGGCCCATAAGGCATTCCTCACGTGGTCTGAGTTCACCATCGCCAAGCGCTGTCAGGTCATCTACAAGTGGAAGGGCCTCCTCGAAGACCACATGGAGGAGATCGCCCTGCTCACCGCCACCGAGCTCGGCAAGAACCTGGACGAGTCGCGCGGCGAGGTCGTCAAGGTCCTCGAGGCCTGCGAGACCGCCATGGCCGCCCCCATGCTCATGAAGGGCGAGTCGCTCATGAACGTGTCGGCGGGGCACGACACGGTCACCTACCGCGAGCCGCTCGGCGTCTTTGCCGGCATCGCGCCCTTCAACTTCCCGGCCATGATCCCCTTCGGCTGGATGGTGCCGCTCTGCATCGTCACCGGCAACACGATGGTGCTGAAGGCCGCCAGCATGGTGCCGACCACGGCCATCCGCCTGGTCGAGCTGCTCCAGGAAGCCGGCATGCCCAAGGGCGTCGTCAACCTGCTCACCTGCGGCCGCAACGAGGCCGAGATCCTGCTCACCCACCCGCTCGTGCGCGGCGTCTCGTTCGTCGGTTCCACGTCGGTCGGCCTGCACGTCTACGAGATCGCCGCCGCCCACGGCAAGCGCGTCCAGGCACAGACCGAGGCCAAAAACCACGGCATCGTCCTGGAAGACGCGGCGCTCGAGCGCTCGGCCGCCGGCATCGTCAACTCCACGTTCGGCTGCGCCGGCATGCGCTGCATGGCCCTGCCGTCGATCTGCGTGCAGGAGTCGGTCGCCGACGAGTTCGTGGGCTACCTCGTGAAGGCCGCCAAGGCGCTCGTCATCGGTGCTGCCTACGATCCCAACACGGAGCTCGGGCCGGTCGTCAGCGCCGGGCACCGCAAGTTCGTGCTGGAGTGGATCGAGAAGTCGATCGCCGAGGGCGCCGAGCTGCTCGTCGACGGTCGCACCCCGGTGCTGCCCGACGAATACAAGAACGGTTTCTTCGTGGGCCCCACGATCTTCGACCACGTCACCCCCGAGATGAGCTGCGGCTGGGAAGAGGTCTTCGGCCCGGTCACGTTCATCAAGCGCATCAAGGACTTCGAAGAGGGCCTGCAGATCGCCAACCAGAGCCGCTTCGCCAACGGTTCGTGCATCTACACCGAGAGCGGCTACTACGCGCGTGAGTTCGCCAAGCGCAGCCACGGCGGCATGGTCGGCATCAACGTCGGCATTCCCGTGCCGGTCGCCTTCTTCCCGTTCTCGGGCCACAAGGACTCGTTCTTCGGCGAGTCGCACTGCCTGGGCGCCGACGGCGTGCGGTTCTTCACCGAGACCAAGGCCGTCACCAGCCGCTGGTTCTCGACCGCCGACAAGGCCCAGAAGAAGGTCAGCACCTGGGACGGCACCGTCGAGCGCACCTGATCGGCTGACGCCACAAGCGTAAGCGCGCCCGAAGGGCGGGGTGACGAGTCATCGTCGCCCCGCCCCTCGTCTGTGCGGGGCGCTCCGGCCGGACAAGGGCCGTCGCGGGCGCTGTCGCGGAGGGCGCTCCGGCCGGGGCAAGGGCTACAGGTCGGGGCTGTCTCGGTCACGGTGCGCAGCGCACTGTGGGAGCGTCAGCACCTCGCAGGCCGACCTTCCGCCCTTACCCCGGCCTTCGCTTTTCGCCACACGGCGGCGGCGCGAACCGCAGCCTTGCCCGGCCGTGGCTCAGACCGTGGTCAGACCAGTGGTGGTGGAAAATCCACCACC
>Ga0302320_10014245_pt1 | contig 16475 bp, 15 predicted proteins | sample Bog_T0_3_FD_202130 | JGI IMG/M metagenome (GOLD analysis project Ga0302320, IMG submission 202130) | Peat permafrost microbial communities from Stordalen Mire near Abisko, Sweden - Bog_T0_3 | ecosystem: Environmental > Terrestrial > Soil > Wetlands > Peat | place: Sweden: Abisko, Stordalen Mire... | reverse complement strand
TATCTACGCCAGTTCGATCATGGCGGCGGCGTTCCGGAAAACAGCGGGTATCCAGACCAGACCTACGACGATTGGGTCACGAGCGGCGTGAGCGCCTACTCCGGCGGTCTTTGGTTGGCCGCCCTGCGCGCTGGCGAAGAAACCGCTCACACTCTAGGCGATACTACGTCTGAGGCGGAATATCATGCTCTCTTTCTGAAAGGTCAGAAGACTTATATTTCGCAGCTTTGGAACGGCGAATACTTTCGTTACGACACGCAGAGTGCTTCCAGGGACGACATTCAGACTGACCAGCTGGCCGGGCAGTGGTACGCCAACCTCACCGGGCTCGGCGATATCGTGCCCCACGACATGCAGGTATCGGCGATGAAGAAGATATTCAATTTCAACGTGATGAAGTTTGGCCACGGCGAGATGGGCGCAGCCAACGGCATGGCGGCCGATGGCTCGATTCTCACCAACGCGGAGGCCAAGGAAGTCTGGGTAGGAACAACACTCGGGTATGCGGGACTGCTGATGAGCGAAGGCATGAAAGATGAAGCCTATAAGACCACTCACGGCCTTTATCAGGTGATCTACGAAAACAAAGGCTACTGGTTTCGAACACCAGAGGCATGGGATATCACGGGAGATTTTCGCGCGGGGATGTACATGCGTCCCATGGCGGTCTGGGCTCTGGAAATGACACCGCCAAGGGCGAAGTAAGATCTTCAACCGCTGTCAACATAATGAAAGGAATGGTCCACATGCTGCGTTGCCGGTCGCGCTTTCTTTCACTGCTCACCATGGCGGCATTGCTGATGACTCTGTTGCTCATGAGTTCTGTTGTCGTCCAAGCTGCTTCGCCGAAGCAGCCGCAGCCGCGGTTTCGAGTTATCGCCATCGCTGAGCCGGGTGGGATTCATGCACCATTTGTGGGCGCGGCAAAGATCTGGCTCGATAGGCTGGCAGGCGAGAATAACTTCACTGTGGACTATATTCAAAACACTGATAAAATCGACGACGCCTTTTTAGCGCGCTACCAGGTGTTCATCCAACTCAACTATCCACCCTATAACTGGACGCCCACGGCTGCCTCAGCATTTGAAAAATACATCGACGAAGGCAAAGGGGGCTGGATCGGCTTCCACCATGCAACTCTGCTCGGCGAGTTCGACGGCTTCAAGATGTGGCCATGGTTCTCCAACTTTATGGGCGGCATCCGCTTCACCAGCTATATTTCCACTTTCGCTGACGGAACGGTCACGGTTGAGGACGCATTTCACCCAACTATGAAAGGAGTCGCGACGCCCTTCGTCATCCGGCAGGAGGAGTGGTATACCTGGGACAAGTCTCCCCGCGCCAACGTTCATGTGCTGGCCAGCGTGAATGAGAACACCTATACGCCGGGTAGCAAGATTAAGATGGGCGATCATCCGGTAATCTGGACAAACGAAAAGGTAAAGGCGAGGAACATTTATATTTTCATGGGCCACCATCCGGACCTTTTCGAGAACCCGGCTTTCACGACCATTTTCAAAAACTCGATATTCTGGGCTGCACATCGGTGAAGCCACTCTATTACTTCATGGATTATCATTGCGCGGTTGGCTCAGCCTTAACAAGAACACGAACAGTGGCCGCCACCACTAGAAACGTCTCTGAGTGAGGCGCAGAACACTCCTCCACTTGATGAAGCTGCCGTTTGCGCAAATCCCTCCGGCCGCGGGTCCTGTCATTCAAATTGGTTCAGAATTAACCGGGCAATCCACAGTTTGGTTGCGCAGTAAGTTAGTGATGATAGGCTGGTTACAATCTTTCCGAAGTATGAACTGGTGGAAATCTCACTTTATGCGTAAATTGACGGCGAAAGTTTCACCTGGTGCGGTCTTTTGATTTCATCATATGGGGTATAGGATTCTGCAAAATATTGAAAAACAGGCTTATGAACTTTCACCTTATTCGTAAACCCACACGAGTTCAAATTCATGAACACAGGCCATTGTGGCCAGGTCCATCACCAGACCTTTGGCTGCCTTGCCGAGCCGGCGTGTAAGCAGGCCGACCTTCTTTATGCTGCGCCCGATCGTCTCGGCGCTGAAGTGAAGCCGTTCTCCGCGCACGCGTGATCCGATTGACCTCGTTCGCGATGTCATTAACGAGGATATGTGGTTTACCTGAGTGCGCCAGGTTGAGCGTCGCCTCCAGTGTCATGGCTTCGAGGCTGGTCGCGCTGTCTGTTTGGCGCCGGCTCTCAATCGGCGTGAGCAATGAGATAAGCTGCGATTGAAGCTCAGGCAAGTCGATCATGCAGGCACCGAGCGCATTCGCGATCGCGCGAGTCTCTGTCGTCAGGCTTGGGGATAGCTACCAGTTTTGTGCCCACACTGTTTCAATACGGATCCGGCTCCGCTAAAGGGTCTTTTCAGATGGGTGCAAAGACTTTTTCCTGGTGACGAATTCGGCGTTTGCCCGGATCAATCGACTGAATATATTTAAGCGCGACCCATGGAAACAGCCTTCAACTGTCCCGCGGCCTGGCCGACGCCTACCGGCCTGCTGAAGTAGAATCCCTGAATTTCGTAGCAATGCTGAGCCTGAAAAAAGCGCAGTTGCTCCTCAGTCTCCACGCCTTCAGCAAGTACATTGAGGTTCAACGCTCTAGCCATATTGATAATTGCTGTTGCAATTGCGGCGTCATCTGGATTCACAGCGACGTCACGAACAAATGAGCGGTCGATTTTTAGTCGATTGACTTGAAACTGTCTCAGGTAGCTAAGGCTTGAATACCCGGTTCCGAAGTCGTCGATTGCGAGCTTCAGTCCCATTTCTCTTAACTCCTTAAGTATCGAGAAAACCACATCCGCATTTGTCAGCAGCAGGCTCTCAGTCAGTTCCAGTTCAAGATACTTGGGATCAAAGCCAGTTTCACGCAGAATGGAGCGAATAACTTCGGGAAATCCCTGCTGACGAAACTGAACGGCGGAAACATTGACCGCGACAGGCACTGCGATAAGTCCCGCGTCCTGCCATGCTTTGGCCTGCGCACAAGCAGACCTCAATACCCACTCTCCAATGGGCACAATCAATCCGCAACGCTCAGCAACTCCGATGAACTTCGCCGGTGGTATAAGTCCCAACAGCGGATGCTGCCAGCGTAGCAGGGCCTCGAGGCCGGTAATTTTCCCAGTTCGGATGTCCACCTGCGGCTGATAGACGAGGAACAGTTCGTTTCTGTCCAGGGCCAACTGCAACCCGTTCGCCAAGGTTAGTTCCTCGATCATCTGGGCATTCATTTCTTCGGTGAAGACGCAAGTCTTATTGGGGCCATCCTCTTTGGCGGCGTAGAGGGCGACATCCGCATTCTGAATCAGTGTCTGGCCATCCGCAGCGTGATCGGGAAAGATGCTAATACCAAAATTGAATGAGACGTTCAAAGAATGACCCAGGATGCAAAACTCTCCCGCTAGTTTGCCGACTACTTTTTGAGCAGCTTCCAAGGCTTCGGAGGCACAGCTCGCGGAACCAAGCGCAACTGCGAATTCGCCACCTCCGATCCGCGCGATGATATCGTTTTCACCAACATTTCTTTTGATCCGCTGCGCGGTTTCCTGCAGAAGGCAATCGCCGAAGCTGTGTCCGAAGGAGTCATTAATTATTTTGAATCGCACGATCTCGAGAACGAGCAGAGCGAAGACGCGATTGTTTCTTTGGGCAGCCTGGACTAAATCATCCAATTGCTTCTGAAAGAAAGTGGGGTTGGGCAGGCCGGTCAAGGCGTCGAAGTGAGCCAGGAATCGGAGCCGCTCAGAGGCGCTCCTGCGATTGGTAATGTCTTCCGCGGTCCCTTCATAACTTGTGACCTGCCCGCACTCATCGCGCACAGCGCGCAGATTCAGCGAAACCCATTTATCTGCGCCATTTCGGCAACGGATTTCTGCCTCGATGCCGCCCGCGGTATTGCTCTTTTCAATTGAGCTTCTCAACTCCTTGAGTTGGCGTGGGTCGATAAGAAACTGTAGTGAGAAGCTTCCGACCTCGGTCATGAGTTCTTTGGGAGAATCGTAGCCATAGATTCGCGCCATCATGCGATTAACGCAGAGGAGTTGGAAGTCAGGGCTGAGGTGAAACATTCCCACCGGCGCCTCTTCAAACATGGCGCGGTACCTGTCCTGCTCTGCTTTCAGGGTCTCGATTGTTTTCTCGTGGTGTATGAGGAGTCGATCGATGGAACCGAGGGCCTCATGGCGAAAATCTTCAACGGGCCGAGTACGTCTGCGCTCGCGAAATGGCCGTGGACGAGGCAAGATGGTCAAGTCGCCTTCCTCCTCGTTTGGGAAGGTGACGGGGTCAAAGTCTGGTTCCGGGCCGCGAGTTGTCTGAGGATCCTTTACGACCCTATTAGGAAGCATGAAGACTAATCGGCAACTGGCTGGAAGGATTTCAGTGACTCTTGAGAATTATTTCAATAGCGGATGCGATGGGGTCCGTGATTCGAATTGGAGCGATGGATGGCAGTCTCAGTTCGCTTCCGGGGATAAGTCCCAGCCTATCGCCGGGGCGAGCTTTTCCGCAACGGGCTAGCGCGTCTGTCAATGGCGGACGATGAATGACGCTCCGGATGCAATTGAACCGTGTTAATAGCATTATTTATCAATAGTGTACAAGATTGTTCAGAGACTTAAGTCTTGTGTGCCCTGCGCGGTTTTCAGGAGAGAAATGAGCATCTGGAAGAAGCTTGACAGGGCGTCGGTTGGACGTTTTTCGTTCGGGCCACATTCCTTCATTCATCCGAACTTCTTACGTTTCGCGTCCTGCCCACACGAGCAGGTAACTGGAATGTTGAAATCCAGTTGCCGATAGTGAGTATTTCTCCAGATCGAGCCTGACATCGCAGTGTGCTCAAAGGCTGGTGAGGAATTTGTCCAGGCGAGGTGCAGGGATGGGAACGAGGAAGCATGCGGAAAACCCCTGTTGATCTTGTGCAGTGTTCCGGCTAGTCACTCTGGGGTCGGTGAAGGGACTGGGTGGTGATGAGCATAGACAAAAGCACCGTTGGCGGCATAGTCCTGGCAATGGGCGGAATTGGACTCGGCCTGATTCTGGATGGAGGCAGGCTGGCTCAAGTCTTGCAGCCCACGGCGGCTCTGATTGTATTTGGGGGCACCCTTGGCGCGGTGATGGTTCAGTTTCCCCTTAAGCTTGTTATTCGCGCGGTTATGCAGCTGAAGTATGTATTCATGAACGAGGAGCCTGAGCCTGACTCCCTGGTGAAAAACCTGCTGCAATACGCCTACAAAGCGCGCAGGGAGGGGATCCTGTCTCTGGATGCTGAATTGGCGAAGATTCAAGACCCGTTTCTGCGAGCCAGCCTCATGTTGGCAATTGACGGAGTTAGCGCAACGGATCTGCGCAAAATGATGGAGCTGCAACTGGAATACGAAAGCGAAAAGGAACAGCGTGTTTCAAAGGTGTTTGACGCCGCAGGTGGATTTGCACCGACGATCGGCATTCTGGGGGCCGTCATGGGCCTAATCCAGGTTATGCAACACCTTCAGGACATCAACGAAGTAGGCAAGGGAATAGCGGTCGCGTTCGTGGCTACGATCTACGGGGTCGCCTCAGCGAATCTTCTTTTTTTGCCGTGGGCAGGGAAGCTGAGGATTCGTTTGCGCGAGAGACAGGTAATCCAAGAGATGACGCTTGAGGCTGTTCTTTCAATCATTGAAGGAGTCAATCCCAGGGCTCTGCAACTGCAATTGAATAGCTTTCTGGCTGCGCCTGAACGGCGTAGTCCGGTGAGGTTAACCGTTCAATGAGAAGGAGAAGCAGGCTCGCTGAAGAACCGAATAATCATGACCGGTGGCTGGTCTCTTACTCGGACTTTATCACCGTGCTGTTCGCGTTTTTTGTGGTTCTTTTCGCCTGCTCATATCGTGACAGTCAAACGGTCAAGAAGCTTTCCCAGGCTATTCATATAGGGTTCCAGCAGCTGGGCGCATTTTCCGGGGGGCAGAGCGACTATGGCGTTGCATACCGCGACATTGCGTTGAACGGATCCCCTGGCCCAGTACCCATTCAGCCTGAGCAAGAGAGAACGGCTTATGCAACTCAGAAAGAGGGTGCAGAGAATAAAACGCAAGCGAGTGGAGTGGATATCGGGGAGCTTCAAAAGCAGCTCGAGGCGTCGATCGGAAAGGAAATCCGAAACCACGAAGTGATCATGCGCGTCACCCCAGAGGGATTTGTGATCAGCTTGAAAGACCTGGGATTCTTCAACAGCGGAGAAGCAGTGTTGCTTCCCGGCGCCGCAGGCAAGATTGAACGAATCGCAAAGGTATTGTCGCAGCATGGATTGGACCTTCGGGTTGAAGGACACTCCGACAACCAGCCAATTCATACAGCTGAATTTCGTTCGAACTGGGAGCTGTCGACGGCCCGCGCAATGGCTGTTCTGCTGCTGCTGGTGAATGACTCCGGGGTTGACCCCAGGAAAGTCTCAGTTGCGGGATACGGGGAATTTCGGCCCATTGCCGACAACGCAACAGCTGACGGCCGGCAGATGAACCGCCGTGTTGACCTGGTGGTGGTGGAGAATACGGCGCCAAGGCCATTTGGCCGCTAAACAGCCAGTGTTCCGAAGTTGCTCCACAATTGCCTGTACGGCCTTCATCTGTGTCCAGCTTTTGTGGCATCCGGGTTCGCCGGCAGCCGCTTTTCCAGAGGATTGCGACGCTAGAAAATACCAACCTACCTGCCGATAATCACCTGACAGTCGATGCTTCTGACTCGAGCGTTACTTCGAGAGGCGGCAGAGGATTAGTTCGGCTTTCCGGCAAGCGCATGCCAGGGGATCGAGGCACATGTTTTCAATCATAGGAATTCTCATCGTTTTCGGCGCTGTACTTTGCGGCTTCATGATGGAAAAGGGGCCGGTGGCAGTGCTGATGCAACCGTCGGAGTTTGTGATTATCGGGGGTGCTGCGATCGGGACACTGCTGGCGGCAAATCCGATGCACATCCTGAAAAAAATTGCGAGTGGCCTGACCTCGATTCTGCGGGGTTCGAAGTTCTCCAGGAGCCGCTACATCGATTCGCTGAAGATGATGTTCAATCTCTTCAACAAAGCGAGGAAGGATGGACTGGTAGGGATCGAGGGCGACATTGAGGAGCCTGAAAAAAGCCCGCTTTTTTCAAAATACCCTGCTTTCCTGAACAACCACCACATCCGAGACTTTGTGTGCGACACGATGCGCATGGCAATCACGGGCGGAGCCACTCCTTTTGATGTAGACCAGATGATGGAGCTGGACATGGAGGTCCATCATGCAAGCGCGACGAGCCCGGCGTCGGCGCTGACAACGGTAGCCGATGCATTGCCTGGCCTGGGAATTGTCGCCGCAGTTCTGGGGGTCGTGGTCACCATGACTTCGCTGGGCGGCCCACCGGAAGAGATTGGCCGTAAAGTCGCGTCTGCGCTGGTGGGAACGTTTCTTGGCATCCTGCTGTGCTACGGAATGGTGGGGCCATTGGCATCGATTTTGACGAAACTGGTTGATGACGAGCATGCCTATTACCATGTTCTGCGGATTGTGATGCTCTCGTTCATCAAGGGAATGTCCCCGATACTGGCGGTTGAAATGGCCCGCCGCGCAATTCCCGAGCACATTCGCCCAAGCTTTCAGGAAGTGGAAAAGGCCTGTCGCCAAAGGGATGATGCACCGGAGGGCGCAGGGGTGCTAGCGGTTGGAAAGGCTTGATACTGTGGCTGATGAGACCTCGGAAGTAATCATCATAAGGAAGAAGGCACGTCATGGCGGCAGTCATGGCGGTGCGTGGAAGGTCGCCTATGCGGACTTTGTTACCGCGATGATGGCCTTGTTTATCGTGCTATGGATGATGAATGCCAGCAAGGAGGTTCAAGAAGCCGTAGGCGGTTACTTCAGAGACCCGCGTGGAAACTCAAAGATGGTGGGAAGTAACAAGAATGGCGGCGGCGTATATGTGGCGATGAAAAAAGAGGACTTGCAGAAGCTGAAGGAGGAGCTTGAGAAATCAATTCACAAACTCGACCCGAACAACAAGCTGAAGGGCCAGATCGAGATCACAATCACTGAGGAAGGCCTGAGAATCGAGTTGATGGAGTCTGCAAAAGGCACCTTCTTCGAGTTGGGGAGCCCAAATCCAACCCCGGCCCTGAAGGATCTTCTGCAAGTGCTGTCGACCGAACTCAGCAAGCTGCCGAACAGGATTTCGATAGAAGGGCACACCGATTCCAAGCCGTACTCGCAGATCAAGGCATATGACAACTGGGACCTGTCATCGGATCGTGCTAACGAGGCTCGGCGCATGATGCAGGCTGAGGGGATTCGGGCGGACCAGATATCACAGGTACGCGGCTTCGCCGATCAACGCCTTCGTTTGCCGCAGAAGCCGGAAGATCCATCGAATCGCAGAATCTCGCTGATCGTCCAGTATGCATCGCAAAGCGGAGTAGAGGTTGCGCCGACAAGCGCTGAATTGCATTCGAAGCTTGCTGCGCCCCCGCAGTAACCGATCCAGCCAGTAGCGGGTACGAACCTGAATCCGTATCAAATGGAGCGGCTTTTTTCGCCTCCGGGCGCTGCGAGAGAATCGACCAGGCTAGCCATGGACTTTCGATCAGCGGCAGACAAGTAAATAAAATCGACGCCGACATGGTTCTCTTCCGCGTGCACGAAGCGCACTCGGAATTCCAACTGATGGCTGTCGTGGCTCATGGATACCTTGCCGAAAGAATTTACCTCCTGCGGCTTTCCAACTTCCAACTTCATACCTGACTTGCTGATCTCAGTGCAACGCACAGGCAACGTAGAGTCTCCGATAGTAAGCTCAACCGGCAGGTCGCAGGTTATTCGTGGACCTCTAAATTCAAATCTCTTCATGCTTTCTCCACTCTCTGTCAAGAACTCAAGTTTAATGTATCGGCAAAACGGGTTTCCACGGAGAGGCACCATGTGTCGTAGTGCGGACAGTAATTCACTATGTGATACTTTTGCGCTCACAGAACTTCCGCTTTCTCCAGGCTAGCGGTAAGATTATGAAGTGTTTCGCGGTCAGAAACGTTTTTGAGCCGTCAAATGACACCATTTGGTTACCTGTGATTACCTTTTGGTTACTCTAGTGTTGTTGACTTCTCGCTTAGAAACTCCGTAAGGTGTCGCATATTGCAGCAATGTGGACAGGGAGCATATGCGTGTGATCTAAATCACGCGCATCTTTTGAACGAGCGATTGGCTGTGATATGAATCACAGCCTGTATCTCTTCGGAAAGCAAGACTAATTCGGTGAGCTATTGTCCAGTAATTTTCGAAGCTGCACCTCCGGAGAACAAGACTCCGTCGACGCGTAGCATCTTAATCGCGGAAGAGGACGCTTCGCTCGCCGCCTTCCTTAGCCGGGAGCTTCGAAGTGGACTCTATAACGTGGATCTGACTCATGACGGCGAGACGGCTGTCCGGGCACTGGAAGACAATCGGCGATACGATCTTCTCATTCTCGATTTGAATCTTCCCCGAATAGACGGTATCACCCTGTTGCAACGGGTGAAGCCGGACAAGCCGAATTTACCGATGATGGTGTTGAGCGCCCGGTGCCGCATCGAAGACAAAGTGATGGCGTTTCAAAGTGGCGCCGATGATTTTCTCTCGAAACCGTTTTCAATTCTAGAACTCAAGGCTCGAATTCAAGCACTTTTGCGCCGCCATTCCGGGTTCATTCCGAATACATCCAGAGTGGGCGATTTGACGCTCCACCGGGCGGAGCACCGTGTTCATCGGAACGGCAGGCAGATTGAGTTGACTCCACGCGAATTTGGAATGCTGGAGTACTTGATGCGCCACGCCGGGCGGCCGGTTCCACGGGCAACTCTTTTTGAAGAGGTGTGGAAGGCTCCGCACGATCCTTCAACAAACATCGTTGACGTTTATATGAAGTACGTACGCGATAAGGTAGATCGCCCTGGGGAACGCAAGCTTACCCACACGGTTCGTGGAGTGGGATACGAAGTTTGCGATGGGCGCGGGGAGCAAGCATGAAGAATAGCAGGGGTAGTCCACGCGATTGAACCGCTAATCGACGGACTGGAACAATGGCAGTGCAGGTTGGGGTGCTGATTCTATTTGCGAAATTGGTCAGCTATATAGAGCGCGGGAATGTTCGCGTTGAGCAGGTTCACATTAACTTGTGGGGATCCATCGCCTGGGGGATAGGCGTAGCATTCTCATTGATTTTTCATTTCAACAGGTATTTATAGGGGGCCTTTATCTTATGGGAAATCCAGCTACTCAATTCGTGAGGCATGAAGACTGCCTTCCAATCGACGTAATCATTGTGAGTCCAAATTCGAAGATTCGCCAAATCCTTCATGAAAAACTTGAGGCTTCAAGCTGGAACGTATTTGAGGCAGGGAGTGGCACCAGAGCCCTGGAGCTACTGGAAGACAGAGGAGCCTACGACGGAGTGCTGTTGCTGGATCCGATGCTGCCGGATCTTGAGCCGAATGAATTCCACGGTATTGTCAAACTGCGCTATCCGAATACGCAGATAATGACGCTGAACTCTCATACCGGCCAGCTTCTGATCGGCAGTACATCACCGACGGCGATATCCACGCAGCTTGTCGATCTGGTGAACCGCGGAGGGGCCGTCCAAACCAACGGCATTCCTGAGATCGCCGGCCAGAGTTTTCATCACCGGTCCGAAGGCAAGATCAATCTTCGAGGGATGATTGGAGATTCAGAGCCGATGCAGAACACCTACGCGCTGACGCGCATGGTCGCGGCACGGGACACAACAGTTCTGGTGACGGGTGAAAGCGGCACGGGCAAGGATCTGGTAGCGCAGGAAATCCATTTAATCAGCTCGCGGAGAAGACAGCCTTTTGTGGTGGTGAATTGCTCAGCGATCCCGGAAGCGCTGCTTGAGGCGGAACTGTTTGGCTACGCGAAAGGCTCTTTCACCGGCGCAGTTCAATCGCGTATCGGGCGCATTCATGCGGCGCACGGCGGTACACTTTTTCTCGATGAAATCGGAGACATGCCGTTGTCGCTGCAAAGCAAGATGCTGCGGTTTCTGGAGCAAGGGGAAGTTCAGCGGCTTGGCGGCAACGACAACCTCAAGGTTGATGTGCGGGTGGTTGCGGCCACGAACGCGGATCTCAAGAGCATGATCGCGGAACAGCGATTTCGCAGCGATCTGTATTATCGGCTTTCAGTGTTCCCTATTCACCTGCCGCCGCTGCGGGAGCGAATGAGCGATCTGGAAGAGCTGGCTGTCGCGTTTACCGAAAGATTCCATCCAGGAGTGGTCTTGAGCTGGGAAGCTCTGCAGATTCTTAAAAACCACACGTGGCCTGGAAACGTGCGTGAGCTACGCAACGCGATTGAGCGGGCGACGATTCTAGTGGGAACGGGCAGAGAAATCAGGCCGGAACACATATTCTTCTAGTCTCAGTTCCCAATCTGGGCAAGCTAGTTTCAGTTTGGCACTCATCGTGCAAGTGAGATAGGCAAATGTTGCCGTATTCTCATGTCGTTCCAATAAATAGCGCCGTCATCGACACTCTGCATGGCACCGAGCAGCTTGCCGATGCTTTTTCCGAGTTCATCTCGGCGTCTTCACAACTGGAGGCTTCTTACCGCGACTTGCAGCGGGAGGTCGCTCAGCTTGGGTTTGAGCTGGCGGAACGCAACACCGCGCTCACCAGAAGCCTGGCGGAAAATAACCGGATCCGCGCGGCCCTTCAGCAAATCATCGATTCCATGCCCTGCGGCGTGCTGGTGCTTGATACACGAGAAACCATTGTGACTATCAATCCCGAGGGCCGCAGGCTACTTGAGGTTGGAGACTCACCGATCGGAAGCCTCCGCGAACTCTCCGCGGCAACCGAAATCGACTTCTCATTGAGTGCGTCAGGTGCTGGAGATGGGATAGACAGAGAGGTAAGCGTCTCTTCCGCGGCTGGCAGGCGCTGGATCGCTCTCGGCAACCGGAAGCTTTTGTGCGAGCCTGAGGGCCACGATAATGAGAACGAAGCACCCCGACTGAAAAGCATTTGGATTCTGCGAGATATCACGGCAAACAAGCTGGCTGAGCAGGAGCGTGAATCGGCGCGAAACGCGATGGCGCTGGCAGAGATTTCGACGATACTGGCTCACGAGATTAGAAATCCGTTAGCCAGTATGGAATTATTTGCCGGGTTGATCGCCGAGGACGGCGGCAACGATTCGCCGTGGATTTCGCCGCTGCGCGCTGGAATTCGTCAGCTTTCCGGTACGGTGAACAATGTACTGAACATTCACGCCGGGGGAAATCTTCATCTGGCGCCGGTGGATCTTAACCCATGCATGCGAAGTGGCGTGGAGTTTGTGCGACCAATTGCGGAACAAGCGGGCGTCGATCTTTTATTTTGCGGCGGCAAGGACGATGTGAAGATTCAGGGCAACGAGAACCTGCTCCGCCAGATTATTTTGAATTTGGTTTGCAACGCGATCCATCACACACCTGCCGGCGGGAAGATCGAAGTTTCGACGCAAAAGGCATCGCGGCTTGGAGAAATGCGCGCTCAGGTAGAGGTGACAGACACGGGTTGCGGCATCGAGCCAAGGATCCTGGATCGGATATTCGATGCGGGCTTCAGTGGAAAAGGGGACACTCCGGGCCTGGGTCTGGCTGTTTGCAAGAGGCTCATGCTTTCACATGGCGGGGACATTCGTGTCTCGAGCCAGGTAAACCGCGGCACTACATTTCGACTGGAGTTTCCGATCCAATGACCAACGACGCAACGTCCACAGTATTGGTGGTAGACGACGAGCCCGGCATCCGCAGTGCATTGCGCGCGAATTTTCTTCGTCACGGCTGGCGCGTCGAAACGGCGTCCTGCGTCCGCGAGGCGATCAGCAATCTCGAAGGCAAGGAATTCGACCTTGTCGTAAGCGATGTCCGCATGCCCGATGGGACAGGCATGGATGTAATGCGCTCGGTATCGATGCTATCTCCGGGCGCGGCGGTGATACTGCTGACGGCGTATGGTTCCGTGCCAGACGCAGTGAGTGCGATGCGCGATGGAGCGCTCGACTACCTGACCAAGCCGGTCTCCTTCGATCAGTTGCAGACGATTGCGGCGAAAGTTATTCATCAGGCAAAACAGATGGTGGCTGTTGACGCTGCGCAGGCAGGATCCATTGTAGGCCGAGCGCCATCATTGCTTCGCGCCCTGCACCGTGCGCGCGCGGCAGCCAGCACAGGCGCCGACGTTTTAATCGAGGCAGAGAGTGGAACCGGCAAGGAATTGCTGGCGCGCTTTATTCACGACTCCAGCGATAGATGCCGCAAGCCTTTTATCGCGGTCAACTGCGCTGCTGTTCCTGAGTCTCTGCTGGAGAGCGAATTGTTTGGACATGGGCGAGGCGCATTCACTGGCGCGATAGCAGCTAAGCCCGGCAAGTTTGAGTTGGCGGACGGCGGGACGATTCTGCTGGACGAGATAGGCGAAATGCCGCTGCACCTTCAACCCAAACTCTTGCGGGCATTGCAGGAGCGCGAGTTCGAAAGACTTGGCGAAGCGCGATCGGTGCATGTGGATATTCGTGTGATTGCCACAACGAATGTTTCGCTTTCCGCAATGGTCGATCGCGGCCAGTTCCGCAGCGATCTGTACTACCGCCTGAACGTAATCCCCTTGTCGCTGCCGCCTTTACGGGATCGACAGGAGGATATTCCAATCCTCGCGCAGTATTTTGCCGAGAAGTATGCCGCGCAGGTACGGTCAGCAACTCCACGGCTCCGCCCGGAGTTTCTCGATCGATTGAAGTCTCAGGCATGGCCTGGAAATGTAAGGGAACTGGCGAATTTTATGCGACGGGTTCTTACGCTCAGCGGGACGCTCGACCTTGACGAAAGCTGCTTTGAGAAGGAGTTTCAAGCGGACGGCAGATCGCTTGGCACCTCGCAATCAAAGGCGACGGGGCCGCTTGCGGGGACCCCCATCCGGCAAGTGGAACGCCTGCACCTGGAGAGCACATTGGCGCTCACCGATGGAAACAGGACGCATGCCGCCGAAATGCTCGGCATCAGTCTGCGGACGTTGCGCAACAAGATTCGGGAATATGGTCTACCGCCGAGGAGGTACGCATAACATGGCTACGTCACCGACACTGGACGCTTTGCAAGGCTATCTCAAGGTTGTTACGGAACGCCAACAAATGATTGTGTCCAACATGGCCAATGTTGACACGCCCGGATATCACACAAAGGACATCGATTTTCAGACCGCGATTCGGCAAGTGATGAATGGCAACGATCCGTTGCATCTGGAGCCGGCTTCTGAGGAGTTGCAGGGATTGCCGGAACGCCCTGATGGAAACAACGTGAACATCGACCGCGAGAGCCTGGTCCTGTCACAGACTCAACTCCAGTTTCAACTTGGCATTCAACTGGTGAAGAACCAATTCAGCCACTTGCTGACGGCAATCAAGGAAGGCAGCTAACCATGGGAATCTTCGACATGATGAGCATTAGCGCGTCGGCTCTCAGCGCCGAGCGGCAGCGCGCCGAAGTGATTTCGGCAAACATGGCAAATGCGGAGACAACACATACCGATTCCGGTGGTCCATACGTACGCAAGGAAGTTATCTTCGGCGCCACAAACGGACCCATTTTTCATTCGGTTTTGAACAATATTGGGAGTTCCTCCTACACTCCGGCGGGCTCGGTGCAACTGACACAGGTTGTCGATGACCCGGCGCCGCCTGTGATGCACTACGAGCCGGGCAACCCAGATGCAGACGCGTCCGGGTTTGTGGCATATCCGGCTATCAATCCGGTGAAAGAAATGGCGGACCTGATCGGATCGGTCCGCGCGTACCAATTGAACGCATCGGCAGTGAGCGCTGAAAAGCAATTGGTTCAGGAATCGATCAGTATTCTGAAGTCTTCCTAGTACGGGGCGGTGGCATGAGCAATGTGAGTATTGGCGGTATCCCAAACTCGTATCTACCAGAATCATCCGGTCTCGGCGCGAATGACAGCGGCGAGGGACTTGATTTCGGCGCGGTGCTCAAGAATGTTGTTCACAACGTCGATCAGCTGAACAGCAATGCCGGAGCGCAGGTAACTAACCTGCTGCAGAACGGCGGCGGAGACATGACGAGTGTCATGATCGCGGTGGAAAAGGCCGATGTCTCTTTTCAGCTGATGATGCAGGTGCGAAACAAGATTGTAAACGCGTACCAGGACATCGAGAAGATGCAGTTTTAGGATTGGGGCGCTATGGCTGGAGTTAACGACGCAGTCTCACAAGGCAAGCAGTTCTGGGCGAGCCGGAGCGGTCAACAGAAGACGTTTCTATTGGCAGGGGTGGGCGCCACGGTCATCTTGATCGCGCTGTTTGTCAGGCTGATCGGTGGTTCCGACTACCGGCCTCTCTCAACGGATTTGGACTCCGCGGCCGCACAAAAACTGTCTTCGCAACTCGATGCTCAGGGCATACCTCATCAGACCAGCGCCGACGGAACATCAATCAGCGTTCCTGCCGATAAGCTTGCGGCCGCACACATGGCGACGGCTTCTCTGGGCTCGTCCCGTGGTGCGCGAACGGGGTTTGAGCTCTTCGACAAGATGTCATGGGGCCAGACCGAGTTCGATCAGAAGGTTACTTATCAGCGCGCTCTGGAAGGCGAACTGGAACGGACAATTGAAACGCTGAACGATGTCGAGAGCGCGCGCGTTCACCTGGTTATGCCGACCGATTCGGTTTTTCTGGACCGGCAGCACACAGCCAAGGCATCGGTGATCTTGAAACTCCGGCGCAACGGGCTCAACAAAGATGCTGTTCTGGCCATCTCCCGGCTGGTATCCGGGGCCGTGGATGAGTTAAAGCCGGAAGACGTATCAATCGTGGATGCCGACTCAGCCAGGTCACTCGGGCTGGGACACGACGGGCAGGCGGACAACGACTCATTCGAGTCGAACCTTACCGCTCGTTTGATAAGCACTCTTGAGCCGGTTGTGGGCGTGGATAAGATTCGCGCCAATGTGAACGTCGCTCACGATGAGACTTCAACCGAAGAGAACCAGGAGAAGTACGACCCAAGTGTCAGCGCGCTGCTAAGCGATCAAAAATCAGAAGACCACGCCAATGGAACAGCAATAGCCTCGGGAGCCGTGGGTACAAGCAGCAACATACCCACTGCCTCGGCGAAGACTGCACCATCCAAGCCGGTCGAGACTCAGACCTCCATGACGGAGACCGCCCAGTATGGCGTGAACAAAATCAGTGTCCATACAGTGGTGCCGGCAGGGCGGATTCAACGGGTGAGCGCGGCCATTCTGGTTGATGACGCCGTGACGAGAGTGGTTCAGGGAGGCAAGGTTTCATACACGAGGCACAAGAGGTCGCAAGACGAGTTGAACAAGATTCAACAGATTGCCGAGGCGGTTATCGGGTTTGACGCCAA
>Ga0302320_10014242_pt1 | contig 16481 bp, 16 predicted proteins | sample Bog_T0_3_FD_202130 | JGI IMG/M metagenome (GOLD analysis project Ga0302320, IMG submission 202130) | Peat permafrost microbial communities from Stordalen Mire near Abisko, Sweden - Bog_T0_3 | ecosystem: Environmental > Terrestrial > Soil > Wetlands > Peat | place: Sweden: Abisko, Stordalen Mire... | reverse complement strand
TCCGTTACGCGAGCGCCGCCATGCCGCGGGAAGCGAACGGCCTCCGCTTCGACCGCCGCCTCCTGGTGAACCGGGGCGACGTCGTCGAGGGCGAACGCCGCTGGTCGGTCTCGAAACACGATGGCGTGGTCCGTGTCCTCGGCTACATCAACCACGCCGACGCTGGTACCTACGCGACGGCCATCCGCATCGCGCAGCAGACCGGCGGAGTGCCGGACGTCACAGCTACCCGCCGCAACGGCACCATGAAGTACGGGGTCGGCATCAGCATGGATCAGGAGATCACAAAAGACCTCGGCGTCTTCATGCGCCTCGGCTGGAATGACGGCAAGACCGAGAGCTTCGCCTTCACGGCGATGGATCGCCTGGCGACCGGCGGCGCGTCTTTTAACGGAGCGCGCTGGCATCGGCCCAACGACAACGTCGCGGGCGAACTTACGGTGGGGGGCATCTCGGGCGTGCACGCCCAGTACCTGGCGATGGGTGGGCACGACTTTGAGATCGGCGACGGGCATCTGGAGTATGGTCCCGAATACGTGGCGGAGATATACTACAGCGCGCGCCTGCTCCCGGGGTTCTTCGCGACCTTCGATCTGCAGCACGACGCGAACCCCGCCTACAACGAGGCGCGCGGTCCGCTATGGATCCCGTCGATCCGCCTCCACATGGAGTTCGGGAAACACTGAGCTGGTCGGCGTCACGCCATCGCGATGCAGGTCGAGGGCGAAGACGGCAGGCTCCGCCGCTTCCTCGAACTGCAGGACGCCTTCCGGAGACTTCGCCAGTCTGGTCGCGCTCCACCGGGCGCAGATTGCCAGCGTCAAAAGCACGCCGAGCAGTATGGCGTAGGCAGCCGCGTCGTCAAACGAATCGCGCTCCAACTGCGCGCCCCTCACGATCACGATGAAGATCACGACGCCCGACAGGATGAACGTCACGTTGAAGTTCGATTTTCCGGGCAGATAGGAACAAGTGAAGGGAAGCTTCTGCCTGCCGTGCAGGCAAAGTTCTGCGAGAGCAATGCCCAGCGCTGCCAGCACCGCGAGGTGTTTCGCCACCGTCTGCCAGGGCCAGATCGAAAGCAGCAGCGCCGCGGCGACCACACATACCGGAATCACGGACAGCGCGTACAACGCCCTCCGCCGGGCGATCATGCAGCCTGGCCCGGACGGAAGCGGCGTGATCCGGAAGATCCAGTTGGCCCTCATGTCCATGGGCAGCGAATAGACCACGCGGGTACCGATCACGCAGAACATCATGAACAGAATCGTGGAGCACAATGGCCCCAGGCCGATCGCGTGCGCCGGAACTTCGGGCACCCGATCGCCCCGCTGGAGAAAGACCGCAAAAGCGAAGCCAATTCCCAGATAGAAGGCCAGCATCAGGCGGTGCTGCCTGCTACGGAACACCGTTCGAAGGCTGAACTGTCCCACGGCCGTGGCGAAACGATTCCCAAAGCCGGGCAACCAACTCAGGCCTCCCGAGGCCGGCGCGATATCGGGCTCTTCCACGATCCTGCGCATCGTTCGGAAGTAGGCCATCGTATAAGCCGATGCTGTTGCGCCGAAGGCGATGGCGATAGCGATCCACGCGCGCCTTGCCAGCGGTGCGAGTGCAGGGGAGCCGTTCAGTTGCTGGAACAATCCCAGGAACCAATACGAAGGCGACCACGCAAGGTACGCGGAGTTCCGTCCCACAGCGATATCTCCCGGCGCCAGCAGCTTCGGTTCCAGAAAATATACGCTCACGAATACGCAAAAGGCGGCCAGTTGCAAGAACGAAGACACACGCAGAAAATGCCGCCGTGGCAGCAACTGCGCAGCCAGGCCCTGTGCGCCGAGCACGCAGCAATAAATGAAAGCTCCAGCCAGAAGCATCGTGATCCACCACGCGGCAAACAGGCGGATGAAGCCCCACAGGCCTCCGCCGCCGGCTGGCACGATAACGGCATCCAGCGAGATCGCCGGCTCGCCCGCCAGTCGCGCGCGAACGTGTTCGGCGAGCACGCTGTAAACCGCGAAGGCATCCGGATTGCCGTTGATCAGAATGACTGCGGCGGTGTCGTCCTTCGGCCGGAAGAAACTGTAGCTTGTGAACCCCGCCGTGGCGCCGCCGTGAAAGTACGTTTCCGTTTCGGAGTCGTAGAACCACGCCATGGCCATGCGCCAGCCAGGCATCACGTCCGTCTGCAGCTTATGCGAAGCCGTCAGTGCGGCGGGCAGCGTCCCGGCGTTCGCAAATTCTTCGGGATGCAGGTTCGCCACCAGGTACCGCAACAGGTCCCCGGCCGTAGAGCGAAGCCCCATCGCACCCGGCATGCCATCGGGATCGATGGGATCCGCGAGCCGATGCGGCGCGGCGTATCCGGCAATCACTCTGGCCTGCTGCGCGGCCGAGAGATGCAGCGCTGTGTCCTGCATCCCCAGCGGCTCCGTGATCTGCTCGCGCACCAGATCCGCATAGCTGCGGCCGGCTCGATATGCCAGCGCATCGCCCAGCAGGCCCATGCCGAAATGGCTGTATCCGAAGGGAGCAACCGGCGCCTTCGTAATTCCCCAGTAGTGCATGAACGCATAGGCATCGGATGTGGTGTAACCCGCATTGGGATTCAGCGCGCCGGCGGGGTGCAGGTTGTTTGGCAGGCGCGGCAAGCCCGATTTGTGCGTGACCATGTCGCGCAACGTGATCTCCACTCCGGAGGGCGGGACAACCGTTTCCGGCGGCAGCAGTTCGCGAAGCGGCTCATCGAGAGTGACCTTGCCCTGGGCCACCATCTGCGCCAGCAGGAGGCCGGTAAACGTTTTGCTGATGGAGCCGATTTCGAAGATGGAATCGGGCTTCGCACTTCCGTAAGCGAACACCCGCTGGACGCCGTGCTTCCATACGCCGATCACTGCGCCGCCGCCCGTAACTGGAGCAAGCGGCCCGGTCTTCAGTGTCTGATCCAGATCGCGGTTCATGACCGATTGCAGACTCGCCGCATCCACCGGTGCCATGGTGGAATCGAACGTGATGGCGGGGGCCGGTTCGGCCCGATGGTAATTGTTCAGCGAATATGGCCAGACGAAGCCGGCGAAGACGTGCAGCGTGGCCACCGTCAGGCTCAACGCCGTGGCCACTGCGGCTATCTTCGCGAAGAAGATGGTCCGCGACCGGATGGGCAATGGAGCGAGCACCATCACGTCGCGACGATCCGGGAATGTCGAATCCCAGCTCAGGATTGCGAACAGGCCGACCACCAGCATCGTGGTGGCAATCATGAAATGCACGCCGGTCCATTCGGGGACCAGGCCCGCACCACCAGCGATTCCGGCTCCCAAACAAAGCCCGATGCTGATGAAAATCAACAACGCCGCGAACTGTCCGAACAGTTTGTTCAGGTCACCCTGTGCGTCGGCGGAGAGGAGTTCGAGGTCCACCATGCGGAAGAGGAACTGCTTGTACAAGACCCGGAATTGAGTTTCTTTCATGACGTCTATCTCTGGATGAGGGGAACGAGGCCCGCGCCACCAACACCGGCACCGACACACCGTCCGATGCCGATGAATATCAGCGGCGCGGCAAACTGTCCGAACAGTTTGTTGAGATCTCCCTGCGCGTCGGCGGACAGGAGTTCGAGATCCACCATGCGGAAGAGGAACTGCTTGTATAACACGCGAAACCGGGTGTCTTTCATGGCGATCCTATCCCTGAATCAGATCCGCAATTTCGCGCGATAAAGCGCCGGTATCCTGCTCCACGGCCAGTTGTGAAAAGATCTTCTCGAGGGTGGGCAAGGCCATTAGGTTTCTCAGGTTCTCAATCGAATCGTCTGCAACGAGCTTGCCGCGATGCAGAATCACTACCCGCGACGAGACGCGTTCCACCGTTTCGAGCTCGTGCGAACTGAAGAGGATGACTTTCCCGCGCGACGCAAGTTCCTGGATCAGGCTGCGCAGGACGAGCCCGGTCCCCACGTCGAGACCGGAGAATGGTTCATCGAGCAGGATGAGTTCGGGATTATGCAGCAGGGCCGCCGAGAGCAACACCTTCTGTCGCATGCCCTTCGAGTACGACGAGACTGGCACGTGCCGGTCACCGTGGAGGGCGAACAACCGCAGCAGGCCGTCGATCTTTTCGGCGGTCGGCTTATCCGGCAGGTCACGCAACTGCCCCACCATCACGAGATATTCGAGGCCCGTGAGATGTCCATAGAGATGCGGCTCTTCCGGCACATAACCCATGCGCCGCTTCCATGCAATCAGGTCCTGCTGGATAGGAATGCCGCCGAAGAGGATCTGGCCGGAGCTTGGTTCCAAGAGGCCGGTGATCATTTTCATGGTGGTCGATTTGCCGGAGCCATTGGGACCGAGGTAGCCGGTGACCTCGCCTGCGCGGGCACAGAAGGACACGCGGTCCACGGCGAGAGTGCCGATGAAGCGCTTTGAGACTTCACGAAGTTCGAGCAATTAGTTGTTCTCCTTTTGCGGACGGCGCAGGGCGGCGAGTGTGAGAGCCAAGGCCATGAGGACTACGGTAACGCGTGCCAGTCCCGGCAGATGGAGCACCCAAAGGTTGATCGCCGTGGCGCCCAGCATAATCGCAGCGATCTGCAGCGCCGCGCGGAAGCGGAACCGGGTCATCAGCAGCCCGACCGCGCCCGTGACTTCCAGAACGCCCGTGACATAGCGGAACCATTGGCCGAATCCAATCTGATCGAACTCTTTTACCGCGGCGGGCACGCCGAGCAGTTTCATACCGCCGACGAGGGCGAAGAGGATCGCAAGGAAAACCGCGAGAATCCAGCCAACGACATTTTTCACAGGGACCAATTAACTCCGTACCCTATGTAGCATTCTACTGTTGTGCTTGTCAAGTAGAATGCTACATAGGTATAATTCGGGAATGGCGACCGAACTGAAGTTGTCCCACACCGCCGCGATGATCCTCAAGGCGATCGACGCCGGCCACGTCTACGGTTTCGGCGTGATGGAGGTTACGGGTCTGCCCAGCGGCACGGTCTATCCGGCGATGCGGCGGCTGGAACGCGACGCGTTGATCCGCTCACGGTGGGAGAAGCAAGCGATCGCAGACGCAGAGCAACGTCCCCCGCGCAAGTACTACACGCTGACCGCCTCCGGGCGGGCAACGCTGGAGGCTTCGGAGAAACGCTATCCTTTGCTGGCGAATCTGATTCCCGCTCCTGTGGGAGAAGACGCATGAGTCCGGCGTCGTTTCATCTCGCGATCCTGCGCTGCGCGGCCGTACTTGTGCCGGTGGCGCAGCGCACGGACTGGCTCGCCGAGTGGCGTTCCGAACTCTGGCATATCCGGCGGGAGTCTCACGGAACTAATGTGGCTGCCTTCTGCATGGGGGCGTTTCGCGACGCGTTCTGGCTGCGTTGCAACGAGCCGATCGGTCCCCGCAGTCTTCTGCGTCTGGATGCTCCGGCACCGCCCGCGGGCATCGATAGCTTCCCGGACCAGGGCGTGGCGGCGCTTTCATCCCCCTTTCGATGTCTGGGGTGGATGGCGACCCTGGGAGCGGCGTCCCTCGGCGTTGGACTGCTGTTGCCCGCGGCCCGTGTCGTGCTTTATTCCGCGCTATATCCCAGGAACCTGGTGCTGATCTCTCCCGTACAGGCAGGCGGCGCATTCGAGGCGAACGGGTTTCTGGGTCCCCATCCCACGGTCTCGCGTGAGAGGTTCGAATCGCTCAAGATGCTGGATGGCGGGCAGTTTACCGGCCTCGCATTCTATGCGCCGGTGGATCTGCCGGTGGAGACGCCACGAGGAAAGCGAACGCTCAACATCGTGAAGACTACTCCGGACCTTTTCCGGATTCTGGATATTCCCGCCGCGCAGGCGCAGGCCGGAACGCCGACGTTGATACTAACCGACGACGCACGCCGTAAATACTTCGATGGCGACCTGCGAATCCCTACCCTTCCCGACGGCACGTGGAACCTTCCCGGCCGCGTGGACGGATGGTTGATCGAAGACGATTCAGCGCTCGCCGTTTTGCCCGCAAAGACCGCCGGATTTGTGACAGGGCGTTTGCGATATGACACCCTGCATGACAGCCGGTTCCAATACATTCGGCTCGCCGACCGTTCTTTCGAACTGTTCGTCACCATTCCGCTGATGTTCGTATTTTCGGGCATCCTGTGGGCTGTGATGCTGGCCGGATCATCGGGCGGTCACATGCGGACAGCGGGAACGCCCGGCTTGCGGCGGAGTTTGTTCCTGGTGGCCAAGTCCTTGCTGGTTTTACCGATCGTTGCCTTCGGCTCGCTCGATGTGACCGCTCTCAGCGGCTCGCTGACGCCGTTGTTTTTTAACGTGATCATGTTTGGAATTTTTATCGCGGCGCGATGGGTCATCACGGATCAACTCAATCGCTGTCCGGTCTGCCTGCGGTTTCTGGCTCACCCGGTGCGCATCGGAGGGCCGTCGCGAATACTCCTGGAGTGGCATGGAACGGAACTGATGTGCGACCGCGGGCACGGGTTGCTGTATGTGCCGGAGTGGCCGGCACTTTGGTCCGGGCGGCAGCGATGGATGGGGTTGGGGCCTTCGTGGGGCGGGCTGTTTCCGTGAAGTTGTTACGCCGCGACGTCTACGTCTTCAGCGTGGGCTGTCGGCTCTGGCACTGGTAGTCCATCCTCGCGCAGGCTTTCGATATGGAAAGCTATTGCTTCGGCGATCAGGGTGCGAGCCTCGGTCAGGTTCGGTGCCACGGCGAAGCAACCGGGCAGATCGGGAACGGTAACTCCGACGCTCGTTGGACCCTGCTCAAAGATGGCGGCGTATTTCATGGATTGACTCCCGTCTGTTTCATTATCGCCTTAAGAGTCCCAATCGGTATGTCCTCCCCCAAGTGACCGGACACCGTCACCTTGCCGGGTTTCGAGGGGTGTGAGAATTTGCGGTGCCCGGTAGCGGTGCGCCTCTCCATTTGCCAGCAGTCCACTTCCATGGCCTTGATGATGTCCCGAACCTTCATCGAACATAGCGGTGGGACGGAACCGAAAAACTCTCACAATTATTTTGTGGCCCGAACGCACTTCATTCGGATTCCGCCAAGTCACGGACGAGTTCGCTCGTCACGGTTACGGCATCCGACGAGTGAACCCACACGGGGATGCCGCCGCAAATCTCCACAATCGGGGGTCGGTCAGGGCGCGGATCTCCGCAGGTTGATTCGGACAACGTATTCATGCATTTCATTTTCGCAGCGTGGCGTGGCTCAAGACGCGCGATCGCGCCGGAAGAATTTGTCCTGAAATTACTCGAAGACAGGCGGTGGACAACTTGGCGACCTCGGCAATGGGGCTTGACAGGGTGGGCGCGTCGGGGTATTGGCTTCGTGGCGGCCCTCAGGATTGTGTCATTCGGACTTTCACGCAGAGAACGCAGAGGAAGACGCAGAGAACGCAGAGAGGTCCCTTTTCTGCGCAGAGAGTGCACTGGCTGGGAGGTTTGCAAGTGGCTCGCGCCCCTTACGTAACGGCGCGGCGCACTTCGCAGCTTGTATCGCGTCTTACTTCGACTGAATGTAATCGAGCAATAAGTCGATTTCGGAATCGTTCAGGGTTTTCCCGAACGCGGGCATGATCGCCCCGCCGGCCTGGATTCGCTCCTTGATGTATCCCCGATTCGGTTTCATACCAGCCAGCGGCATGGTCGGCTGGCGGAAAAGCTGATAGAAACTCGGTCCGAGTTTTTTCGTGTCGGCCTGCGACCGGTCGATATCGTGACAGACTACGCAGTTGGCGCGGTATAAAGCCTGACCGCTTTGAATGCGGTTCTTTTCCCAGGGAAGGGTTTTCTGGTCGGCTGCGGGGAGAAGCGATGCCAATGAGCAGGCGAGCGCACCGAGGATTACCGCCCAACCGAACATGCGCGCGAAACCGCGGCTATCGCGGCGGGAAGCCGGGCTTAGCTCGGCCTCACAGGCTGAAGCCTGTGCCACCTGGCGGCCCTCGGGCGTGACGGGAAGTTGGATACGGACACGGCGAAGGGCAGTTCCCGGGCGTTTCCGTACCGCTCCTTTACAGTCGCGGCTCGGTAGCGGTTGGGTTCCTCCGAGATGCATGGTTCGGTTCATCATACGGACGCCTTCTCTTCCACCATCACCGCGCCCGCCTGCTGCAACAGAGCCTTCGGCCTCGCCACATCGCTGCCCTTGCAGCACAGCCGCAGCCAGATCCGTTCCGGCGGCACGACCGGTATCGGCGCGCTTTTATCACGTTTGCGCAGCAGTCCGCTCTCCCAAAGGAAGTAGCCGAACACCGACAGCACCGCTCCCAACATCGTCATCTCATACGTGATCACGCCGGTGCCCCAGAACGAGAAGACCGGCATGCCGCCTGTGATCAACGCGTAATCGTTTTGCGCCCACCAGACGAAGAGCGTGGCAGCGCCGCCCATGGCTGCTGCGCCGAGCACCGCCGCCAGCGACATGCGGCTCGGACGATCCAGCAAACCGCGGGGCAATTCCAGCGGTTCCTCGGAAAACAAGTCCAGATCCGACACGCTCACGCCAGCCGCGCGCAACGAACGCACTGCGTCGGCCACTGCGTCCTTATCCCGAAACTCGCCCAATAGCCAGGTCACGGATGCCATTTTAAATCTCATCCTCCTGCTGGTGCGGTTTGAATTCCCACACAGCGATGATCGGGAAGAGTTTCGAAAAGAGAAGATACAGCACGATCATGCCCGCGAAGGTGGCGACGGTAATTGCGATCTCCACCCAACTCGGCATGTAGAAACCGGAGGAGGCGGCAGCGAGACGAGGGTTGCTCAGCGTGGGCACCACAATGATGTAGCGCTCGAGGAACATCCCGAGCAAAATGCCGAACGAAGCAATCACGCCGGTGGTGATGCTGCGGAGTTTACGAATGCCCAGGAGCGTAAACGGCACCACGAAATTCACGAAAACCATCAGCCAGAAGATGAAGGCGAAACGTGTCCGCGTACGTGCGCCGAACACGATCATCTCGCTCGGATCGTTGCCATACCACGCGGTGAGATGTTCGGCCAGCGTGAAGTAGAGCCAGAGGACGCTCATCAGCAGCAGGAGCTTCGCGAGGTTATCGAAGTGATGACGCGTCAGATACAGCTCAAGGCCCATCAGCTTGCGGATCAGCGCCATCACGATCATCAGGCCCGCCAGGCCGCTGAAGATCGCGCCCACTACAAAGTAGGGGCCAAAAATCGTGCTGTGCCACATGGGCGCGATGGCCATGGAGAAATCCCAGGCGACGATGGTATGGACGGAAACCGCCACCGCCAGAATGATGCCCGCCATCAGCTTCATGGCGCGTTCGAGCGCATGCCATTCGGTATCGCTGCCGGTCCAGCCGAGCGAAAGCGCGCGGTAGAGCTTCCGCCGCCACGGCGCGTTGTGTTCGGCGAGTTGCGCCATATCGGGGATGAGCGGCAGGTAGAGGAAGAGCACGCTGCCGGTAACGTAGGCGCAGATAGCGGTGAGATCCCACAACAGCGGCGAACGGAAGTTCGGCCAGAGCAGGCGCGAATTCGGATACGGCATCAGCCAGTAAAAACGCCATGCGCGGCCCAGATGGATGATCGGGAACAGGCCGCCGATCATGAGCGCGAAAACCGTGATCGCCTCGGCTGCGCGCGTGATGGGCTTGCGCCAGCTTGCGTCCGTGAGACGCAGGATCGCGGAGATCAGCGTGCCTGCGTGCGAGATGCCGATCCAGAAGACGAAGTCGACGATGTAGAAGCCCCAGAATACGGGGCGGTGCAGGCCGGTGACGCCCATGCCGAGGCGGAGCTGGGTGGACCAGGCGTAGGCGCCGAACAGGATTACGAGCAGCGGGATGAGGATGGCGGCGAAGTACTTCTTCGTGAGGCCGGACAGCGGGCGGAAGAGGTCTTCGCGGATTTTGCCGTAGGGGAGGAGTTCGGGTTGGCCGGGGCGGATTTTGCTCGGCATGCTGGACATCAGCGGGCCTCCGGACGTGTCGAGCTCCGCTCGACCCCACAGGCTGAAGCCTGTGCCACCTGGTGGACCTCAGGCCGAGACCGGTATTGAAACAGAGCGAGGTCTACCATCAGCGGCCACGCTCCAGATAGAATACTTTTGGCTTCGTGCCTAATTCTTCGAGCAAGCGAGTGGCTCGGCTGCTTTCTGCCAGGCGCGACACTTTGCTTTCGGGATCGTTGAGATCGCCGAAAACCATCGCCTCAGCCGGACAGGATTGTACGCAGGCCGGGGAAATGTCGCCATCGGCCACAGGCTGGCCCGCGGTCGCAGCTTCGTCCTTGCCGCGCTTAATGCGCTGAATGCAGAAGCTGCATTTTTCCATGACGCCCGCCATGCGCACGGCGACGTCGGGGTTATGCTGCAGTTGCATTGGTTCGGGCCAGACCGGATCGAACCAGTTGAAATAGCGCACCGTGTACGGGCAGTTATTCGCGCAATAGAAGGTCCCTACGCAGCGGTTATAAACCTGAACGTTGAGGCCTTCGGGATTGTGATAAGTCGCGTACGTGGGGCAGACCGGTTCGCAGGGCGCTTCATCGCACTGCTGACAGAGCACCGGCATGTACTTCACCTTCACGTCCGGAAACTGGCCTTCGTAGTAACGATCCACGCGGATCCAGTGCGTGGTGCGGCCGGTTGCGGCCTGCTCCGGCGTGGAGATCGGAAGGTTGTTTTCGGCGTGACAGGCCGCCACGCAGGCTTCGCAGCCCGTGCATCGGTCCAGATCGATTGCCATGCCCCAGCGGTGTGCCATAAGGTTACCTGTGCGCGCCCCTGTTCTCGCTCTTCTGCGTGGAGAACTGAATCAGTTTGCCGTCGTCGCTTACGCGAGTCAGTTTCACGCGCGTGGCGCCGGTGGCGATTGCGCCGGTCGATTTCTCGACGGTGGGCGCGAGAATCGAAAGCCCGTTGGCGCCGTGGCCCGAGCCGTAGCGTCCGTAATGCGTGTGGCCGCCGCCGATCGCCATGCTGAGAACGCCGGGAATGGCCGCCGGATGAATGAAAGCCGGCGCTTCGATCGCGCCATGCGGGGATTCGATGCGGACCAGATCGCCTTCCGCAATGCCGAGTTTGCTGGCGGTGTTCGGGTCGATCTCGACGGGCAGGCTCCAGATTGCGCTCGATGCCGGGTCGGGCAGTTCCTGCATCCAGGGTAGGTGCGAACTGCTGCCATCGTGGAACTGGAGCGAAAGATAGGGCTGGAAGCAGAGGGGGAACTGCGCGGCGTCGCCTGTGAACTCGGCGGGGGTCAGGGATATGCTCGAAATCGCTCCCTTGCGGTCGCGGCTCAGAAGGGGTTGCGTTGCGGAATGAGGTTTCGTCGCGGAAAGGGATTCGGCCGACGGCCATACGCCGCCTTCGCGAACCGCCTCGGCGTAGGTGTTATCGCCGGTGAGCAAAGGCTTCACCAAGTCCGCAGCGGTCGGGGCGGCATAAGCAACGCCCAGCTTGCCAGCGATATCGCCCAGCGTCTTCTCGAGGGCCTGCGTCGCATAAAGAGGCAGCACGAAAGGCTCGGCAACCGCAATCGACGTGTGTTCGGAAACGATGGGCGCGACCGCCACAGTCGATTCCAGCGCGTGATGATCGGGCAAAATGAAGTCGGCATAGGCGGCGGAATCATCCACGAGAGGCGCGAAGCTGATCACTGCGTCAGCATGATTCAGGGCGTCCAAAACGCCCGAGGATTTCGGCAGCAGATACGCCGGGTTGGTGCCGTCGATCAAGATCACCTGCGCGTTCGCCAGTCGACCCGCCAGTGCAGAGGTTTCCAGATTCACCGCGCTCGCGGCCGACGCACTCACGCCACCCGGCTTGCCGACATTACCCAGCATTACGTTCAGATACTGCGCCGCGATCATGGCATCCACTGAATTCGTGTGAACCGCCGACACGCCCGCCACCACCAGCGGGGCATGGGATGCGCCGAACTCCAGAATCATCGGCACCGTGCGTTTGGGCTCCAGCCCGCAGGCTTTCAGCATCACGTTCACATCCGCCGATTTGAAGCTTTGCGCTACCGCAGCGGGCAGACCCGCAACGTTCGGGGCCAGCCTGGCATCGATCAGAATCCTGGCCACCGCCGCAACGAATTGCGGTTCGGAACCCGGGGCTATGGGGAGCCAGCGATCCGCCGCGGTCGCAGTGGTGGAAAACCGCGACTCCGCCTGGAACAATGTCCCGCGAACTCCCACGCGACCCTGTCGGAAATGCCCGAACTGCCGCGCGTAATAAACCGGCGAGGCCCAGCCGCCGAGGAAATCCGCGCCAATGCCGAGCACATGCGTGGCGTTGGCGATATCGTAAAGCGGCACGCCTTGCCAGCCTTGAACGGACTCGGCAGCCCTGCGCTCAATGGCGAAGTCCGCGAGCGAGCAGACGGATGCAGCGGGCGCCTTTACGGCTTTCAAGAATCCCTGGATCGCAGCCGACCGGCTTCCGGCGTTAGGGCCAGTGAGGAAGACGATGCGCGAGGGGTCGGCGGCCTTCAGTTTCGCCGCCACAGCCGCGATGGCCTCATCCCATGTCGCTGCCGTGAAAACCGCTTTGCCACGATCGCCGTTCCGCTTCATCGCGCCGCGTAAACGGTCGGGATGATAGAGCGCCTGCACCACGGCCTGGCCGCGTGCACAGAGACGTCCGCCGCTGACGGGATCGAGCGGATTGCCTTCGATTTTCTTAACGGCAGCTATGCGTTCGCGGACCTGCTCACCCTTTATTTCGATGACGCGTTCGCCGCCCATCACGCGAACCAGGGTGCCGCAACCCGCGGCGCATTCGGTGCAGACCGCCGGGTGCCAGCGTTCCTCACCGATGGGAATGTTGTGTTCGGGGACGAGCAGAGGAATCAACGCGTCGGTCTTGCTGCCGCAGCCTGTGGCTGCAGCGCCGGCAGTGGTGACCCCGACGATCTTGAAGAAATTGCGACGGTCCATGTCTTAAGCCGACTTTTCGCCGACCCTCCTCGCACAACCCATCGTCAATATGCGGCCTCTCAGTAATGACATGTAGCGCAATCCTGCGAGGCCCCCTTCTGCCGGTGGCATGTCAGGCAGGTGCCCATATTATGGTTCACCGTTTTTTGGGCCGTATCTACCTGCGTCATGTCTCCGTGGCAGGTGGCGCACTCCACTTTCGCCCGGATGTGCGGAGCATGATTGAACTTCACCAGCGCCTGGGGCTCAAAACCGTAGACGCGTTGCCAGGGAATCTCGCGTCCTTTGGCTGCGTAGTCGGCGATTTTCTTGATTTCCGGCTTATCAGTGGCGATCATCGCATGGCATAACATGCACTTCGTGACCGACGGAATGGTGGCTGCCGGGCCGATATCCGCCATGCTGTGGCAATCGAGGCACTGGAGCCCGAGCGCGATGTGCTTTTTGTGGGAATAAGCGATGGGTTGGTCGGCCGCCAGCAGCACGCCGGAGAGCGAGAAAACCGCAGCCAATACGGAAGAAAGTACGGTTCTCCGCAAGACTGGCGCAATCATAGCGCCAGGACGCGGATAGCGACCTGGGAAACGTCTGTACACGCTTGGATCAGACACGAATAAGGTGGCCAATGGCCGCACCAATCCCCAGCTTTGGACTAAGCCGGAGAAACAGGGTAACTCACGACAATAGCGAGACTGGGCACGAAAGTCAAATCAGATTTCGTTCCGAATGAACCCGAAGTGACTTAGGCGATTTGAGTTAGCGACTTTGCAAAATCTTGTATACGCCGCGCCCCGGCCGGTCGGGGGCAATGCCAGTCTGGAGCCATAGCTTATAATTCTCCCGTGCCCCAAACTCTCCAGAAACAGCGCACGACCTGGCCCGGCCGCGCGGCCGTTGCTGCCGCTCCGGATCCCTTTGGCGCCGCGCGCCGCGGCCCGAGCGCCGTGAACCAGGTGAACCGTCGCAGCTTTCTTCGCGGAACCGGTGCCGCGCTCGCCGCCCTTTCGGCTGCGGATTCCAGCGCCGTTGCCGCGCCTGCCACCCCCGTGATCGACACGCATATCCACTTCTACGACCCGCGCCGCAAAGACGGCATTCCCTGGCCGCCCAGCACCGATAAGGTCCTGTATAAGCCGGTGCTCCCGGCCTTGTTTGCCTCCACGGCGTCGCCGGTTGGCGTCACCGGCGCGGTGGTGATCGAGGCCAGCCCCCGGCTTGAAGACAACCAGTGGGTGCTCGATCTGGTGAAAGACAATCCGATGATCGTGGCCTATGTGGCTAATCTCGAAGTGGGCAAGCCGGAGTTTCGGACCAACCTCGCGCGGTTTCGCAAGAACCGCCTGGTGCGAGGCATCCGCGTTTTCGACGAAAAGTTCGTGGCCGGGGTCTCGCAACCGGCATTCCTCGAAGATCTGAAGCGTCTGGCGGATGCCGATCTCTCGCTGGACGCGATCGGCGAGACGGATACGAAGTGGCTGGCCCCGCTGCTGACGGTGGCCGAAAAGGTGCCGAATCTCCGCATCATCATTAATCACATGCCGGAGGAACCGCCAGCCTGGAAGGTGGAGCAGATTCGCGCGCTTGCGACCCATCCGCAGGTGCGCTGCAAGGTTTCGGGCGTTTTGAAAGAAGTAGGCGGCAAGGTGCCGACCGATCTGGCCAGCTATCGCGCCGCCCTCGATCAGCTTTGGGACTTGTTCGGACCGGACCGCGTGGTCTACGGCAGCAACTGGCCTAAGAGCGACCACATGGGGCCGTATGCGACGGTGTTCGGCCTGGTCAAGCAGTATGTGGAGCCGAAGGGCGCGGCGGCGATGGAGAAGTTTTTCTGGAAGAACGCTCTGGCCGTTTATAAGTGGGCCTGAGTTGGGAATCGGGGGCCTACCGTCAGAGCGCAGCCTGAATCGTATCCAAAGGCAGTAACAGCTTCAGCGGGTCTTCCGCCAGCCGAAGAGCACCGAACCGTTCGTACCAGAGTGCCGTTCGCTCGTCTTTTGCGTCGATTGCCAGGGCCACTCCACCGACCTGCTGAGCGACGGCCAGCGCGCGTTCGCCTGCCGCGAACAAGAGATCCGCGCCAAGGCCCTTTCCCTGCACGGTCGTCGATACGGCCAGCCGACCGAGCCGAAACACCGGCACCTCATAGCGCCCCAGTCCACGTGTCAACCTCGCGGGGGCGGCGGCGAAGGCGACAGTGCCCGGACTGATCGTGTAATACCCCAGAATACCGTTTGGCGCTTCCGGCGAAACCGCAACAAAGGTCCTGGCGCCGCCGCCCTCCTGGTTTTGCCGCGCAAACCGCCGGAGGTATTCGTTCAGAGGCGGAACGCCGCAATCGAAAGCCGCGCGATCGTGATGGCGGGACATCGGTTCTTCACGCCAGACCACGCCACGGGTCCTGCTCACACTCGATTCCGCCGTCGCCGGGCGGCTGCCAACAACGCGGGAGTCGGCTTCGGCGGATGGTCGAGTAACTCAAGAACCCTCTTGCTGTCACGAGCGCTGAGAAGGATCGTTTCGTTGCGTGCCACGACCTTTTCCGCAGCCGGCACGGCGATCCGCAGCACGAAGCTCGTGAGATCAAGCCGTTCGTACGCGGCGGCGGCCGCAAGGATGCGTTTTTCGGCCCGCGAGGCCCGTAGTTCAATCCGATCGTCGCGTGTGATAGTTTTCGAAGGCACGATAAATTTTCCCCGACCGTTATTATAACGTACGTACGGCGTACGGGATCACTTCTTCGCCGGCGTGATGTCGGTCAGCGGAAGATCCCAGTGCGCCAGCAGAATCTCAAACCGGCGCTGCTCTTCGCGCGTGTACGTCGCCTGATCCGGCCAGAGCTGCTTAATCAGCCGCTCCTCGTCGGGATTCGCCGTCGTCCCCAGCGTTGAGTTCTTGAACTGAATCGTGACGCGATAATCCCAGCGCGCGTCCTCAGTCATGTGATTCGCCGGCGTTTCGATCTTCACCGACAGCATGCGCCCGCTCTCCACCATCTTCTGGAGCAGCGGATAGTGGTTCTTCAGGAACAACTGCAGGAACTCCTGCTGATGACCCCACTGAGTCTTGTAATAATATTCGACCGTATAAGGCTGGTCCGAAGCCCCGTGCGGCGGAGCCCCCTGCGCAAACGTCAGTTGCGCGAAAAGCGTCAGCAAGACGGCCAGCCACAACCCCATCGTTATCTTCTTCATGGATCCTCCGCCAACTCAAAATCCACCGGGCGTATTACGCATCCCGAAAACCCCGATACGCCAGCCACGCGCCCAGAAAAAACGCGATCGCCGTGTACAGGTAAAACAACTGCGCGAAGTGAAAGTCCTCAAGGAACAGCGTGGTTTCCGCGCTTCGCGACAGAAACAACAGCAGAGAACCCTTCACCAGCGCTATCCAGCCCACCAGCGTGATCGCGATCGGCACCGCGCCGCCCGTCCACACATTGTGCTTCAGCACAATGGCGAGTCCGGCGATGACCGTAGCCACACCGGTCACCCACAAGGCCGGGCTGTTGTAAAGCAGCGTAGTGATGGTCTCCAGCGTCGCCATCCGGTT
>Ga0302320_10014241_pt1 | contig 16481 bp, 15 predicted proteins | sample Bog_T0_3_FD_202130 | JGI IMG/M metagenome (GOLD analysis project Ga0302320, IMG submission 202130) | Peat permafrost microbial communities from Stordalen Mire near Abisko, Sweden - Bog_T0_3 | ecosystem: Environmental > Terrestrial > Soil > Wetlands > Peat | place: Sweden: Abisko, Stordalen Mire... | reverse complement strand
GGCGCGCTGGCGATCGTCGAATCCAACGCCGCCGCGAAGCTGATCGACAAGCCGACCGCGACGCGCTGGCGCGCGGCGCTGAAGACGGCGATGGCGGAGCAGGCGGCCGAGCGCGATCCGAAATCGGCGCTGGCGCTGGCGCAAGAGGCGCTCGCGCTCGCCCCTGGCCTCGTTCCCGCCGCCGCGCTCGCCGGCCGGCTGTTGGCGGCCAACGGCGATCTGCGTCGCGCCGGCAAGACGCTCGAAGCGGCGTGGCGGCGCATGCCGCATCCCGACCTCGCCGCGGTCTATCTGCGGTTGAGGCGCGGCGATTCGGCCGCCGACCGTCTCGCCCGCGCCAAGACCCTTGCGCGCACCGCGTCCGAAGACCCGGAAAGCCGGCTGACGCTGGGCCGCGCCGCGCTCGAAGCGCGCGACCTCGCCGCCGCGCGCGCGGCGATCGGCCCACTGATCGCGCCCGACGCGACGAGCCGGCCGACGGCGCGAACCTGCCTGCTGATGGCCGACATCGAGACCGCCGACGGCGCCGAAGGGGCGGCGCGCGAATGGCTGGCGCGCGCCGCGCGCGCGCCGCGCGACAAGGCGTGGATCGCGGGCGGGATCATCAGCGATCGTTGGGCCCCGGCTTCGCCTTCCGGCGCGCTCGACGCCTTCGTCTGGCGCGCGCCGGAAGAGCGGCTCAGCGCGCCGCCGCCCGCGTCGCCGCCGCCCCCGCCGCCTGCGCCGGCCCCGCTCGCGGCTCCTGCGCCGCCGGTCGCCGCGCCGCCTGAGCCGCCGACGGCCCCGGCGCAACCGAGGCCGGTCGCGCCGCCCGTCGCCGTGAGCGCGTTGCCGCGGCCGCCGGCCAAAGCGATGATCGCGCCGACCGTCGCGCCGGACGATCCCGGCCCGCTCGCCGACGACGAGGCGCCGGGCGGGTTCCGCCGCTTCGCTGGCGACTGAAGGGGCCCAGAGCGCGCCTGCCTGGCTTCGTTTGCGTCCAGCGCGGGGCCGTGCCCACGGCTCGCCACGGCTGCCGGCCAAAGCGATGATCGCGCCGACCGTCGTGCCGGAGGCGCAGCTCTGAACCGCTGCGAAGTCGAGCCCAGCCGGACGGGCGCGGTCGGCGCCGGCGCCTAACTCCGGGGCTCGCCGACGCGGCTCAACCCGCCTCGCGATCCCAGTCCGGCGAACCTGCGCGCGTCCTTGCCAAGCGCTGGGGATGTGCTTTAAGAGACTGCCGACCGTCGGACCGCGCCTAGACGCTGCGCCGCCCGCGTTCAGCCGCAATAGCTCAGCTGGTAGAGCACGTCATTCGTAATGATGGGGTCGGGAGTTCGAATCTCTCTTGCGGCACCAGTATTTTGCGTCTTGGGACCCGCTCTGAAATCAACAACGCCGTCAGCCGGTTAGCGGCCAAACCGGGGTTCGTCGCGGGCAGCGTGCGTCCGGCAAAATGCGCGGCCCCAGCGAGTTCGCCCCGCGACGGCGAAGGGCACGGCCGCCTTCTGCGGCGCCGCGGCGGCCGCAGGCGCTTGCAATTGCGGCGCGGGAGGGGGCTGTTCGCTCGAAGCTCGGCGACGCTGTTGGATTGACGACATCCGCGTCCTCGGACAGGCCGCTCACAGCGACCGCCCCGTCGCCCGCTCCGCCGATGATAACAAGAACCCCGCCGCCCCCGCTGGCAAAGCGCGGGTCGCCAAAGTACGCCATCTCGAATCCGTTGGCGGGATCTCGCGACGCCTCGCCAACCGCGCGCGACCGCTTTCGCGCGGGCGCGGACGTATAGGCCTTTTTGGCGACGATTTGGATCTATGCGAGCGGAGCGGCCGCCAGGCGAAGCAGGCCGATCAGCTCTCCGTCGCTGTCCGCGACGGCAAGGACCGCCTTGAGCCCCGTGGATACACATTCCGACGCCATTGCGTCGAGCGCTTTTCTTGCATCGTCATCCGCGAGCGTTCTTTCCGTGTGCACGGCGCCGCCTCTCTTTGCTTGGCCTGACCCGACGCATGTGTATAGACTTAAAAAATCGGCGGCGTGGCGTCGGAGCAACCGGCAAAATGGGATCGCTCCGGAGGTCGCAGGCGTGGCGTCGAGGGCGGCTGGGCCGCCGGTCGAGGGGCACTGGAGGATCGCGATGAAGACAATCGAAACGATCGGCCTGACGCGCCGCGAGGCGCTGAAGACGGGCCTCGCGGCGACGGCGGCGGCCGGTGGGCTGCTCGGGGCGGGACGCGCCGCCTGGGCCGACACGCTCGCCGACATCAAGTCGCGCGGCGAACTTGTCGCCGCCACCGAAATGCAGTTCCCGCCCTTCGACATCTCCGACAACGGCGCCTACAAGGGCGTTGACCGCGAACTGGTCGATGCGGTCGCCAAGGAGCTCGGCGTCAAGGTCTCTTACCTCGACCTGCCGTGGACTTCGGTGCTGCCTGGCCTCGAGGCGAAGAAGTTCGACCTCTGCATCGCCCCGGTCACCATCACCAAGGAGCGCATGAAGCGCTACGCCTTCTCGGTGCCGATCGCCGACGCCACCGCCGCGCTGATGAAGCGCGCCGACGACAAGAGCATCGCCAAGCCCGAGGACATCGCCGGCAAGACCGTCGGCGGCCAGAAGGGCACCTCGCAGCTCGAACAGCTCAAGGCGTTCGCCGCCAAGCTGCCGAAGCCGGTCGACGTCAAGGAATACGTCGACAACAACCAGTCCTACGCCGATCTCGCGGCGGGGCGCATCGACGCTTCGGTCAATTCCCTGCCCAACCTCGCCTACGCCGCCGCGCAGCGCTCCGACGCTTTCGCCGTCGTGCTGCCGGCGTTCGGCCAGCCGACCTACTTCTCGTGGGTCGGCCGTCTCGAGGACAAGACGCTGCTCGACGCGATCAACGTGGCGATCGTCAAGCTCGACGGCGACGGTACAATGGCGGCGATCCAGAAGAAGTGGTTCGGCCAGACCATGGATCTGCCCACGACCGTCCCCGAACCGTCGATCTGACCCGATCGCGATTCAAGAGGGCGGCCGACGGGGCCGCCCTCGATTTTTGCCGGCGATGCGCCCGCAGGTCATCCTTCACTCCTTCGGTTACCTGACGCAGGCGGCAGGGACGACGCTCGCCATTTCGCTGGCCGGCATTGCGTTCGGCTTCTTGATCGGCGCGGCGGTCTGCGCGGCGCGCCTGTCGTCGCAGACCTGGCTCAGACGTCTCGGCGGCGCCTATGTCAGCGTGTTCCGCGGCGTGCCGTTGCTCGTGCTGCTGCTGTTCATCTACTACTTCCTCGCCAAGTTCGGCCTCGACATTCCCGCGCTGGCCGCGGCGGTCGGCGGGCTGGCGTTGTCGACGGGCGCCTATCAATCGGAGATCCTGCGCGGCGCATTCAACGCGCTGCCACGCGGCCAGGCCGAAGCGGCGGCGGCGCTCGGCTTCCCCGGGCCCGAAATCTGGCGGCGCATCCTGCTGCCGCAGGCGCTGCGCATCTCGGTCCCGCCGCTGATCAACGAGTTCATCCTGATCTTGAAGGCGTCGTCGCTGGTCTCGGTGGTCGGCATCGCCGAGCTGACGCGGGTGAGTATGAACATCGCCTCGCTGACCTACCGGCCGCTGGAGGCCTATGTCGGCGGCGGAGTCTTCTATCTCGCCATCAACCTCTGCGTGGCCGGTTTCGGCGCTATCGCCGAACGGCGGCTGGCGGCGGGAGGGGCGCGATGAACCCCGACGTCCTGCTGCGTTACGCGCCCTCGCTCATCAGCGGCTTCGGCGTCACGGTGATGTGCTGGGGCGCCGGCGGCGCGCTCGGGCTCATCCTCGGCTTCATCATTTCCCTGCTCTACCGGCTGCCGTTCGCGCCGCTGCGCTGGCTGCTGCGCGCCTTGATCGAAGTTTTTCGAGGCACGCCGTTTCTGATGCAACTGTTTCTCCTCTATGCCGGCGGCCCCTATATCGGGCTCAAGCTCAACGCCACGACGGCCGGCGTCGTCGGCCTCGGGCTCTACTCCTCGGCCTATTTCGCCGAGATCTTCCGCGGCGGTTTCGCCGCCGTGCCGCATGGCCAGATCGAAGCGGCGATGAGCGTCGGCATGGGCCCGCGCGACACCCTGCTTCGCGTCACCCTGCCCGGCGCGCTGATCGCCGCCGTGCCGCCGATCGTCAACATGCTGATCGTGCTCTCCAAGGAGACGGTCGTCCTGTCGATCATCACCGTGCCGGAGCTGATGTACCAGATGCAGACCATGGCGGCCGAGACCTTCACCGCCTTCGACGCGATCTTCGCCATGGCGGTTTTCTATTGGCTGCTGGTCGAGGCGACTTCGCGGCTGGGGCGCCGCGTCGAAGCGCGCGTCACCGCCTTCATGGCGCAGGAAGCGAGCCCGGCATGAGCCTACCGACGATCCAGATCCGCGGCCTGACCAAACGCTTCGGCGACCACGAGGTGTTGCGCGGCGTCGACCTGACTGTCGCTGCGTCGGAGGTCGTCTGCCTGATCGGTCCCAGCGGCTCGGGCAAGAGCACGCTGCTGCGCTGCGTCAACTTCCTTGAGCCGTACGATGCCGGCGAGGTGCGCATCGAGGGCCGGCTGATCGGCTACGAAGATGCGCCGAACGGCGCGCGCCGGCCGATGGCGGCGCGTCCCTTGCGCGCGATGCGGCGCGAGATCGGCATGGTGTTTCAGCACTTCAATCTCTGGCCGCACATGACCGCTCTGCACAACGTCGCCGAACCGCTGCGCCGCGTCCGCGGCCTCGCTCACGCCGAGGCCGACGAACGCGCGATGGCGATGCTCGCCCGCGTCGGCCTCAGCGACAAGGCGCAGGCCTATCCGTCGCGCCTGTCGGGTGGCCAGCAGCAGCGCGTCGCCATTGCCCGGGCGCTGGCCATGCAGCCACGGCTGATGCTGTTCGACGAACCGACCTCGGCGCTCGATCCCGAGCTGGTCGGCGAAGTGCTCGAGGTGATGAAGAGCCTGGCGAGCGAGGGCATGACGATGCTGATCGTCACCCACGAGATGGGCTTCGCCGCCCACGTCGCCAACCGCATCGCCTTCATCGACTCCGGCCGCATCCTCGAACAGGGGCCGCCGCGATATGTGTTCCACGAGAGCGCGGAGCCGCGGGTGCGGCAGTTCCTGCAGACCTATCACGACAGGAATAGCTTTTGAGGGGGGCTAGGCGCCGCTTTGACTGGCGTTTCGGGTGTTGCTTCCAGGTCATCGCCGCGCCAGCGCCGCGCTCAGCTCGCCGCCCCAGTCGCATCCGCCAGGCCCTCGACAAGGACGGCGCTGTAATCTCCTCCCAAATAGCGGTGCCGGCTCGCCCCCTGGTAGGCGGGACTTCCATACCAGGCTCTCGCCGCCTCGAGAGAGGCGAATTCCAGAATCGCGACGCCCTCCACTTCCGGGCCCTCGAGCGCCTCGCAAGGTCCAAAATTCGCATGTCGTTTGACGGTGTAGCCGGCCATGAAAACCGGCGCCTGCTCGGCGTAGAGCTTCAGCTCTGCGGGGTTGCGGGTGCGAATGCGCGTGAAGACGATATAGGCTGTCATTGACAGTCTCCGTGTTTCTCGCGACGGGCGCCGATCCTGCAAGCCAGCCGCCTGGGATTGGCGCGGCCGGACGTTTCATGGCGCTCAGCCGATTCCCTCAGGCCGTGCGAGACTTACGCAGGGCGCTGCGCGCATCCCAGGGACGTTTGTCCCGCCTTCCTGTCCGACGTCATCAAACTTGAGTTATCTCCTCTAAGCTCGGGAGGTCGAGTCCCTTCTCACGCGCGCATTCGATCGCGTCCTCATACCCCGCGTCGGCGTGGCGCATCACGCCGGTCGCCGGGTCGTTCCACAGCACGCGGGCGATGCGGCGCGCGGCGTCTGGCGTGCCGTCGCACACCACCACCATGCCGGCGTGCTGCGAATAGCCCATGCCAACGCCGCCGCCGTGATGGATCGACACCCAGGTCGCGCCCGACGCGCAATTGAGCAGCGCGTTGAGCAGCGGCCAGTCGGAGACGGCGTCGGAGCCGTCCTTCATCGCTTCGGTCTCGCGGTTGGGCGAGGCGACCGAGCCGGAATCGAGGTGGTCGCGACCGATGACGATCGGCGCCTTCAGCTCGCCCGAAGCGACCATTTCGTTGAAGGCGAGGCCGAGGCGGTGGCGGTCGCCGAGGCCGACCCAGCAGATGCGCGCCGGCAAGCCCTGGAACTGGATGCGCTCGCGCGCCATGTCGAGCCAGTTGTGAAGATGCGGGTTGTCGGGGATGAGTTCCTTGACCTTGGCGTCGGTCCTGAAAATGTCGTCTGGATCGCCCGACAGCGCCGCCCAGCGGAACGGCCCGACGCCGCGGCAGAACAGCGGCCGGATGTAGGCGGGGACGAAGCCGGGGAAATCGAACGCGTCCGTCACCCCCTCGTCGAGCGCCATCTGGCGGATGTTGTTGCCATAGTCGACGGTCGGCACGCCGGCGTGGAACAGGGTGAGCATCGCCCTGACGTGCTCGGCCATCGATTGCTTGGCGGCGCGCTCGACGCCCTTCGGGTCGCTGACGCGCCGCTCCTCCCATTGCTGCAGCGTCCAGCCCTTCGGCAGGTAGCCGTTGACCGGATCGTGCGCCGAGGTCTGGTCGGTGAGGATGTCCGGCCTGACGCCGCGGCGGACCAGTTCCGGCAGAATCTCGCTGGCGTTGCCAAGCAGACCGACCGAAACCGGCTTGCGCGCCCTGGTCGCCCGCTCGATGATTTCGAGCGCCTCGCCGAGGCCGTTGGCGGCAACGTCAAGGTAGCCGGTGCGCAAGCGGAACTCGATCGCCGAGGGGCGGCATTCGACGGCGAGCATCGACGCGCCGGCCATGGTCGCGGCGAGCGGCTGCGCCGCCCCCATGCCGCCGAGGCCGCCGGTCAGGATCCACTTGCCGGAAAGATCGCCGCCATAGTGCCGGCGGCCCATCTCGACGAAGGTTTCGTAGGTGCCCTGCACGATTCCTTGGCCGCCGATATAGATCCACGACCCGGCCGTCATCTGGCCGTACATCATCAGGCCCTTGCGATCGAGCTCGTGAAAATGGTCCCAGGTCGCCCAACGCGGCACCAGGTTGGAATTGGCGATCAGCACGCGCGGCGCGTCGGCGTGGGTTTTGAAGACTCCGACCGGCTTGCCCGACTGGACAAGCAGCGTCTCGTCGCCCTCGAGCCGGCGCAGCGTCTCGACGATACGGTCGAACGCCTGCCAGTCGCGCGCGGCGCGGCCGATGCCGCCGTAGACGACCAACTCGCCCGGCCGCTCGGCGACGTCGGGGTCGAGATTGTTCATCAGCATCCGGAGCGGCGCTTCCGTCAGCCAGCTCTTGGCCGTGCGCTCGGTCCCCCGCGGCGCGCGCACCACGCGCATGTTGTCGAGACGGGTGGAGACGGTCATGGCGGAGCCTTTCACGATCGGAAGAGATTGGGAGGCGTCACTGGAGCGCCCATTGCAGCGCCGCCTCGAGCACGCGCTTCAGCGTCGCGCGCGTCGGCGCGGCGCGGAATTCGTCGAGCGAGGTCGGCCAATTGGTCGCGTCGATGCGCTCCGGCTCGGCCATGTAGGCGCGGCAGGCGAGCTCCATCTGCAGCGCGTGGACGCCGTCCTTCGGTCGCCCGTAGCGCCGCGTGATCCAGCCGCCCTTGAAGCGACCATCGGCGACGAAAGGCGCGTCGCTCACTTCGAGCAGCGAAACGACGCGTTCGCGCAAAGCTGGATCGCAACTCGCCCCGGAATTGGTTCCGAGGTTGAACACCGGCAGTTCGCCGTCGAACAGGCGCGGTATGCGCGAACGGATCGCATGCGCGTCATACAACGCGATGCGCGGATGCGCGGCGCTCAGCCGCGCGATTTCGGCGGCGAGCGCGGCGTGATAAGGCTCGAAATAGAGCCGCCGCCGCTCGGCGATCTCTTGCGAGTCGGGCGCCTCGCCCTCGCGATAGAGCGGGTCGCCATCGAAGGTGGTCGTCGGGCAGAGCTCGGTCGTCGCCTGACCGGGGTAGAGCGAGGCGCCGCTCGGGTCGCGGTTGACGTCGATGAGCGAGCGCGACACGTCAGTCCTGACGATCGTCGCGCCGAGCGGGCGGACGAAATCGTAGAGCTGAGGGATGTGCCAATCGGCGTCGCGGCGCGCCAGCCACGCGCCGACGAAGCGCGCCTCGTGGCCGTCGAGCCCGGTTCCCGCGTGGGGAATGCTGACGATCAGCGGCGCCTCGCCGCGCTCGATCGAAAGCCAATCGGGCGTGGCGCTCACGGCTTTGCCCGCGCCACCGTCGGCAGCGGCGTCGCGCCGACCGCGGCAACGATCGCGCCGTCGCGGACGAGCGCGGTCGCGGCGACGATGTCGGGATGCAGGTAGCGATCCGCTTCGAGCCGCGCGACGTCTTTCCTCAGCCGCGTCATCGCCGCTTCGAGCGGCGCGCTGGAGGCAAGCGGTCGACGGAACTCGCACGCCTGCGTCGCAGCGAGCAGCTCGATCCCGATCACCGCAAAGGCGTTCTCGGCCATCGGCTGCAACCGCCGCGCGCCGTGCGCCGCCATCGACACGTGGTCTTCCTGATTGGCCGAGGTCGGGATCGAATCGACGCTCGCTGGATGGGCGCGCTGCTTGTTCTCCGACACCAGCGCCGCAGCGGTCACCTGGGCGATCATGAAGCCGGAATTGAGGCCGGGCTTCGGCGTCAGGAACGCTGGCAGACCGGAAAGCGCCGGATCGACCAGCATCGCCACGCGCCGCTCGGCAAGCGAGCCGATCTCGCAGATGGCGAGAGCGATCATGTCGGCGGCGAAGGCGACCGGTTCGGCGTGAAAATTGCCGCCCGACAGCGCCTCGCCGGTCTCGGCGAAGATCAGCGGGTTGTCGGAGACGCCATTGGCCTCGTCGTCGAGGGTCGCGGCCGCCTGGCGCAGCAGGTCGAGGCAGGCGCCCATCACCTGCGGCTGGCAGCGCAGGCTATAGGGGTCCTGCACGCGCGGATCGTTATGGATGTGCGAAGCGCGGATCGCGCTGCCGGCCATCAGCGCCCGCAGCGCTTGCGCGACGTCGATCTGGCCGCGATGGCGGCGCAGCATATGAATGCGCGGGTCGAACGGCGCGTCGGACCCGCGCGCTGCGTCGGTCGATAGCGCGCCGGCGACGAGGGCGGCGCGCAGCAGCGCTTCCGCCTCGAACAGCCCGACCAGCGCGTTGGCGGTCGAAAACTGCGTGCCGTTGAGCAGCGCCAGGCCCTCTTTCGCCGCCAGGGCGATCGGCTCGAGGCCGGCGGCTGCGAGCGCGTCCGCCGCCGGCAGGATGCGGTCGCCAAAACGCGCCTCGCCGACGCTGATCATTGTCGCCGCCATATGGGCGAGCGGCGCGAGGTCGCCCGAGGCGCCGACCGAGCCCTGCGCCGGCACGATCGGCGTCAGCCCACGCGCCAGCATCGCTTCGAGCAGCCGCAGCGTCTCCAGTCGCACGCCCGAAGCGCCCTGGGCGAGGCTGGCGAGCTTGAGCGCCATCATCAGCCGCGTCGTTTCGACTGGCGTCGCCGGGCCGACGCCGGCGGCGTGCGACAGCACGATGTTGCGTTGCAGTTCGGCGAGGTCGGCGGCGGCGATGCGCACGCCGGCGAGCTTGCCGAAGCCGGTGTTGACGCCATAGACCGGCTCGCCGCGTTCGAGGATCCGCATGACTGCCGCCGCGCTCGCGCTCGCCGCCGCTTCGTGCCCTGCGGCGAGGGCGACGGGCGCGCCGCGCCAGACGGCGCGCCAGTCGTCGAGCGGAACGGCCCCGGGAACGAGCCTGACCGTCATCGTCCCCTCCAGACGCGCGCGTGGAGCGGATTGAAGCCGAGCCGGTAGACGAGTTCGGCCGGGCGCTCGATGTCCCAGATCGCCAGATCGGCCCATTTGCCCGGTTCGAGCGAACCGATCGCGGCGTCGAGCCCGAGCGCGCGGGCGGCGTTGCGGGTCACGCCGGCGAGGCATTCGTCGACGGTGAGGCGGAACAGCGTCGCCGCCATGTTGAGCGCCAGCAGCGGCGAGGTCAGCGGCGAGGTCCCGGGGTTGCAGTCGGTCGCCACCGCCATCGCCACGCCGTGTTCGCGGAACAGCCCGACCGGCGGCGCCTGCATCTCGCTCAGCGTGTAGAAGGCGCCGGGCAGCAGCGTCGCGACGACGCCGGCCTTCGCCATCGCCGCCGCGCCTTCTTCATCGGTATATTCGAGGTGATCGGCCGACAGCGCCCCGAAGGCGGCGGCGAGCGCCGCGCCGCCGCCGTTCGACAATTGGTCGGCGTGCAGTTTGACGCGAAACCCGCGCGCCCGCGCCGCGGTGAACACGCGCGCAATCTCGTCGCGGCTGAAGGCGATCGTCTCGCAGAACCCGTCGACCGCGTCGATAAGCGCGTCGGCGGCGAGCGCCGGCAGCATCTTTTCGACCACGTCGTTGAGATAGGCGCCGCGGTCGATGGAGAATTCCGGCGGGATGGCGTGCGCGCCGAGGAAGGTGGTTCGCACACGGATCGGGCGCTCGATGGCGAACCGTCGCGCCGCGCGCAAAATCCGACGCTCTGCGGCGAGCTCAAGCCCGTACCCGGACTTGATCTCGACGGTCGTCACGCCTTCGGCGATCAGGGCGTCGAGGCGCGGCAGCGATTGGCGCACGAGTTCGTCCTCGCTCGCGGCGCGCGTCGCGGCGACGGTGGCGGCGATGCCGCCGCCTTCCCGCGCGATCGTCTGGTAGTTCGCGCCAGCGAGTCTGAGCTCGAATTCGTGGGCGCGGTCGCCGGCGTAGACGAGATGGGTGTGGCAGTCGATGAAGCCGGGCGTGATCCAGCGGCCGCCGCAATCGATCGTTCGCGTGCCGTCGCGCCAGTCGATGGGCAGATCGGCCTGTTCGCCGACGAACACCAGGCGGCCGTCGCGGGCGGCGAGCGCGCCGCGCTCGATCGCGCCGATCCCCGGGCGATCGGCGGCGAAGGTCACCAGGCGGGCGTTGAGCCAGATCGCGTCCGGCCGCGTCTGAGCTTCGGCATGGGCCATCCGTTCGCCTCGTCCCTTCCCCCTCGGCCGGATTTAATGTATAGACATAATTGCCGAACATGCAAGCGGCGCAGGCGCCCGCGCCAACAAGGGGGGAACGCGATGCCGGTCATCCACGCAGCCGCGGCGCTGACGCCCGAGGGATGGCGGGTCGACGCGCGGCTGACGATCGACGGCGCGACGATTATTTCGATGGAGACCGGCGCCGCGCCGCAGCCCGGCGACGAGCGCTGCGCGATCCTCGTTCCGGCGCTGTGCGACCTGCATTCGCACGCCTTCCAGCGCGGCATGGCGGGGCTCGCCGAGCGCCGCGGCGAGAACGCCGACACCTTCTGGACTTGGCGCGAAACAATGTACCGCTTCGCGCTCGCCATGTCGCCCGACGACGTCGAGGCGGTCGCCGCGCAGCTCTATGTCGAGATGCTGGAGGCGGGCTTCGCCGCGGTCGGCGAGTTCCACTATCTGCACAACGCGCCCGACGGCGCGCCCTACGCCGCGCCCGCCGAGTTGGCCGCCCGCATCGTCGCCGCCGCGCAGGCGACGGGGATCGGCCTGACGCTGCTTCCGGTCTTCTACGCTCACGCGACCTTCGGCGGCGCGCCGCCGCGGCCCGAGCAGCGCCGCTTCATCGCCGACCTCGACGGCTTCGCCCGCCTGCTCGACGATTGCCGCGTCTTGATGGCGGATGTCGGCCCGGTCGGCGTGGCGCCGCATTCCCTGCGCGCCGCGACGCCCGCCGAGATCGCGGCCGTGGTCGCGCTTGCCGCCGACGGGCCGATTCACATCCACGCCGCCGAGCAGGTCAAGGAGGTCGAGGACTGTCTCGCGTGGTCGGGCGCGCGGCCGGTCGAATGGCTGCTCGACCACGCCAACGTCGATGCGCGCTGGTGCCTTGTCCATGCCACCCAAATGACCGACGAAGAGACGTGGCGGCTGGCGCGCTCCGGCGCGGTCGCCGGCCTCTGTCCGACGACCGAGGCCAGCCTCGGCGACGGCGCCTTCAACGCGCCGCTCTATTTCTCCGAACGCGGCGCCTTCGGAATCGGCTCGGACTCCAACGTCGAGATCGGCGTCGCCGCCGAGCTCAAACAGCTCGAATATGCGCAGCGGCTGCGCGATCGCGCCCGCAACGTTTGCGCGCTCTCCGCCGGCTCGACCGGCCGCGCTCTTTACCAACGAGCGCTCGCCGGCGGCGCCCAGGCGCTCAGACGGCCGAGCGGCGCGCTGCGGACTGGCGCTGTGGCCGACCTCGTCAGCCTGCACGCTGGCCACCCGACCCTTGCCGGTCGCAGCGGCGACGAAATTCTTGACGCCTGGATCTTCGCCGTCGGCAATCCGTTGGTCGATTGCGTGTGGAGTGGCGGCCGCAAGGTGGTCGCCGACGGCCGCCATGCGAGGCGCGAGCCGATCGCCGCGCGCTACGGCGCGACCATGCGACGGCTCTTGCAATGACCGCGACTTCCGCCCCTCGAGTCCAGCGCAGCGCCTCGCTGCATCGCCGCATCCTCGCCGACATCGAGGCGCGCATCCTATCGGGCGAATGGCAGCCGGGGCGGCGCATTCCCTTCGAGCACGAGCTGACGGCGCAATATTGCTGCTCGCGGATGACGGTGAGCAAGGCGCTCACCCAGCTCGCCGGCGCCGGGCTGATCGAGCGGCGGCGCAAGGCGGGCAGCTTCGTCACTCGGCCACATTCGCAATCGGCGGTGTTGGAAATCCCCGACGTCAATGCAGAAGTCGCCGCGCTCGGGCTGCCTTATCGTTTCGCGATCGTCACCCGTTCCGAGCGACGCGCGACCCGCATCGACCGCGCGCGCTTGGCCGTCGCCGCCACTGCGCGGGTCCTCGCCTTGACCTGCCGCCATGACGCCGCGCAACAGCCATTCTGCTTGGAGAACCGGCTGATCAGCCTATCCGCCGCGCCGGACGCCGCCGACGAGCCGTTCATCGAGCTGTCGCCCGGGGCCTGGCTGGTGCGGCGTGTGCCGTGGACGCGCGCCGAGCATCGCATCAGCGCGGCCGCCGCGCGTGGCGAGATCGCACGCGCCTTGAACGTCGCCGAAGGGACGCCGTGCCTGATCGTCGAGCGGCGCACCTGGAGCGGCGAAACGCCGGTGACCCAGGTTCGCATGACCTATCCCGGCGAAGCGCACGAGTTGGTGGCGCGCTTCACGCCTGGACAGAGTTAGGCGGCGGATCCAGGCGAACGCGCCGCTTCAGGCTTCTTCCGCCTCGGCGATGCGGCCCGCGCGGCGGGCGAAGATGCGTTCGAGGCCGGAGAGCGCCTCGTAAAGGGTGACGGCGAGCATGGCGACGACGACGCCACCTTGGACGACGAACGCCAGGTTATTCGACAGCAGTCCGGCGATGATGACTTCGCCGAGGCCCTTGGCGGCGACGGTCGAGCCGATGGTGGCGGTGGCGAGCCCGATGACTGTCGAAAGCCGCACGCCCTCGAGGATCACCGGAAGCGCTAGCGGCGCTTCGACCTTCCACAGCCGCTGCGTCTCGGTCATGCCCATGCCGTTGGCGGCGTCGACGACCTCGGGCGGCAGGCTCGTCAGGCCGCTCACGGCGTTCTCGAAGATTGGCAGCAGGCCATAGAGAAAGAGCGCGATCAGCGTCGGTTCCTCGCCGAAGCCGACGATCGGCACAGCGAGCGCCAGCACCGCGACAGGCGGGAAGGTCTGGCCGATGTTCACGATCGAGCGCGACAGCGGCAAGAACTCGGCGCCGATCGGCCGCGTCACGAGGACGGCCAGGCCGACGCTGACGACGGTCGCGCCGCCGATCGAGATCGCGACGGTGTAGAGATGTGACAGCGTCAGCGACAACAGATCGGCGCGGTCGTAGATGACCGGCTGGCCGGGGTCGCACAGCGGGGCAAGCAAAGGCCGGAACAGCTCCGGCCGGATCAGGAAGGCGGCGAGCGCGGCGACCACGAGCACGCGCAGAAGGATCGGCGCCGATCGGACGAGCGTGCTTCTCACGTCGGCGTTCCCGCGCGCTCGATCAGTCGGGCGAGCGTGACGCGGCCGATGAGGCGGCCGTCGCGTCCGGCGACCGGCGCTGCGGCGCGCCGCGACCACAGCAATTCCGCCAAGACGTCGCGCAGGTCGGCGTCGGCCGCGATCGGCTTGCCCTCGGCCTCGCCGGGCTCGACCACCTGCGCCACGGTTTCGAGCGACAGCAGGCGAAAGGGTCGATCGCCGACGCCGATCAGCGCGGCGACAAACGGGGTCGCGGGATGAACGAGGATCTCGGCCGGCGGCGCATATTGAATGAGCTTGCCGCCGTCCATGACGGCGATGCGGTCGCCAAGGCGGGTCGCCTCTTCCATGTCGTGAGTGACCAGAATGATCGTCGTCGACAGCTGGCGCTGGATCGCCTTGAGGTCGTCCTGGGCCTTGGCCCGGACCAGCGGATCGAGAGCGCCGAAGGGCTCGTCCATCAGCAGCAGTTTCGGCTCGGCGGCGAGCGCGCGCGCGACGCCGACGCGCTGCTGCTGGCCACCGGAGAGCTCGTGGGGATGGCGCCCAGCGAACGTCGTCGGATCGAGCTGGAAGAGCTGGAGCAGTTCCTCGACCCGTGCGGCGATGCGGCGGCGATCCCAGCCGAGCAGCGTCGGCACGGTGGCGATGTTCTGCGCCACGGTGCGATGCGGGAAGAGGCCATGGTTCTGGATCACGTAGCCGATGCGCCGGCGCAATTCATGGACGGGCAGCCCGGCGGCGTCCTCGCCGTCGATCAGGACGCGGCCGGAGGTCGGCTCGACGAGCCGATTGACCATGCGCATCAGTGTCGACTTGCCGGCGCCGGAGGCGCCGACGATGACGGTGAGGGCGCCGCCCTCGACCACCATGCTGACATTGTCGACCGCAATCTCCGAACCGTAGGTCTTGGTGAGCCCTTCGATCGCGATCATGGCCGCGCTCCGGTGACGAGTTCAATCGTCGCGTCGAGAACGATGGCCGCGGCAAAGGCGAGAAGGACGGTTGGCAGGGCTCCGAGCAGGATGAGGTCGGGCGCGGTCTGGCCGAGGCCGGCGAAAACGAACACGCCGAAGCCGCCGCCGCCGATCAGGGCTGCGATGGTCGCCATTCCGATATTCTGAACCAAGACGATGCGAACGCCGGTCAGGATGACGGGCAGCGCCAGCGGCACCTCGACCGAAAACAAACGCTGGCGGCTGGTCATGCCCATGCCGTCGGCGGCGTCGACGACGTCGCGCGGCGCCTGGTCGAGGCCGATGACGGTGTTGGCCGCCATCGGCAGCAGCGAATAGAGAAAGAGCGCAAGGAACGCCGGCGCCGCGCCGATGCCGTGGATGCCGAGCGCCGCGGCGCCGGGCACGTGGCCGGAGATCCAACCGAGCGGCCCGATCAGGATGCCGAACAGCGCGATCGACGGAATCGTCTGGATCGCATTGAGCGTATTGAGCACGGGCGCGCGCAGTCCCCTCTTGCGCGCGATCAGAACGCCGAGCGGCAGGCCGATCGCCATCGCCGCGGCGAGCGAACCGATTGCGAGAACGAGATGCGCGCCGGCCTCGCGCCAGAACACGTCGGCGCGGTTGGCGTATTCCTTGAGGATCGACAATTCGCTCCACAGGCCGGACCACAGCGCCAGCGCGAAGGCCGCCGCTCCGAGCGCGAGCGCCAGGAGGCGCGCCAGCGGGCCGAGCTTCAGACGCACGACGGAATCGGCGAAGAGGATCGAGCCCGCGAACGCAAGCGCCCAGAAGCCTGTGGCCGGCGCGACGCGCGCGAATCGGCCGTCCGGAGGCGTCAGGTGATCGGCCGCGATTGCGAGCAATCCCGCCATGGCGATGACGAACACGATCGCCGTCGCGAGCCGCGCGCGTGCAGGAGTCTTCGACAGCGCGACGCCGGCGGTGGTGAACACGACCATCGCAAATAGCGCGGCGGCGGGCGCCGGCAGCGCTTCGAAGAAGAGCTTGGCGTCGCCGGCGACGATCCGATTCGCCCGGAACAGCGCGAACGGCGAGGCCGCGCCGATGGCGAGCAGCGCGGCGACGACAACGCCGAGTTTGTCCAGGCCGAGGCGCGCGATGGGCGCGGTCCGGGCGACAGAATCGGCCATGGCGATCTCCGAGCGGGCGAGGCGACGCGCGAGGGTGGAGGGGCGACGCCCGCTGCCGGCGCGAGGTTGCCCCCGGCGCCGACGACCGCTTACTTCAAGAAGCCCTTCGACTTCAGGAAGTCCTCGGCGACCGCCTTGGCGGGCTCGCCCTGGACTTGGACGCGGGCGTTGAGTTCCTGCAGCGTGGCGAGGTCGAGGGCCTCAAAGATCGGCTTCAGGATATCGGCGATCTTGGGATTGGCCTGCAGCGCCGCCTCGCGGATGATCGGGGTCGGGCGATAGACCGGCTGCACGCTCTTGTCGTCGTCGAGCACGACCAGGCCGGAGGGCTGGATCGCCCCGTCGGTGCCGTAAACCATGGCGGCGTTGGCGCCGCTCGTC
>Ga0302320_10014233_pt1 | contig 16488 bp, 19 predicted proteins | sample Bog_T0_3_FD_202130 | JGI IMG/M metagenome (GOLD analysis project Ga0302320, IMG submission 202130) | Peat permafrost microbial communities from Stordalen Mire near Abisko, Sweden - Bog_T0_3 | ecosystem: Environmental > Terrestrial > Soil > Wetlands > Peat | place: Sweden: Abisko, Stordalen Mire... | reverse complement strand
TGATGAATGATCTGACATATTACTTGATAGCATTTGAAAATCCGCTTCCAAGGACAGGCCATTTCTTGGTTGAGATCGAATTCGAGTTGGAAGACTCAAAAATGACCAGTCGACCATATCTTGGAACTTGGGCATTTCCAAATCGAAAGAGATTTGTTTTGAGCGTTACATTTCCGACAGACCCTCCAGCGGTCTATAAGATCATTCATGGGCATCACCCAGAAGACCAAATCGGGGAGCCTGAATTGTATGTATTCAAAGATGGAGGCAGAACTGCAACATGGTCTATCGAAAGGCCCCTCGCGGAAAAGCATTACACGCTAAATTGGAGCCAGGAATATATAAGAAATCTTCCAGAATGACTTAAGTTGCCGGGTACCCAGGTTCCGCTCTTGGAACCTGGAATACAACCAACCTTTTGCGAGCGAGTAGCGAGCCTACTTTTCAAAACTCGGTTGGCTGGCAAATGTTATCTGGAGCATCGCGTTTTCTCTCTACCTATAATTTTAATCAACAGCAGTGCGGATGTGGGACTTGATCAGATGTTCATTAGAGTATTTTCACAATTTCCGTGAGGCTGATTTTGCGGTTTTCTTACACTATCGGTGAAAATGCTCGAACTCGGGAACAGAAAAGCTGCGCTGCCTGCGGAAATCCGGACTCGCGGGATTCCATGCTGAACCGGTACCGGCTCTACGATCCTGGGATGCCACTGTGCTTGTGCTTCAATCTCCGCGCCGGCCAGAGTGACTCCCCTGGTCGAGTCCAATGCAAGGCGCATGCAATCTCCACATCAATGCGGTCTGTACGCGGCGCGGCGCGTGGATCGCAAAGTCAATCGTCTGGAATTCATTCTTGTTGAAGATGGCTACCTTGAATCCCCGCGTATCCTTGGCCATATTCCCTCATGGACTGAGCGTTTTGGCAGCCTGTAAATCCTGAGTGCAGTCTTTGCCGCGTTCCGCTCCCAACGGCCAAAGCCGCCGCAGCCCCGGAAGCGTAAAGCCCCAGCGGCACTCCGCCTGCTGAAAAAGGTACACGCCTAGCAGCGTGATCAGCGCCTCCAGCGGATGCCGGAAGCGCGCGTGAGCAGTCACAATATAATAGACCGCAGGCAGCAGTAGGAAGGCCGCAACAAAGAGCCCCGCGCCCTGAACCCGCCGCCGCAGCGCAAGCCCCAGACCCAGCAATCCGGCCACCGAAGTAAAACCATAATTCAGCCCCCGGCCAAAATTGGCCAGCGCGCTCAAATCCGCATTGGGAACGCCGAACCAGAAGAAGTAAACGCGTGTCAAACACAGCCGCAGAAAGCGAGGCCGGTCGGCTCGGATCGCTTCCTTGGCCAGTTCACCTCGCCAGGCGGTGTAGCGCAATTCGCCCATCTGCCGGTAGAGTTCGAATTGCCGCGGATTTTTAACCGGATGATCGTAGAGCATCATCACACCGGTAGCGCCGGGGCCGTTGCCCATGTAAAGCTCCGCGCCAAAGTTTGTGCGCAAGGGCACAAATTGATGAAAGAACCGCTGGTTTCTCCAGCTCCACGGAGCAATTACGGCAAAGAAAAGCAGCCCGGCAACGACGGCCTTCGGCAGTTGTATGCTCCAGTTCTTGCCGACGCGCGCCAGCATCCACACGCCGCATACCGGCAAAAAAAGCAGCAGACTGGGATTGGAAAGCGCGATTAGCCCCCAAAGCACCCCAAAGCCCAGCCAGCGAGTCCACGTGGGACCGTCCCCATTCCGCCCGCCCACATTACCCACGCGCAACGCAATCACCAGCGTCAATTGAAAAAGAACCGCCGTCAGCGTCGTCTCCCAAATCCACTTCACGCCGTACTGCATCGCCGCGGGATAGAGCGCCCAGAACCACGCCGACCAGCGCGCAACCCGCGCGTCAAAGCAGCGCTCGCCCATCTCCCAAATCAGCGGAATCATCAGCGCGTTCAGCAGGCTGTCGAAGATGAGAATCGTCCAGGCGGAGAGAGTGGAGTAGACGCCAAAGAGCTTGAAAATCCCAGCCAGTATCAATGGAAACAACGGCGTCACCCAGGCCGTCGGCCCGCTCGGGCCAAGAAAGGGATCGGCATATCCGCGGCCCGTTGCAAGCGCTCTCGCAATGCGCCCCATCTCAGCGCCAAAATGAAAGTGATCCATCTCCGGATTCAGCTTGTAATAACGGCAGAGCGCAATGACCGCCAGGCGCACAGCGAAAGCCAGCCAGAATATCCGCCTAGGACCGCAGGCGCGTGCAGCAGCAATCAATCGCGCAAAACGGCCTGGCGCATCGCTTTTATTGGCAGGGTGATTTGTGAGTTGGCTCATGGAATCCTATCTATGCTATCGCCGATTCGCCTTCATCATAGCAGCGCGTGGGATCGACCCACTAAAGCTGCAAGTTGAAGCCGCGCACTCACACCCGTGCCGGAACCACATAGAACAGTATGCCAAAGTAATGCGCAATGCTGCCGGCCAGAACAAAAAGGTGCCATGTGGCGTGAAAGTAGCGCAGCCGATCCAGTGCAAAAAAGACGATGCCCAGCGTATACGCTACGCCGCCCGCGCCCAGCCACATCATCCCATGCCAGCCCAGCGTCTGCACCAGCGGAACCACCGCGATTACTACAAACCATCCCTGCCCCAGGTAGACCAGCGCCGAGGCAACTTCAAAGCGCCCCACGGCGAAGCTCTTGAAAATGACGCCCGCAACGGCCAGTGCCCAGACGACACCGAAGAGCGTCCAACCCCACGGCCCGCGAAGAGTCACCAGACAATATGGGGTATAGGTTCCCGCAATCAACAGGTAAATCGACGAGTGATCGAGGATGTGAAAGACGTGCCGCGCCCGCGTTCGCACCAGCGAGTGGTAAAGCGTTGAGCAGATGTAAACCAGCACCAGCGTTGCGGAAAAGACCGAGCAGCTTACCACCGTCCACGCCGTCCCGCGCATTGAGGCCACAATCAGATAAACCGCGCCCGCAATCGCCAGCACCGCGCCGATGCCGTGCGTGATGGCATTGGCCAGAATGTCGCCCAGTTTGTAATGAGTTTGCACAGATTGATGATAGCGCCGGGGAGCGGGCATCAGGCCACGCAATGAAATCGCAGTTCTGTGTGTACTGACTGCTGATTCTTATCGCGCTTCAGACTCATTCAGATCTTCCGCCGAATCGGTCCATTGCTTTCCGCAGGCTTCGCAGAGCCATGAATTGACCGCATCGGCGCTTTCAAGCACTGGGTCTTCAGCCCCGCATTCCGGGCACACCGGCAATTCATATTCATCGTCTACAATCTTGCATTGCTCGACAATCGCCTGTGAAACCGGCCTCGCGGCCACCTCGCGGGCTTCTTCAAGTTGATCGGCTGCGACCTTTATTTGTGGAGTTCCGATGTAGTTCCCCTCAAAGTACCTGACTCCTTCAATCCAGCTCTCGATTCCTGCCTGCTTCAACATCTCCCGAATCTGCCATGCCTTTTCCACTTCCTCGCATTCGCACAGCAGCGTCTTCCAAGTGTATTCACGCGGCAGATCGCTCGACTCCGATTCGCCGTTGACGGTCAAGTAATCGACGTCCGGCTGTGATGCGGCAAAGCGCGGCGCATTGTCTGGCGCTTGTCTTGCGGCGGGCGGCCGATCCAGCCCGCGCTTTTTCATTTCGTCGCCAAGAACCTGCTGCGCCAACTCAGTCAGATTCTCCTTATCGACGTCCAAGTCACGCAATTCCAATTCACCCATCTCACTGTAAAGTTGAGTCAGGCTCTGCCAATCCGCAATCGTGTCTTTCTGCATGAAAAATAGTATAGCGGCTCGCGATTCTGAATGCCTGAGAAACTAACCGACGCAAAGATACAATCCTAGAGTTGATGCGGGCCATGCTTACGTCTTACTCTTGGTCGAGGAGCTATCGCTTTGACGGTCGCAAAAACCTCCGCATCACCAACTCTCGACTGCGGTCAAAACGCGCCGTCGCTGCTGCTGCGCGGCCTGCGAAAGGCCTTTGCCGACGTAATCGCAGTAGATGGCCTGGACCTTGAAGTGGCGCGCGGCGAGTGCTTCGGCCTGCTGGGACCGAATGGCGCGGGCAAGACAACGACCATCGAAATATGCGAGGGATTGACCGCTGCCGATGCCGGTACTGTCGAACTGTTGGGCCTCGACTGGACGACGGGAGCCGGCGAACTGCGCCAGCGCATCGGCATCCAATTGCAGGAGACGCAATTTCCCGAGAAGCTTACCGTCGAGGAAACCTTGCGGCTCTTTCGCAGCTTTTACCGGCGCGGAATTTCGGTGGATGAATCGATCCGCACGGCGCAACTGGAAGAGAAGCGTGGCGCGCGAGTTGGTACGCTTAGCGGCGGGCAGAAGCAACGGCTGGCGATGGCCTGCGCACTGGTCGGCGACCCTGAACTTTTATTCCTCGATGAGCCGACGACAGGCCTCGACCCGCAGGCGCGCCGTCACTTGTGGGATCTGGTGGACGCGCTGAAGCAAGCAGGCCGCACCATCATTCTCACCACGCATTACATGGAAGAGGCCGAGCGGCTCTGCGACCGCGTGGCCATCATGGATCACGGGCGCATCATTGCGCAAGGCGCCACGCCGCAGCTTGTGGCGCTGGTGGGAGCGGAGCACATTGTCGAGTTCGCAGTCGCGGGCCTCGGGCAATTGAACACCTCGCTACTGACTGCGATCCCCGGCGTTCAATCGCATCGCGTGGATGCCGGGCTGCATCAGCTTTCCGTGAGTGAGTTGCACACCGCTGTGCCGCGTATCTTTGCCGCGCTCGATGAGCAAGGGCTGAATCTGAGCGAGTTTCGCACCCACTCAGCCACTCTGGAAGATGTCTTTGTGAGCCTGACGGGAAGGACACTGCGCGATGAGTAGAATCGAAACCAGTTCGCTCTTTCAACTCACCGCAACGCGCTTCCGGCTTTTTCTGCGCGAGCCTGAGGCGATCTTCTGGACCTTTGTCTTTCCGATTTTGATGGCAATTGGGCTGGGCATCGCCTTTCGCAACCGGCCTGCGGATGTATTGCAGGTGGGCGCAACCACAACGCAACTGACGCAAGCTCTCACTGCCGACAAAGGGCTGACCGCGGCGACGATGGACGAGGCCGAGGGCACACACCAGTTGGCGACGGGAAAGATTCTGCTGCTCGCGATTCAACGGCCGGAAGGTATTGCATACAAATTCGACGACACAATTCCCGACGCGCGAACGGCGCGACTTCTTGCAGACCGCGCGATTCAAACAGCGGCTGGGCGGCGCGAGGCAGTGCGGGCAGAGAATCGGTTGGTGCATGAGACCGGCGCGCGCTACATTGATTTTGTGGTACCGGGCTTGCTCGGCATGAACCTGATGGGTTCGGCGATGTGGGGGTTGGGCTTTGCGATTGTTGAGGCACGACAGAAGAAGTTGCTCAAGCGCTTGGTGGCGTCGCCCATGCCGCGCTGGCAATTTCTCGCTTCGTTTTTGCTCTCGCGACTATTGCTGCTGGTAATCGAGGTGGTGGCATTCCTGGGCTTTTCGCGGCTGGTCTTCGGCGTACCGTTTCGCGGTTCGCTCTGGCAATTGACATTTTTGTGTGTACTCACTTCGATGGCGTTTTCCGCGCTGGGATTGCTGGTCAGTTCGCGCGCAAAAACCATGGAAGCCGCATCCGGGCTGATGAATCTCTCCATGCTGCCGATGTGGATACTCTCCGGCGTTTTCTTCTCCGCGTCGCGCTTTCCAGTGAGCATTCAGCCGCTGGTGCGGGCGCTACCACTCACGGCAGCCATCGACGCACTGCGCGGAAACATGCTGCAAGGCATGAACCTGAACCAGTTGGCCGCTCCCATTGCGATTTTGCTGGCGTGGATGCTGGCGGCGTTTGCGGTTTCATTGCAGATCTTTCGCTGGAGATAGCGTTGGACTTGAAGATATCCCAGAAGCTAGCGATCAATTCAATGGTTTGAAAGGGCGCGACTTCAGTCGTGCCGCAAATACGCACAAAAAAGCCGAGCTTTAGCCCCTGCGGGACTCTCCTATCGCTACTCGCGGCGGAAGCGATTTGCCTGCTCGAACTCATCGCGCAGAGCCGGTGTGCGCAAGTTCTCGCGCAGATGAGCCAGCCGCTCTTCAAGCGCCAGCAGCGCGGCCGCAACAGCCTCGGTGTTGGTATAGGCAATGTCGCGCCACATGGAGTATGGGCTCGCACCCAGCCGAGTCATCTCGCGTAGCGCGCGTCCTCCTACGTCCTTCAATTCCGGCGCATCGCCCACTTCTTCTTCAAGCAGCGCGCTCAGAGCCGTCGCCACAAATTGCGGCAGGTGGCTGACCCAGGCGACTAACTCATCGTGCCGCGCGGGATCGAGATCGATGGTCTTCGATCCCATGGCCACGACCCACTCCCGCCAGCCCTTCACTAACTCAGCCGAGCTTGGCGAGCGCTGCCAGCTTGGATCGTCGGTAAAAAGCCAGACCGCGCCGCGAAAGAGTTCCGCATCGCCCAGCGAAGCGCCGCCTCGCTCCTTGCCGGCCATCGGATGCCCCGGGAGAAACGCCGCCCGCTCAGGAGTGTTGAAGAGTCGGCCCGCCGCTTCCGTGATCTGCCCTTTCGTGCTGCCGACGTCCGTGACTAGATGCTCCGAGCCGAGCACACCGGAGAGTTTCTCCATCAGGTCGAGCGTTGCATAAATAGGCACGGCCAGCAAGATCACTTGGCTCGCGCGCGCTGCCTGCAAGGGGTCGGTCGCGATGGAGTCGATGGCCCCGGCAGCAAGCGCCGTCTGCGCACCTTCAGCGCCCCGGTTCCAGCCAACGATGGAGCCGCGAAAGCCCGCCGCGCGCAACGCCAGGCCCACTGACGTGCCCAGCAGCCCCGTGCCGAGGATGGAGATGCGCTCGATCATTTTTTCTTACCTGCTCCTACTAATTGATAACGCCGCTTGCTTTGAAAGGGCACGACTTTAGTCGTGCCGATAGTGCAACAATAATGGTGGGCTTTAGTCCCCGCGGAAATCACTCCTGAAATTTCATATTCCATTACTGCTTTCCCTTTGAATCATCCTTGGTAGAATCTTGTTGTTTCATAGCGCACAAATAACGATGATCGTTACCGTACCACATGGCGAGTCCAATCGAAAATCCCCAAAGGATCCAGATCGTCAAATAGTAAGCAACGGAAAGAAAACCAATTTTAGGCGAATTCAGATGATGGTGGTAGATATTACCGCAGGCATAGATCATTGACATCAGTCCACCCCATCGTAGGATGTAGGAATATTTTCCCCTCTGCCGCACTATTTTCCATTCTTGAAGCCGTTTTTCTAGTTTTGCAGCTTTCTTGTCGTTATTTGTCATCTGTCTTGCACCAATTAATTCAGCCATTTATCTACCTCCGAGGCCCAAGTCTAGGTTCGTTTTGCTTGCTTTGCGGCACGGCTAAAGCCGTGCCCTTTCAAAGCATCGCTTTTACGAACCCCGCTGACTTGCCGACTTGCTTGCGGCGCAGCCGCGCTGACTCGCTGCTTTACAGCGTCCTCCCCACCGCCCCAGCAATCACCCTCATCTCGCCCATCAGCTTTTCAAATTGATCGAGGAAGAGCGTCTGCGCGGCGTCGGAGACGGCCTTGTCGGCATTGGGATGAACCTCGACCAGAATCGCATCCGCGCCCGCGGCCACCGCGGCCTTGGCCATTGCGGGCACCATGTCGCGTCGGCCGGTACCATGCGATGGGTCGCCGACAATCGGCAAATGTGACAGCTTGTGAATCACCGGAATCGCCGAAATGTCCATCGTGTTGCGCGTCGCGGTTTCATACGTGCGAATGCCGCGCTCGCAGAGAATCACGTCGTAATTGCCGCCGGCCATGATGTACTCGCTCGACAGCAGCAATTCCTCAATCGTTGCCGAGATGCCGCGCTTGAGCAGGATCGGCTTGCGGATTGCGCCCAGTTCGCGCAGCAGGTTGAAGTTCTGCATATTGCGCGCGCCCACCTGAAACAAGTCGGTGTAAGGCAGCATCGGCTCAATCTGCGAGATCTCCATCACCTCGCTGACCGTCAGCAGCCCGTGCTCCTGCGCGGCCTCGTGCATCAGCTTCAATCCCGGAATTCCCAGCCCCTGGAAGGCGTAGGGCGAACTGCGCGGCTTGAATGCGCCCCCGCGCAGGAAGCCCGCGCCCGCAGCTTTTACATGAGCGGCAATGGTAAAGATCTGATCGTGATTCTCAATCGCGCACGGTCCGGCGATGACGGCTACTTGCGCGCCGCCAATTTTAGCGCCGTTGGCAAACTCGACAACCGTGCCCTCGGGACGAAAGGCGCGCCCGGCCAGCTTGTAAGGCGAACTGATGCGGTGTACGTTGAGCACACCCGCCAGCACTTCAAACTTGCTCAGGTCCAGGTTGGCAGTGGATCCAACGGCGGCCAGAATGGTCTGGGTTGCGCCCGTGGTGCGATGTACGTTAAGCCCCAATTCGCTGATCCGCTCGATGACCGCATCGATCTGCTCTTCGGTGGCTCTCTCCTGCATGGCTACAATCATGACTTCTTCCCTGTCTCAGGCGCGTCCGATTCCGCAATGGCGCCAGTGCCTTGGCCCAGCTCATTCGCTTGGGCGTTTCTCTCCGAGGCCAACTCGTCCCTCTGCAAGGCTCGCATCACGTCGATGATGCGCTCGTAGATATGCGTCAATTCAATGTCCGGCAGTGGACCTTTGTTGGCCGCGTGCACATTGGCGTAGATCACCTTTTCGCGCGCCGGCTCATAGACCGGCAGCGACGTGGCAGCCTTCAGGTGACCGATCATCTGCGCCGCGCGCGCTCGTTCGCTCAGCAATGCCACAAGCTGGCGGTCCAGAACATCGATTTGGTCTCGCAATTCTTCCAGCGTCATTTCATCCTCGTGGTGCGTCCGGCGCAAAAAACAGCACCGTATGCGTAGGAACAGGAGTTGATCTTTTGCAAGCGGCTTCAAGCGCCGCTGGCGGGGGCGTCTTTACCGGGCCAGCGCCGCTTGAGGCAGGCGAAGGCCCTTGATAAATCGGCCTACCGCGCCGGGCGCAGCTTCAGCGCCACTCTCAGAATTGGCCCGCTCGATCAACTCGACAATCGCGCTGCCGATTACCGCCGCATCGGCGAACTGGCCCACCTGGGCAACATGTTCGCTGTTACTGATGCCAAAACCCACGGCCACCGGCAGCGTACTCCATCGCCGGATGCGCGCGACCAATGAGGAGGCGTCGGAGGTCAGGCTCGTCTGCGTACCGGTAATGCCCACGCGAGAGATGGCGTAGATGAATCCCCTGGAGTGCGTCGCAATCGCTTCCAGCCGTTCGTCGGGACTGGTGGGCGCGGCCAGAAAAATCGGCGCAAGCCCAACGCGGGCCATTTCGCTGAGATACTCGCCCGCTTCCTCAACAATCAGGTCGGTCACCAACACACCATCGGCCCCAGAGGCCGCGGCGGCATCGGCAAACTTCGTCAGACCGTAACGCAGAATCGGATTCAAATAAGTGAAAATCACCAAGCCGGCAGCGGGACGCGCGGCGCGAATCTCACCGGCTAGCTTCAGCACATCGCGCAGGCTGACCCCGCGAGCTACCGCCCGTTCCATGGCGCGCTGAATCACCGGCCCATCGGCCAGCGGATCGCTGAAGGGAACACCCAACTCAATCACATCCGCACCGGCGTCGATGGCCGCAACAGCGACCTCGCGCGTGGCATCGAGGCTCGGGTCGCCCGCCGTAAGATAAATCACCAGCCCCGGTTTGTGATCGAATCGTATCGGCATTAGAGTTTATGCTCCCTGAATCTTCAACTCCCGCGCCAAAATCCCCATATCCTTGTCGCCGCGTCCAGAGAGGTTCACCACCAGTATTTCACGGGCCGCCATCGAAGGGGCAATACGCAACGCCTCGGCCACGGCATGCGCGCTTTCCAGAGCCGGCAAGATCCCCTCGATGCGCGCCAGCTTCACCACTGCATCAAGCGCCGCCGCGTCGTCCTGCGAGACATATTCGGCGCGTCCTGAATCGTGCAGCATCGCATGTTCCGGCCCAATTGATGCATAGTCCAACCCCGCCGAGACAGAATGCGTCAGCGCGATCTGCCCATCTTCATCCTGCAAAACATAGGAATACGTCCCCTGCAAAACCCCCGGCGATCCGCCGCGAAAACGCACCGCATGATCTCCCAGCGCCGTTCCGCGGCCACCGGCTTCGACGCCAATCAGACGGACTTGAGAGTCTGGTATGAATTCATAGAACGCTCCAATCGCATTCGACCCACCGCCCACGCAGGCAATCACGGCGGTAGGCAGCTGGCCCTCGCGCTCAAGTATCTGCTCTTTCATCTCCCGGCTGATGCAGCGATGGAAGTCGCGCACCATGGTCGGATAAGGATGTGCGCCCAGCGCCGAGCCCAGCAGATAATAAGTCGTCCGGACGTTCGTAACCCAGTCGCGCATGGCCTCGCTGATGGCGTCTTTCAGCGTCTTCGATCCTGAAGAAACTCCGCGCACCTCGGCTCCAAGCAGGCGCATCCGCAGCACATTCAGCTCTTGCCGCTCCATGTCCACATCGCCCATGTAGATCACGCATTCCAGCCCCAGCAGCGCGCAAACAGTCGCCGTAGCAACCCCGTGCTGCCCCGCCCCAGTCTCGGCGATGATGCGCTTCTTGCCCATCCGCCTGGCCAGCAAACCCTGGCCCAGCGCGTTATTGATCTTGTGCGCCCCGGTGTGCAGCAGGTCTTCGCGCTTCAAATAAATCTTCGCCCCGCCCAACTGTTCGGTGAGCCGCTTGCAGAAGTAGAGCGGCGTCGGACGGCCAGCATAGTTCTTCAGCAAATCGGCCAACTCCGCTTGAAAAGCCGCATCAGCCTTCGCCGACGCGTACTCGTGCTCCAACTCGACCAGCGCCTTCATCAGCGTCTCCGGCACATACCGCCCGCCATAAACGCCAAACCGCCCCGCCCGCGACTCGGACGGAACTGCCGGAAGAACAATCGATGCCATAGGGGCCTCCCGCGGGTGGGAACGGAGAATAGGGAACTATTCAGTGTACAAGGCTATGGCAACAGACGCCGGAATTGGTGCTGTCGTGTCTCTGTATTGTTAACGAGGACCAGGAAGTTTATGCGAACGGAATCACGAATTCAGCGATTTCCGTCAGATGATAACGAGCTTCGGTAAGGTCTTCGTCTTTTGGGAGGAATAGTTCTGTTTGAGCTTGGTTTCCCGGAATCGGTAAGTGCACTGCACAAAATTCTTCGATCCGGGGCTTGCGCCAGCCATACCCAGGCCCGATTGATCCGGCCCATAAAAACTGTGATCTGGGTGCCCCATCCATTCCGCGTTCTTTGCGGAATGGGTGGGATACCTTACCACTATTGACGGGCCGGATCAATAAGCTACACGAGGACTTCATTGCCGATTCGGGCAATACAACAACTCAAGAGGCCGTCTCGCCAAGGAGGCTACCGCAGCGGCCTGTCTGTCCACAGCGCCTTGTCGGCGATCGATTGCACCGGGTACAGCCGACCGGCCAGCAACTGTTCGGCTTTGGTCTGATTGATGTCCTGCGCAAAGAGCCATTTCCGCTCGCCTGTGCCCCAGATCTTTGCCAGTTGCTCCTCGCTCAAAAAGACCTTGGGCGCATCGGTGTAACAGGAGCCCCACAGCATCGACGAGCCATCTCCGTGCGGTGAGCAAGCCTCGCCCATCAGTAGCGCCGGCTTGCCGCGGAAGAAGTCGTGCGCGTAAAAGACCACCGACGAGGCATCCGACTGGTCGCCGTATATGATGAATGCGTCTGCGGGCGATCCTTTCTCAATAATCGTGTCGGCCAACTGCTTGGAGCTCAGCATCGGCTCAAAGCGGGCAAAAGCGATGTGAGCGGCTATTAGAAAGAAAGACGAGGTCAACGCGACGCTGACCGTTGCAGCCATGTGCTTTTTGTTAAGCCGCAGCAGCCACCCCGCGGCCGGACCAATCAGCAACGCCGCGGCAGCCAGCGCGGTCGGCAGCCTCAGCGCGGCAAACGACGGACCGGTGAGGTCGAAAATGTGCGACATCGAGAGCGTGTAATCGCCCACGCCGCGATGCGCCAGCAGGGTGCCCACGTCGCCGACAAATGGCAGCTTGCGCGCCTCCCACAGCCCCCAGCCCAGAGTCGAGGCGGCCACTACGCCCACCACCGCAAAGACCGCCTGCGCGCCAGTCAGCCAGGCAGTCGAGAGCAGCGGCTTGCCGTCCTTTGCGGTTTGTTTCTCCTCGATCCCCGCCAGCACACCAGCAATCAAAATGAACAGTGGCGGCCAGGCCGGAAAGGTGTAGTACTCCTGGTTGGTCGAAATACAAAAGAAGAGCAAAATAAAGCCCGTGTAAAGGCTCAGCAGCCAGATGGTGCGCCTGCGAAATTTAAGCAGGGAAACGTAGCGTGCCGCATCCTCGCGCGCGTCGGAACCTAGATAAAGATCCAGCGCCTCCACCTCGGCGCGCAAGTGCCGCATCCACTGCCGGCGGGTCTTCCAGGCAACGGCGGCCAATGCGGGTATAAACAAGCTCCAGGGAAAGAGCCAGACCAGATGCTGCAGCCAGTAAGCCAGAAAGGGCAGCTTGTTGTAGTCGTGTGGGAAGCGTCCACCGATGAAACGGAAGACATGCTCATTCAAAAAGTAAAAATACCAGAAGCCATGCACGTTGCCAGGCGTGGGATGGTTGCCGATCGGGTGGCCCTGGCCGGGATTGGCCAGCCCAGCCAGAATGTGCCACGGCGCGGCGATGGCTAGAAACAGCAGCAGCCCGGTGACCGGCTTCATCTGCCGCCAGCGTCGACCTTGGCCGCTCAATAGCAGCAGCGGAATGGCCGCGGCGGCAAAGAAGATGGGGGCAATCAGACCTTTTGTGAGCACCGCCAGCGCCAGCGCCGCCCACATCCCATAGAAACCCAGCCCGCATCCGGCCTCAAAGCCGGTCAGCAGGCAGTAGAGAGCCAGCAGCAACAAAAAGCTCAACAACGCCTCGGGAATCGCGAAGCGCGTAAACAGAAACGGGCCCACGGAAGTCAGCGCCCCAAGAGCCGCATAAAACCCCGCTCGGCGTCCAAAAGCGCGCCCAGCCCAAAGCCAGCCCAGCCAGGCGCATCCCAGCAGAGCCAGCGCATTGGGCAGGTGCGTGGCAAAGGCGTTCTGCCCAAAGACGCGATAGAGCGCCGCGTCCATCCAGTAAGGCAGAGGCGGCTTTTCCAGGTAGCGCAGGCCGTTGACCTTCAGTGTCACCCAGTCGCCGCTTTCGGACATATGCTGCGCGGCCTGCGCGTGGCTGGCGTCTACATCGTCCAGCAGCGGCGGCGTGAATAGCGAAGCCAGGAGGACAGCGGCAAAGATAGCCGCCAAAAGCGCCCATGCGGCGCGCGCGGAAATCGGTTTTTGCGGGGCTTCCAGAGCGTTGGTCGGATTCGTCATTAAGGAAACGGAGATCAATTCAAGGATACCAGCCGGGCGTCCAGCCGATGCTGCATCTTGATCAGCCAATCCGCGCTTGCCGGGTGTATTGCGGGAAGAACATATAACTTTGGAACTTGGACTTCGTCTAATTCGCCAGATGCGAAGATTCGCCCCACTGAGAGATCCGTTATGCAAAGACATCGTCTGCTTTTTCTCGCCGGATTGCTTCTAACCGAAATCTGCGGACTCTCTGGTGCGCGCGCACTGTCCACTTCCGGGCCAACCATCACCGCCACCGGCCTCACCATGCCCTCCAGCGGCAACGGTTCCAGCCAATTTACCATGACCGGATCTCCCGGCAACGGCACCGTGATCATCGGCTGCGGCGCCCTCAGCAAAGCCTTGACGCCCGGCACTCATCAATACACCATCGTAGCCACTTATCAGGACACCGCCGTCCCGATTCTAGGCGCCATCCTGAGAGCGAATATTGAGGTCGCCGTGCAGTAGCATAAGGACACCTTTGCATAAGTTGATGCCTTGAAAGACCGTGACTCTAGTCGTGCGGCAATGACTGTAAAATGAACGCGGGCTTTGAACTAAAGTTGTAGATTGGGTTAACGGAGGGAGCAGGGGCGTTTAGGCCCCTGAACAACACCGGCTGCCGCCAGGACCGTAAACAGGTGCCTTCCCGGCTTATCCTGGAGTTCTTGCACGACCCCAGTTTTTACAGCACTTAAGAGCTAACGATGCGTCATCGGACGGTTTGCTTTCGCTCATCTCCTCGATACTCACCTGACATCTTTCAGGATGCCTTTTCCACAGTCGTTCACCACCACACCTTTTGAACGCAGCAGCACCGGGCGGTTTGAAGCCAACTCCTGCAAGCCGGCTCCCGGAGGCCAACTCCCATCTTTGGTACAGCACCACGAGCTTTCACTCGTGTTCGTGACACACTGCAAGTGGCTCTATATTTAGAATCTGCGAATTGTAACGATATACCGCAGGAGAGAAAATAGAGAATAATTTTCCGTTTCTTCGCTTTATCGTCTCATACTTGTGACGCGTAATCCGCCTCGACGCTTTGGTAATATCAAGCCTCAACCCCTCCGGTTCATACTGAAATCCGAACTTCCAAAGGAGTAGCCCGCGTGACCATGACCCTTCAAGAGCAATTCGGCCAAATCGACATTTACCTCTTCGATCAGATCCTGCGCGGCAACATCGAACCCAGCATGACCGTCCTCGACGCCGGATGCGGCTACGGCCGCAACCTCGTTCATCTCCTCCGCACCGGCTGCCAGGTCTTCGCAATCGATGAAGATCCCCAAGCGGTCGAGCACGTCCGACGCCTCTCCGCCTCGCTTCAAACCGGCCTGCCCGTGGAGAACTTCCAGGTCGGCCAGCTCGAGCACATCTCCTTCCCCAGCGCATTTGCCGATGTGGTGCTCTCAAGCGCCGTCCTCCACTTCGCACACGACGATCGCCATTTCCGCGCCATGCTGGCCGAACTCTGGCGCGTTCTCAAACCCGGAGGTCTGCTCTTCTGCCGTCTCGGCTCAAAAATCGGAATGGACTTCGAGCGCCTGCGCGGCAACATCTACAGAATCCCCGACGGCTCGCAATGGTTCCTTGTCGATCAGCCGATGCTCCTCGCACTGACCGGCGAACTGAACGCCGTTCTGGTTGACCCGCTGAAGACTACCATTGTGCAGGATTATCGCTGCATGACCACTTGGGTTTTGCGAAAGCGCAGAGGATAAAAGCCCAACCCCGCAATCATTTCGTACCACTCTACCTCAGAAATCACCTGCTCAAGTGTGTTGACCAGTAGGGACTCGGCCACTCGCCAGGAGCGCCAATCAACCCCTGCGCCAGTGAGCGCCTGGATTGAACCTGCGCCCTGACGTGGTGCTCCGTGGCGAAGTTCCGGTAGGGAGGCCGACTCCCATCTTCGGTCCAGCATCAAACGCTTTCGCTTTTGTTCGTGACACATTGCGGATTATTATCCTCTCCACGCGCAGAATCAATAAAAGCGGTAAAAAATCAGCCGCGTGAGCATCCAACATGACCAGCGCCATCCAAGCCGGCTCGTACTCCGCCTCGCCCCAAAACCCCGTCCTCCAAACCCCCTCCATCGCCATCTGTTGCAGCGACTATCAAGCCGTTTACAGCGTGGGCCTGGCCAACGGTCTCGGCAATGTATTCTCGGAACTCGACGCCGAAGCCGTCAACGCCAAGCTCCGCAACCAGTTCGTAGCCCAAGAAAACCGAAGAAAAATGGCAATATATTCTTTGTTTCTTCGCCCATCAGCCAACCTTAAAAGTTAACATGCCTTTTATCAATAAGATAGCAGAAACAAAATCGCTATTTCTTCGTTTATTATTCTTATTATCTTCGCTTTCAGCGCAGCCGTAAAAAGTTAACATGATTATTATCAATTAGATAACCACAAAAAATGTCGATTTATCGATTTTTAGATTCCCTTTTCCTTCGCTATGTCAAGTTATATCATTCATTTAAAGCATCTTACTAGCAAATCTATCATTCGCTAAACCTTCGCTTACACGCAAATTCCACCCTCCCCCGTCAGAATCCGCTTCGCCGGGCATCAAGTGCCGGAATACCACGACTCTCCGGCGAGCGAGTAGCGAGCATCCAGCCCCACCGCAGGTGGTCTGCCGCACCGCAGGTGCTGCTTACCGCCAGCTAGCCGCAATATGCCAGCGCAGCCCGTGCGCGGCGGTCTTCTGCAGCACCCGATCGTACTCGCGCAGCTCAATCAGTACCGGATGTGTCTCCGACCCCAGCGTCGCCGGCGCGGCAACCAGGCACCCGATCAGCGTTCGCACCGTCGTCAATCCATCAAAGGCGCTGAACCACTGCGGCTCCAACTGCGGCCTCTCCCACTCGCTGTCCGCCACCCCCTGCTCCAGCAGTAGCGCCATCGAATTCTCATCGGCAGAGAAGAACTCCAGCAGCGGATGCACATGCAGCCGCGCCGCCATCCGTTCCAGGGCATCTTCGTTCCGGGCCAGCGCGTGGCCGTTCACAAA
>Ga0302320_10014232_pt1 | contig 16488 bp, 11 predicted proteins | sample Bog_T0_3_FD_202130 | JGI IMG/M metagenome (GOLD analysis project Ga0302320, IMG submission 202130) | Peat permafrost microbial communities from Stordalen Mire near Abisko, Sweden - Bog_T0_3 | ecosystem: Environmental > Terrestrial > Soil > Wetlands > Peat | place: Sweden: Abisko, Stordalen Mire... | reverse complement strand
CGACGCAAATGTTCTCTACCCTTCCGGGCTGCGCAACTTCCTCATGCACCTCGCATTGACGGACATCTTCAGCGCTCATTGGTCTGCCGATGTTCACGAGGAATGGATGCGGAATCTCCTCAAGAATCGGCCTGATCTTACCCGCCCAAGGCTGGAACGCACACGGCATCTGATGGACAAGGCTCTGCCGGATGCGCTGGTGACTGGATACGAGCATCTGATCGACTCAATCGAGCTGCCGGATTGGGATGATCGTCACGTCCTCGCCGCCGCGATTCAGTGCGGCGCAAGGGTGATCGTCACACTCAATTTGGGGGACTTTCCCGCCGCCGCTCTTGCGAAATTCGGCATCGAAGCGCAACATCCCGATGACTTCGTTCTGGCGCTGCTGGAGACATATCCGGACCTCGTAATAGAGGCATTAAAGAGCCATCGTATCAGCCTCAAGAATCCGCCAAAGACGGCTGCCGAATACCTCGCCGACTTAGGCGCGCAAGGTCTAAGCAAGACAGTGATTGCGCTTCGTCAACTCGTTGCCGCTCAATCTTCCGAAATCTAGCGGCTTGTTTGTAGGTACCCAATCGGCTGGTGCCGGCCAGATCCTCCCCTGCTATTCGCGGATAATGAAGATATGGCTGAAGATAATCCATTCCGCAAAGGGGCGAACCCTGATGAGGTCTTCGAGACGCCTTTGTTCCGTATGGAACGTTCTGGCCGCTTCATCAAAATCGAAACGCACCGGACCCCTGAACAGCAGGCCGCACTCGTAAAGAGCGTCATCGATAATCGACACAAGTTAGTGGAACGTGCTACAGAGTGCCGCACTGAACTCAAGGCTCAGATCCACCGCTTCAGCTCATTGGATATCCTGGCTCACCAGATTGCTCAGGACATGCTGCGTGACCCTAACCAATACCGGGAGATGGATTCCGAACTGCGACCCCACCTGATTGAGTATCTGGCATTGCTCGAACTGGAAGACGCAGGGTACGAAGTAAGAGCCATCGAATCGCCATCGCCTAGTGAGGTGGCGAGAACCCGTGAGCTTCTGGAGGAGATCTTCGACGCTTTCAAGTGGCAGATTATGACCGAACACATCACTGAAGAGAATCAAGGGGCACTGAAGGTCCAGCAAGAACTCCGGTTTCACGCCTTGATCTACCACGTCTTCGTTCGGTCCCCCGCGTATCACCATCACTGGGTCGAAATCCTGACAGCTCTCTTCAGCTCGCCACGGGTTGCAGCGTGGCTGGGAGAGCGCCATCTTCAGATTGACGATGTTCTGAAGTGTGTGGATTGGCTCGGTGGCCTGATACTCCACCGGCTCCATGAACGCATTCGAGCCGCACGAGTGGAGGAGGTACGCGTCCGAGAACAGATTGCGAAACTGCGCCGAGGCGAAAACACTGACTTTGAACTCCCTCAAATTTTCCAGCAATTAGCACAGGAGAGTGGGAAAAATCGCGCGTTCAAGTTGGAGGCCATCCTCCAGCATTGGGCGCTGTACGCCGTTGGCACCACCATGACCATTGGGCACAAGGAACTGAGCGAATACGCGGAAGTCTCACTGGAAGCGGCGAAGGGTTTTCTCGAAGCCTTCTCCATGCCTTTCGGCCAGCCGGAAACCGCAGACCCATTCCCACGGGCCACCCATCCATTGCAACAGACTCCGTTGATTCGCTACGGCGAGGATTCTTACTTTCTCGCGGCACCTAACCTTCTGGCGTGGTCTGTTAAGGCGAATTTCGAGGCTCGGCTGAAGTCGGAAACCGGAGCGCCTTGGAAGAACTACCAAGAAAATCGCGCGAAGTTGGTCACCCGGAAGGCGTTTGACTACCTGTGTGCTGTCATGCCCCGTAGCCAGCAATTCGAAGAGCTTTATTACGAGTTCGAGGGGCAGCGTTTCGAACTCGACGGTTTGCTGCTGTTCGACCGCTACGTCCTCTTATTAGAGGCGAAAGCTGGTGGTGTTTCTGATGCTTCGAGGCGAGGTGGGACGAAGGCTTTGGAAGCCGATCTCAAAGACTTAGTTCGAGATCCCTCCCGGCAGGCGGAGCGCGCCAAAAGGTTCATCCTTGCCGAGGACACTCCAACATTCAAGAGCCAGAGTGGCGATACCGTTGTGGTCATCGACAAAAGCATTCGACACGAGGTCGTCACGATGGCTCTTACGCTCGACAACCTCGCGATGTTCACCAGCGACATGCAGGAAATTAAAAAACTGGGCCTCCTCGCGCCGGACTCAATCTCGTGGACGCTGTACCTTCCTGACCTTCGCATCATCACGGAACTGCTACCCAGCCCTTCGGAGTTCTGGCACTATTTTCGTTGGCGGCGTTCCCTCATTGGGTTGAACAACGTCTTCGGCACCGACGAAGTGAACTGGCTGGGGATTTATCTTCAGCAGGGGCCGGGGGAGGAGAGCCTTGCGCCCGAATCCTACCAATTATCGTTCACCTCATACACGACTGAAATGGATGACTACTTCCTTTATCAGTCCCGGGAAAGATCGAAGCCGGCGAAGCGCCCTGAACGGCAGATTCCGCCAAGGATGCGAGCGCTGATTCGGGATATGGAAGGTACCGCTTCACCCGGCTATACGGCTGCAACGGAACTCCTTTTGGACCTGACCATCGCAGAGCGAAAGAAGTTCGAGGCCGCCCTTCGTAAAAATGAGAAGTCAGCACTCCCGGCGCGCACTATAGACGCGAAAAAGGTCTATATCGAAATTCGCGATGAAACCTCCGATCCAACGGCGGCGCGAACGGCGAGTGAACTGGCGACGACTATGCAAAAGCCAGCGGTTGTTTTGGTGCTCACGCCTCGGGCGGTCTCCGTGCGAAGCTGGACTATCGCAAAGTCATGAGAAGTTGCGAACTTGTCTCGGGTAATAGGGCGGAGACCCGGCCGTCCTGGGGGCCTCCAGTCGGAGTCCCCCAAGACAGGTCAATCGACCGTCATGGCCCGTATGAAAGTCGCGGAGAAGAACTGGTGGACCATCCGGGAGTCACTTCTCGGCTCATACGCCTACTATCAGTTTAGACGGAGGAAGCGATGACGTCACTTGCAGCTTGGCCCGGCGTAGACAGTCGCGGACTATCGACTCTTTATATTGTGGCTGACAGCCGTATTTCGCGGCCGGGCTCTTCAGATCATTGGGAATTCGGGGTAAAGGTCTTTGCTTCATCTTTCACACCGGACATCTTCGGCTTCTATGGCGATGTGCTGGTCCCGTCAATGGTGCTGCCCCGCCTTGTGGAAGGCCCCCTCTTGAATCCGCTTTCGGAGGCACAAAAGCGGCATGATGAATTAGCGAAGGTCTTACGCCACTCGGCTGAAAGTCTTCCCGTCGCAAGGCGTGGAGCTTTCGGAGTTCTCCACGGAGGGCGCAACGGGGAAGGTATGAAATCTACACGCCATCTTTGGCACACGCACTGGTCTCCCAAACAGGGCTGGTCGGATGACCCGGTCGAGTTAGATAAAGTTTCAGCACTCACAATAGCTCTCGGTTCCGGGGATCGAGTTGTCACAAATCATCAGATTGCAGCTAGGAGCGAACTTGGAACTTTTAGTCGCGCCGTCTTCACCGGCTTTTGCGACTCTCTGATCTCGGGTGAAGACCCCTTTAGCGGCGGATCTCCTCAGCTCGTTGGGCTCTACCGAAATGGTTCGGGGATGCACTTTGGAGTCATTATGCGAGGAAGAAGCTACTACCGTGGACTTGATGCTGAACAACTCTATGTACCGCAAATTGAGTGGCGGAACGAACTATTTGAACGTTGCGATTCATTCGGCAAAAGAATCGAAGGCGCACAAGCACAACCGCGCTTGAGGGTTAGCGAAACGCGCTCTTGAGCAACGCGGGCTATGCCACGGTATGATTTCACTTGCAAGGATTGAGGCTCCACAATGGCGAAGATCGGTCGCAATGAGCCATGTCCGTGCGGGTCGGGACGAAAGTACAAAAAATGCCATGGCGACGTTGCTTCTCCACCTCCTGCTGTTGCAATGGCAGCGCTGGAAGAATGGTTTCGAGAAACAGACGAAATTGACGAGTATCCCTTTGCCCGAATTGGCGCTAAGTTTGCTGAGCTAGCCGCGGATTTAGCAGCATTCGACCCGATCTCATGTGTCTCTGCGATAGCGGCGCTATCGACGATAGCAGAAAATCGCAATCGGATGGTCCGTCTTGACGCTCTTCTCCATCTTGCCGCGATCCATTGCCAAGGGGCACAACAGCCAACGATCGACTCTCTGAATCGCTGGCTCAATCAGATGCTGGCCGGCACTGCCGTATCCCGTCGCGAAGATCCTGCCGAGGATGTTGCGGTCGGCAATATCATGACCACGGCTGGCAACTACCGAGTGTTCCTGGGCGACTCCAGCAACCCAGACTATTACGCACAAGATGTTCTCGACGCCTTACAGAGAGCACCTGTAGAGCTCGACTCTCTCCGAGATGAATGTCATTCCCTCCTGAAGTTGTCCGATCTGCTGGTTGAACGTAGAGCGTATGTGCGGAATGAGGGTGAAGCTAGAGATGAAATCTCCGATGTCGCCTTGCCAGTCTCGGATGATGCTCTTTGGGCATTGTGCGGAGCTGTCTTGATTGGAGACGAAGAACTTAGGAGCCTTGGGATACAGGCACAAACCATTGGCCCCTTCACTCTGACCTTTGAAGAATTCCGGAAAGATGCTCGGGAACGTTCGATGCGCATGGTCCGGCGCAAACCACTCATCCAACTGGGTGATCAATTCCTAATCGCTCATCCAACGGCAATCGCTTGGGCCATGACGACTCACGTTTTCGCGAGCGTGCGACAGAAGAATATGCTTGCGGGTCTGGAAAACAGTCTTGGCGCACTCCAGGCATATCGAACATTCCGTCTTGCAGCGCGGGAGATCGAACGTCAAGACATGTTGACAAGCTCACTCCCCAGTGAGAATGCTCCGTCAACGAAATACGTGAGCCAAGCAGCCTTCCGCTTCGATGGAAACAAATATATGCATCTGCTCTTTCTGCATGATGACGTTTATGACATCGAAGCTAAGGGCATAACGGCAAACTGGTTCCCACCGTTCCGGGACTCTTTAGGCGCATACATCGAACGCAGTGCTACACGGCTACTCTCTGAAGGCGTCTGCACGAGCGGACTGACCTTGATCGTTCAAGGAGGAGTCTGGCGCGGATGTGCAATACAGACGCCCACAGCTTTGCCGGACGGCTGCAGCCTGCAGGTATGGTCTTCTGCGGATCTTGACCGGCTGATGACGAATGAGCAGCGATGGAAACTGCTCCTCTGGAAGTACTCCGGCCAGAAGGACACGCTTAGTAAATGGGGTGTCGAGTTCCGAGGGCACAGCGACGCAAATATGTTCTCTATGTGGACACACTATGATTACCGACTGATTCCCAAGTCGGCCGGAATCGATTCTCCCAATTATGTCGGCCTGGGAGCGGAATTCATCTTCAATATGCGAGCCGACAATCGCCGCGGTATAGACGAGCATGCCGCCTTTCAACCGGAAGAGTCGGCCTGGAAGAGGGTGCGCCGACTGAACAGCCGTTCGTACTTTCGAGAGGATTCCATTCGGAAAACATATGGGCTTGTTTCACCGAGGGGAAATAGCTCTCTTGATGGTGTAGTCGAAACGGAACAGCGCTCTTGGTGGGTCGCATGTTCTGTTACGACGGAAGGCCGCTATCAAAGGGGCCTGATCTATCAGCTTTGGGAAATGGTAGTGAATTGGCTTGATCGTATCGCTCCAACTCTTGATCGGCTTGTTCCGGAATTGGGTGCGGGGAACAAGATGCTCGTTCTTGATATTTCGGAGATCGAGCGCCATGAGGATTGGACCGAAGACGGGCTACAGGCTGCAAATACCGGGCCAACTGTTACCGTCAGTAGAGTCGAAACGAATGTGACGATCCGCATCGGGCTGCGCTTTATGGCTAAAGCTTATTCGCCCACTAATGAGGGTGAGCGCGAATTGGTGAATGGCCTAATACGAGCGGCGCTAATACTAGCCGGGATTGATGCCGATGCAGTCAGACAACAGGAAATCCAATCTGCAATAGCAATCAAGAACGATGATCGATTCATGCATCTCTTTCGTGCTCAGGATGCGAGGGACCATCTCTTTGGATTTGACGAACAGATTGGCGAACTACTCCACGAAGAAGAGTTTGCATTCAGCGCCCTTCATCTAGCACAAGAGGCCTCGATTGAAGCCCCATCAGAAATCGCAGACATCGATTCCACGAATAAGGCGCTCAATTCGTTCGTGGATGCCCTCTGGAAGCGGACAGAGACTCGCTTACGCGAACTGGATCGAACCACAGTGGTTCTTTACTGCGTGACCAATCAAGAGAGATTGCTGAGAGACCAAGACATCTGGCAACGGACTAGCCGGGCAGTACTTTCATTGCATGCGGATCGCAAGGATGTGCTCCATGCTTCCCAGGCTCTCAAACAGAAGCGTGATCGCACCCAGATTTCCCAACGAGTGTTGGTTGAGATGGCCATCTGCACCTGTCCGTTGGAAAACGGTAGACCGGCTACGCAAGCGGACTTGGATTATCTCGGCGCGCAAGTGACACTCCTCATAGCCACTGCCGCCCATTCCGATGCGATACGAGGCGGCTGTACGCAGCCAAGCATGCAAATCTCACGCCTCGGAGACTATACCCTCGAAGACAACTTCATGGGAGTCATGTTTCCCTATTTGACGAGTCATTTCGAGCGCGTGCATATGGCAGACGTGAATCGGTACGAGGAATGGTTCGAGCCTGAACCGGCGCAGAGGAAACCTGAAGAGGAAGTATTTGGCGAACATTTTGTCGCTGCTTTCGTTGAAGAGTATGGAATCAGTCCAGCGCGACTTGCCGAAATAGGGGTGCTTCTCGCGGAAGACGCAACGGAGCAGCAGAGTACGGTGATACACCGCACCTCCGACTCACTGAGGGCACTCCTTGCAAAGGAAGGGATTTGCGACCAAGAAAGAGAAGGCTTGTGGAGCAATTTCGTCTTAAAGCCGCGACCGCGATGGGATGGCGCAGAAGAGCCATATCAGGACAGAGACTGGTATCCCTGGCGGTTCCGCAGGCACTTGTCCCTGATGGCAAGGCCCGTCGTTGATCTGGGAGATGGAACGGTCGTCTATGCTCCCGGCTTTTGTGAAGACAGCTTTCGTCATAATGTGGTGGAAGCATTTCAGGGAGCTTTCGATACGGAATACTTCTCGACAGGCCGCATGAAGAAGTACTGTGGCGGCGTCAATGATAAACGTGGATCGGATTTCAATGCTGCCGCCTCGGAACTGTTTACGAATCAAGGTTGGAGCGCCCTCCCGGAAGTTCAAATGACTGCCTTGGGGGCCCATGCCGAGTGGGGAATGGGAGATGTCGATGTTCTCGCTTGGCACGAGGATGTTGTCTGCATCTGCGAGTGTAAGGAGTTGCTATTTGCGCGGACTGTCGGTGAGGTCGTCTCTCAATTGGTTCGGTTTCGGGGCCAGCCGGGTGATGATCTCGATAAACATCTTCAACGGGTAAATTTTCTGCGGCAGAACTACCAAGGATTACGCCTGATAACGGGCATTGATTTTCCGCGCATTGTTTCGATCCTCATAACAAGTAAAATTGTACCGATGCAATTTGGCCCTGATCTTGGAGCGCACGTTCTTGCTGCTGATCAAGTGACAGCAGATACCCTAAATTCTCTATCAGGCAAATCCGATGATCCAGCAGCCAGATGAAGAGCGTTTTGCCGGAGCAATATTGGAAGTCGAATTGCAGCGTCGGTATGAAGTCGAAGCGGAAAGTGACGTCGCCGCTCGTGTCCTCGAAACCCTCCGTGGAGGCGTCTGGCACACCACAAACAGCAACCGATACAAGGCCATTCTCTCGACAGGTGCAATCCTCCCGGAGCCACCGATTCCGGACTGTAATCGTTGGGGGAACGGATTAGGAACCATCGGCTGCCCATATGTGAGAAGCATCGGAGGCGTTAGCCTGTTCGACTTTCGAGACTTTGATCCCGACGAGTACTCGAATGAATATCCGATAAGCAGTTGGAGAGAATTCGTGCCCTTTCGATCGGAATGGGGCGAGGCGATTTGGATTGAAGTCGATGTTTCGGAAGTCAGGACTCGATTCATCTCGGGGCGTGAGATCTTGGATCGTTGGAAGATGGAGCAGGCTACGAATCGTTTCATGCCTCTCATTGAGGCTGCACACATTGGAGCATTGCCCGTTAAGGCCTTCAGGCAGGTGTTATACGTTTCTAGGGAATACAGGCCCGCATCGGCTTCCGGGAGGGTTTTACTCGAATCGGTAAATAGGGTGGACATGAGATCAGGCACTCGACAAGCCTGCTTGTCCTTCCGTCGCGTCGAACGATGAACGGTCTTACAAGAGCTTTTATGAGGAGTACTTCTGGGAACGCCAGTCCGATAGTAGATTTCTTGGCATCTGTGAACCTACGCGAGAGAATGCCGGAAACACAGCTATACTCGTCCAATGCCACTCTTGGTTGATGGGAAGATCACCATTCCTCTTTATCACGGCACAAATCTGCTTTTCTACGATTCGATCATGCAATATGGTCTAGGTGGTCGAAATCTTATCAAGGAGCTTCGCGTCATTGACTTGCTTCACGATTTGATCGGAATTTGCGAAGACTCTTTGGCCGCCGATGAGGACTGGATACTGAGAATGCAGTGTGCAAAGTTGATAGCTTCTCAGGAGGTCACAGGAGGGGTCTTCAACTTTCGTCATGGATCCGCATATTTGGCAGCGTCTATCGAAAAGGCTGTGCGTTACGCGGTCTCAAGCGAATTCAGCTCTGAGGCTCTTGCACATTTCATGATGCTCTGGGGGCGCCTACTGGATAGCCATGTCACTCTTCCGCCAACTCTGGAGACCAGTTCCCGACCGATACTTGAATTCGCGTCAGGCAGAAAAGGCCCTTTAGTCTTTCAGCTTAATCAAGTGGCTATCGCCGGCCTGACTACAGAAGAGGGTGGCGATCCGAGTGCATCTCTAAACTTTATCGAACCACTCGTTTCAGGGGAGAATTCTGTTTATGAGGATTTCCTGGGTGTCGCAAATTTCGAAATACACGAACCAATCTCTGTTGCCGACGCGAGCATTTTCAGAGTGCTAAGGGACCCATCCAACGATTCTGCATATGCGGAAGGATATTCTTTGGTGCTCGATCGCGAGGAATCACCGTTCGATGGCGCAACGGCTGAGGTCGTCCACAGAATACGCCTCGCATAAGCGTGGCCAGCCAACAGGCTAAGTTCGATCCCACGGCGTGCAAAGTGTCGGCTCATTGTTCCGGACGTTACCAATCAACGGGCTGACAGGATGGCTCATCATAGCGTCAGCATCATAGGGCCTGAGCAAGTCCGTCGGGGGCTTATCCTCATCTGATCGATCCAACCAGCGGTCATAGTCTGACGGTTCAATAATGACTGGCATTCGGTCGTGTACGGTCGCGGTGAGTCCGTTCGGATCGGTGGTGATGATGCTGAAGCTCTGGAGCCAGCCTTCGGTCGCGGGGTCTTTCCAAGCATCCCATAACCCGCCGAAGGCGAATGGTTCTCCGCTTCGTAGGGTGAAGGCGTAGGGCTGCTTTTTCTTCTCATCCAAGCGCTTCCATTCATAGAAACCATCGGCGGGGACGAGGCAGCGCCGGCGATGAAACTGAACCCGCCATAGTGGTTTTGAGAGCAGCGTCTCGGCCTTTGCGTTGATGGTGGAGAAGCCTTTGAAGTCGGCAAGAGACTTGGCGAAGTTCGGCACCATGCCCCATCGCATCGCTACCATCTCACGTTCGCCCGAATCGCGATTGTGGCGGATGACCGGCTGCATGGTGCTTGGCGCGATGTTGTACGACGGCGCCACCTCCAACGGAATGTCGTCGAGCGTTCCGAGATGGAAGGCTTCGGCGATGCGCTGCTTGTCGGATCGACGGTAATATCTGCCGCACATCCATCCTCCCGGCTTCGGACATCGAAATGCCATGTATGCTTAGCCTACAACTTTGCCAGTCTGGTCTCCGTTCGACACGCTCGGTGTTATAATTCCGACCATGCCGAGCATTGAGATTCACTCACCGAGCGATTGCTTTGTTGTCTCCCTGTTCGTGTCGGATGGCCAAAAGGTTTCTGTCGGAGACAAGCTTTTGCAATTTGATACAGACGAAGAAGATCGGGTGCTGGCGAAGTTGACAACAACTCAGCTCGTTAACGAGGTCACTGCCAGAAAATACCAATTGGGGGGTGAGCAGCTTAACGCGCAATGGCAGATGGCACAACAGGCTGTCGATCTGGCAGCCGCTGCGTTTAAAGACGCAAGCACCGCATATGACGGGATGAATTACCAAGGCAGGCTGGGGACACAAAGCTCGATCGACGTGGCAAATTCAAAGCTACAAGCCGACAAGGCCGAGATTCAGCTACAGATTTCGCAAACTAATCTCGCAAAGTTGAAGTTTTCAGCCAAGAATTATCAGGACAGTGCCGAACTCGTGAAGCAACATATTGAAGCCGAGAAGGCTGCTATCTCATCCCGTAGAGACAGGAAACTGGTCACTGCTCCCATAGCGGGTGAAATCGTGACAGAAATATACAAAGGTGCCTTTTTGAAATTAGGAAAATTGGCGATGGTCATTAAGGCTTGAATGAAACGTCCACTATCAAGAAGAGAATTTCTGCAACTCCTAGAAGGAGCGGCTGTTGTAGATTTGATCTTGCAGAGCGGGATGCCCGTAGCATGGTCACAAACGATCAACGCGCCGACTCAAGAGGACTTATATCACGAGTCCTTCGCACGAACGGAATACCTGCTGAGCGTCTCTGAGTCGATAACAAAATCCATTGAGGACTATATCAATCGAATTGACAGTTACCTCTCGCATTTTTCAGGGACGTCATATATAGCAACTATTGGAATTCAAACGGAGTCAAACGTTGGTAACGCAAGTCTGACGTTGACAAGCGGAATGTTCGTCGCATTCAACTTTAACACTGGAGAGCTTGAACGTGGCCACTTTTTTACGGCGACAACCGCGGCATCCACGGATCCCTTCCCGGCAATAGCGGGCGGTCTCGAAGCGTCGATTGGGAGGGGGACAATAAATGGTTTTATGGGCGAGTCGATGGCGCAGTCGGTGGGCGGATTGAATGCCCAGTTGTCAATGTCCGAGAATGACGAATATTTAGGAATCTCCGCTGCAGTTGTTCCTGGATTGACTCTTCCTACGGCTACGGTATCGGTTGAGTCGGAAACGTCGGGTATGTCTGATGTTGTGACTGACAATGTGTATTCTGAATGGTCTGAGTTAAGTGAATATTTGTTTGGAAGATAGATGCTCGGCATCGTGATACTGGAATTGCCGATTTTCGGCCTGAGCCGTCCTCGGCTTCAATCAAGGCAATTCAGAAATTGGTGAACCGCTGACTTAACAGCTAGAACTTGCGATCAGGCGGAGTAATAACCTTGCAAGAGCCTGTTCGCTTTTCGACTTTTGAGCCTATCGCTAATAACTGAATGTAGGACAAGTTCGTCCGATCTAATCTGCCAGTAGTCCGGAGTGAAGGATCGTTCATCGCCCATATGACCGTATCCGGCCCAAATACAGCTTGTTCAATGATCACGTTATTGGCTTCTGGAACATAATACGAAATCGTTCCCTTAGATTCATCCAGGGTGAAATCGAAATGACGAGAAGGTTTCCCGTCCGCGCTCGAGAGATCACACGATAGGTAGACGACTTTCGCTTGTCCGTGAGCGACTACGGCCGAAAACGACAAAACCAAGGCTGCGAACATGGAACTTTTCATCCAGATTCTCCGCTGATTTCTGAGAGGCCACCTTAGTATCTCACGGCCCGTCCACTCGCGCTGAATGTCTCGTCGTTGCTATGTGGGGAATCTGCTCCCCGAACCATACGAATGTCGGTTAGCTCGTGTTGTCGGGTCATGCTCGAACATCTGGCCATGGGACTCTGAGAAAGAAATGGACTTGAAACTCTTTTGACATCAGTAACTTGCATAGCCATATGCACAATCCTCATTGCACATGGTATTTGAAAATTAGGCCTCTGTGGGCGAATATAAGGCGAATACTATGCGATCCGCCTCCACGCTGCGCTCCCAAATCGAAGTCGCCCTGGCAGACCGCATCCCCTCCGCGCTCACGCCCGTGGCGAAGACCATCCGTGAGGTTATGCCTACCGGGATTGCAACAATTGACGTCCTTTTGGACGGCGGACTTCCGGTAGGCGCGGTAACGGAGCTGATCGGAGCGGAGTGTTCCGGGAGAACGGCTCTGGCCCTCTCGTTCCTGGCGCAGGTCACGAAGGCGGAGAGAGTCTGTGCGTGGATCGACGTGTCGAACGCGCTCAGTCCCGAGTCTGCCGCTGCATCCGGCATAGACCTGAAACGGCTTCTCTGGGTTCGCTGCGGCGTACAGCCTGCCAGTCAATCGTCGTCCTCTCAAGGTGACTTCGCGCTACCTGAGAAGTATCTTGCTCCGCCCGCAGTGAAGAAAGAGCTGCATGGGGGCGGCTTCGGCCCGCATCCTCGCACTGAAACAAAGGGCCTGTCCGATGGAGTCAGCGACTTGCTGCGACGCGATGCCGTCGCTCCCCGTTGCGCCGAGCCGCAACGAAGGATTCGGGTTGAACGAGAGACTGTTGAGCCGCACACCTTTCGACCCTCCAAACGCTACAGTCCTTCAGCCCGCACGCCAAAGCCCTGGTCGAGGATCGAGCAGGCATTGCGGGTCACCGACTTGTTGCTGCAGGCGGGTGGATTCAGCGCAATCGTGCTGGACCTTGGAGGCATTGCGCCTGAGCATGTCTCGCGCATACCGCTGGCGACATGGTTCCGCTACGGCGCTGCTGCGGAGCGAAGCCGAACAAGCGTCGTACTGCTGACACAACACGCTTGCTCAAAGAGCAGCGCGGGTCTTGTGCTGCGTCTGCAAGCAAGGCCGCCGCTCTCCGGGGAGAGCACAGTGCTTGCCGGACTTGAACGCCATGTCGAAGTATCGCGCCAGCGATTCACCGAGGCCTCGGCAAAGGTGGTTCCATTTCGCAAGCCTCCACAACGCGCAAGCGGTGCCGATTGGCAAAGCAAAACAGCTTGGGCAGGCATTCGATGAAACCTGCCGGCGAACTGTATGCGTGTCTTTATGCGAAGGAGTTTCCAGCGCAAGCGGTCTTGCGATTACGGCCAGAGCTGCGAAAGCAGCCCGTCGTTGTCATTGAAGGTGAACCTCCACTACAAACGGTTTGCTCGTTCAATGCGAAGGCTCGCTATCTGGGCATAGTCCGTGAAATGACGAGAGTAGAGCTGGACATCTTCTCCTCGTTGATCGTGCTTCCACGATCTCGCACGGAAGAAGTCTCAACACACGCGGTCATGCTGGAGTGCGCGGGTGCATTCTCCCCGCGCGTAGAAGATCGTAGCAAGGGCAGCGCCTTTCTCTGTGTGATTGATATTGCGGGTACGGAGAAGTTGCTTGGGCCGCCTGAAGTGCTGGCGCGGGAGTTGCTGCGTCGTGTGCAAGTTCTTGGGGTTACAGCGTCGGTTGCCATTAGCAGGAACTTCTACGCTGCCCTGTCCTATGTACGCGGTTCCTCTTCGCGCATCGCCTTCATTGCGCCCGGCAACGAAGGCATAGCTCTAGCTCCGTTGCCGCTCAAAGTTCTGGACGTTTCGAGGGAGCACGCGGAGACGTTAGCTTCATGGGGTATCCGCACCCTTGGAGCCTTGGCCGCCCTCCCGGAAAAGGAACTGATTTCGCGTCTAGGGCAAGAAGGCAGACGCCTTCGCCAGTTGGCGCGCGGTGAGCTGCCGCATCATTTCGTGCCATGTGAAGCGAAGTTTGAACTCGAAGAGCGAATGGAATTGGACACGCCAGTTGAGGAACTTGAACGTCTGCTTTTTGTCGTCAACGTGATGCTGGAACAACTCATACTTCGGGCTACGGCCCGCGTCCTTGCGCTGGCGTCGGTCATCATCACGCTTTCATTGGAGGGCGGTGCCACGCACGTCCGAAGGGTGCGGCCTGCCCTACCAACGAATGACCGCCCCATCTTGCTCAAGCTGTTGCAACTTGATCTTGAGGCGCATCAGCCACAGGCGGCAATTGCCGCGGTCTCACTCACCGCTGAACCCGGTAGTACCAGTAAGGTGCAGCTCGGCTTGTTCTCTCCCCAACTGCCGGAGCCGATGCGTCTGGATGTAACTCTGGCCCGCATCCGCGCTCTGGTGGGGGATGAGTGCGTGGGCAGTCCCGTACTCCGAGACACGAACCAGCCGGACGGTTTTCGTGTCGAGCCCTTCAAAGTACCGTCAGTCCATAGCTCTTCGTCTGCGACTACCAGCTCTTCGGCGGCGATGCGGCAACTCCGTCCACCGGAGAGTACGTCAATCACGCTGCGCGATCGGCAACCGGCATCCTTTGTCTTTCGAGATTGCAGGTATGAAGTGGAACACGCCTACGGCCCGTGGCTGGCCGAAGGCAATTGGTGGAACCGTCAGACCTGGGCACTGGAGCAATGGGATCTGATTGGTCGATCCAGTGACGGGGCGATGCTCTGTTGCTGCCTGGTGCGCGATCTGAAAGAGCAATCGTGGCAAGTGGTGACGCTCTATGACTGAGCGATACATCGAACTGCACTCCTCAAGCGCCTTCAGCTTCCTTGAAGGTGCTTCGCAACCTGAGGAGCTTATCAAGCGGGCCGTCGAACTGGAGATGCCCGCGATGGCATTGCTCGACCGCAACGGTGTCTACGGGTCGGCGCGCTTCCACACAAGCGCGAAGCGGAATGACGTTCACGCTCATGTCGGAGCCGAGATCGCAGTGTCGAGCTTTGGAAATCGGCTTGCACCTCCCGCGTGGCTCCCGCATCTACATCCCGCCGAACCAGCCCGGCTACCTCTGCTGTGCGAGTCGCGGGTTGGCTACCAAAATCTTTGTCAGATCATCACCCGCTTCAAGATGCGGGAGAGGGTTAAGTGTGAAGGGGCGGCTACCTTCGACGACTTGCAGAAATACTCTGCCGGCCTGGTCTGCCTCACTGGTGGCGACGAAGGCCCGTTGGCCGCCGCGCTGGTGAGCGGCGGTGAGGAGGCAGGCCGTGAGACGGTTGAACGGCTGGTAAGGATTTTCGGAAGAGACAGCGTTTACATTGAAGTCCAGCGTCACCGTGAACGTGAGGAGGAGTGGCGCAATCAAGCGGCAATCCGAATCGCCGGATCTTTGAAGCTGCCGGTCGTTGCCACCAACGGAGTCCGCTATGCCATGGCATACGACCGCGAGGTGCTCGATGTTTTTGCGGCGGTGCGTCATCACACCGATCTCGACCATGCCGGTCGGCTATTGGCTCTAAACAATCGGCGGCATCTGCGCCCTGGGCGAGAGATGGCCGCGCTCTTCCGCGATGTGCCGGGAGCAGTGGCGGAGACACTTGAACTCTCGTCTCGTCTGCGATTCCAACTCGACGATCTTGGCTATGCGTTCCCTCGCTATCCCGTTCCGGAAAGCGAGACGATGGACAGCTTTCTCAGAAAGCGAGTCGCGGAAGGCGTGATGCGTCGATACGGGCCAAAGAATGATCCTGGTCTATTAGAGAGAGCGAAGAAGCAAGTCGATCACGAACTCAAACTGATTGCTCGGCTTGGCTTCGCCGGATACTTCCTGATCGTTTGGGACATCGTTTGTTTCTGCAAGAGAAATGACATCCTGATTCAAGGCCGCGGCAGTGCGGCGAACTCTGCCGTCTGTTATGCGCTCGAAATTACAGCCATCGACCCGGTAGGGATGGAACTGCTCTTTGAGCGGTTCCTGAGCGAGAACCGGGGCGAGTGGCCGGACATCGACCTCGATCTCCCGTCCGAAGACAAGCGAGAGCAGGCCATCCAATACGTCTACCAACGATACGGCGAACTTGGAGCCGCTATGACGGCGAACGTCATTACCTATCGCGGGAAGTCGGCGGCGCGAGAGGTTGGTAAAGCCCTTGGCTTCGATCAGGAGTCGCTTGGCCGATTGTCGAGCCTGGTCAGTCAGTGGGAATGGCGCGGCAAGACGGACACGATGGCCCATTCATTTCAAAATGCTGGGTTCGACCTCAAGCATCCACGCATCGCAAAGTACCTTGAACTCTGTATGCGGGTGCAAGACTTGCCGCGCCATCTCGGACAGCATTCCGGTGGCATGGTGATCTGTCAGGGACAGTTGAACCGCGTCGTGCCGCTCGAACGTGCCTCGATGCCCGGTCGCACCGTCGTTCAGTGGGACAAGGAAGACTGCGCCGACCTTGGCATCATCAAGGTAGACCTGCTCGGCCTCGGCATGATGGCGGTCTTGAAGGACTGCATCGAACTGATACCTCGGCACTATGGAGAGTCGGTAGACCTGGCTCAACTACCGGAGGATGAGGAGGTCTATAAAGTCCTGCAACA
>Ga0302320_10014231_pt1 | contig 16489 bp, 21 predicted proteins | sample Bog_T0_3_FD_202130 | JGI IMG/M metagenome (GOLD analysis project Ga0302320, IMG submission 202130) | Peat permafrost microbial communities from Stordalen Mire near Abisko, Sweden - Bog_T0_3 | ecosystem: Environmental > Terrestrial > Soil > Wetlands > Peat | place: Sweden: Abisko, Stordalen Mire... | reverse complement strand
ACTCATCATCGCGGATGTCATCCACTTTGAGAATCTCTCTTGCCTTGGCTCCGTCCGATTCCACCCAATTCACGTAGGCTTTCATGGAAGCATTATATTGCTGATGCGTTCAAGTAATTCCATGAGGGGAAATCCATGCGGGGAACACTTCGAGATTTGGCCGACGCTCGACAAGAGCTTCTTGAGATTCAGCACGAATTTGTCCATCTTCAAAAGCGCATCGACGCGGTGCGAGATTGTGTCACGGACTCGCTTACGCGCATCTTTGGTGAGGAGCGCCCAGCATTTGCCGCCTTGGCTGAAGAGGAATTCATCGAGAGAATTACAAGCAGCGTGGTTACCCGGCTCGTAACCTCTGCGAAGCCTCAATCGCAAGGAAGCAAACGGTACGTCCGCGATGTAGAAGCTGCGGCATTCCTCGGCGTGAGCGTCAAAACGCTCAGAGGCTGGAGGAGCACTAGGACGCCCTCCGGTCCGCCTGTCACACGCATGGGCAGGATGGTGATGTATTCGATGAAGGGTTTGGAGCAATACATGGAGGAGCGAACCGTTGGGAGGCGTGAGTTTTAGGGTTTCCTCTCGTTGTTCTTTCTGATATGAGCTATCAAGCGGTCACTTTGCTCGTCTGCCTTGTCGGAGCATCTCTTCTCGGCACGTTCGATGCGCTCTGTGTCTACTTCTCTCTCATTCATCGCAAAGTCGAACACGGCAATCATCTCCTTTACGCAATGTACTGCTCCATACTTCGCTTCTGTTGCAGGTTCTCTGTTGAGAGAGAGTTGCGTGTGTAAACTCCAGATGCCTTGAGCCTTGGGAATGGCGTAGAAGACCTCTCTCCGGTCTTTGAAGTAGAAATCATATCTCTGGCTCGGGAAACGTTTGATTAACGCCTTGCAAGCTTCATCACCCATTGAGATTGTTACCTTGAGGGAGGCGAGAATCGCTCCGAGTTCGTCATAAATGAGGTCACGAGCCTCCGATGCCTGAATCCTTCGGAGACGGCGGAACTTCATCGGTTCTACGAACAGTGCAGAGAATAGGCCAAGCACGACGCCGACGAGCACGCCAATCCCGAGGGACACAATGTTCTTCAGCCACTCGTTGTCAATTGGGCTTGTCATGACAACCTCCCTTCCCACACAATGCCAAACCACTGCATTTTGGTTTTACTCGAAGCCATCGTCAAAACTCTTTTCAAACTCGCTGCGTAGAGCGGTGTTCGCAGCGTTCAAGAGGTCAGCTTTGAACACATCCAGATGCTTCTTGAGGGCGACCGGAAGGCGCTCAGGACTGACTATGACCGTGCCGCTTTTGGAGTCGTATGCGATAGACCCACCGTCTCGCGGTTGACCGAGACCAACATACGCCCTTGGCCGACCCAAGTGGTACAGGCCGCAGCGTGCTCCCTTATACAAAACCTTTAAGAGGGCGTCGTCGTCAGATGTTCCGCTAAAGAGGTTGGGTAGAACGGCTTTTACACCGGCCTTGAATTTGGCGGTATCGCTCAGGCGTGCAGCCTTCGAAGTAAGCAATGTTCCAATCAGTTCGAAGTAGCTCAAGCAGATGTGAAGCACTGCAAACCCCGAGTGCCTGATGCTGCGAACCTCGTAACCAGTTTGGACTGGATTGCTCTCACCGAAAGTCGTTCCACCGTTTGCTACTAGGTCAGCGATGTGAAGTTGCCAGCCGAGCGTTTGCTCGTAGAAGACCTCGACCTTTTGTTCGAATGTGAGGTTAGTCGGGTAGTCCGACTTAAGATGCTTCCAACTCATCCACATGGGAGGGGAACCTCCACAATTCGCCGGTATTGGGCTATCGTTTTCGCACTTTTGTTTACAGCACTTCCGGGTTGAAGAAGCCATTGTGCGGATTGGCGAAGACGCCAACGTTCGTCTTCTTCCAGTCCTCCTCCAGCAGCTTCAGGAGCGTTGCGAAATACTGGTTACGAACGTAGTAGATGTCACCCGAAGTGACACGCAAGCTCGCATCCTCAACGTTGTTCTTCCACGTTTCGAACTGGAACACAGAACCGTCGATGTCTCCCCCGGATACCTCCCGTACAAAAAGCGACAGGAATTGGTCGCCCTTTTGGTACGTCCGGCTCACAATCAGGTCTTCCTTCGTATTCATCTGGTTACTCCTCATTTCGTCTCAATGTTTCCGGTATTCTGCGGAACACCCGATTGTAAATCTCATGCGCCAAATCAACCGACTCTTCGATTGCTTTGCCGGTCGGCACCACGCGGACATTGACCTGCCGTTCCCTTGCCAGCCTAATCAGAGCCGCTCATGACTCGTTTCTTCCAGCAACAGGTTGCTTCAGCTTGCGAGACTTCAGACACACGAACCGTTCAAATCGTCGGTCGTAGAAGTTGAGACCGGGTAATTCCGAGCCACCGCTTGCAGCAATGGCTGGACGAGGATTGCGCTCGTCGGTTAAGTGTGCGAGTGCAATTTCCAACTGAAGCTTTTCTTCGTTCGGCAAATGAGCGTACCATCTCCTGATTTGTGCTGGCGACATGCCGTCCGTAATGGTCAGATACTCAGTCATCGTTCTCATCACCACCACCGTGATTGAATGGCGAATGCCTTCGTTTGCTTGTTTGACAAAGAAGTTCCATCCAATCTCGCGTCCCTTCGGTCAGGCAAAATCATTCGTCCTTCTTACCTTGTGCAAACCACCAAAATGCAATCGCGCCAAAAACGATTGCAGGTAGGCAATACATCAAAGCCGATTGAGCTGCATAGTCTGGTGATTGGAATTGGAGTTGGTAAAAGAAACAGCAAGAGTAAATGATGGCGATGACAACGAGAACGGCAAGTTGCTTCGACTTCGGAGTTCGAGGAACGAATTTGCTCATTGTCATGCGCCTTTTTTCCTCACTCCCCGGTCACTTTCTGCGGGACTATCCGGAATATCCGATTGTAAATCTCATGTGCTAATTCGACCGACTCCTCAATGGCCTTGCCGGTCGGCGACACCCTGACATTGACCTGCCGCTCCCGTGCCAGCCGGATACCGGCAATGAGGCACGCGCCGACATAAACAAGGGAGCGGTTCAGCCTTGGCATTCCGGCGTCAGGGTCGAACATTACCGGCCTCGCCGCCGACGCTGACAAAACTTTCATATATATAGTGTGTTTTTTGGCGGTTTTTAGCGACAAGCCGGAGAAATTATTTTTGTAGTCCCCAGTGAGGAGCCAACATGCTACCTGCCCCCGATTCCTTGCTGCCGGGTGACGAGGCCGACCGAAGAAGACATCAGTGGGGGTGATGCGTTCGGAATGTTGTTCGTTGTACACTGCGTCTGGTCCGATTTCGGTTTGGTTCTCTGTTACGCGCAGCCATGAGTAGGAAGTTGGGGGAAGGCATTTAACAATCTCCGCTTAATTTGAGGACATACGCCAACCCCGGTCCACCCGGCTGTCGCATAGGTACGCTAGTTAGGTAGACGACAAGTTCCCTGTGCGTTTGGCGCTCCCCGATAAGCAAAGTCGCACGAAGAACCAAACGTCTGACATCCCAAGTTCTTTCTTGTGTACCCCCGTTGAACCATCGTCTCGCAATATCCTGTTCCAAGGATGTTGCGAAGGCGTTGGGGGCTTCATTAACGCAAGCCGACGAGCCGAACAATTCACCACTCTCGTTTAGCAGTTCGATATAAACGAGGCTTATATTCGGCTCTTTAAGTGTAAAGGTAATGCGAAGTGGTTCACCATAGTTTGGGTCGCCACGTGCGGTGATTGAGACGCGACTCGCGGCGGCAGCAAGAACCTCGTTAGAACGTTGCTCTTTTGACTGCCTGTCCTTCTTGGGAGCCCCCTTCTTCGCTGGTTTGGGAGGAGCCATGGCCGAAGCGGACTTGGCTTGGTTCTCTTCTATCAAGCGATTGCAAACGGCAACGCATTCTTCGCAAATGAAGGCTGGCGGAGAACCGGGAGGTGCTGCTATCAAGATTGCTGCATCAGATTGAGACTTACCGCAAAATGAACACTGTGGCTCTTGTCTTACATCAGTTTGCATGTTGCCAGAATAATCCCACTTGCTCCTTGGTCAGCCCGACCGAGGAAGTCCTCTGATGGCAGGTACTGTACTGGCGAAGTCGCTGCATGGTTACGCTTAGCGGGTGGTACGAAAACTGGTACGATTTTTGAGCTAAAATCGGGTTAAGAGAGGTTGGCGTAGGTTGTCGTAGGCTAGGGTGACCGGGAACAGGGTTTTGCAAGTCGTTGATTCTGCTCCACATCTACTTGATTCTAAAAGGCGTAGAAGATGACAGAAAATCGAGGGTTCGAATCCCCCTCTCTCCGCCAGAATCTGCTGTAAACCATTCAAAATCATTAACATATATATTTGCCAATAAGTTGCCATTGTCGGTGCTCCCGACAAATCTGTGCAAATAGTGCATATTTTGCACTGCTTCCAGCCTCTGAACCCCAAAAACCCGACAATCCGACAACGCTCGGATGGCGAAGCGATGCGCCTGGGACTCGCCTACGAATACGATCCGCGCTTCTCGCTCTCGATCGCGCGCGTGGACCCGCTTCCCCATCAGCTTGAGGCCGTGTACGACAACTTCATCAAGCTGACGCGGATCCGTTTCCTGCTTGCAGACGATCCCGGCGCACGCAAGACGCACTCCCTGACGCTTCTGTACCACCTGGCCAACAGCGGAGCGAAGGCAGAGGACTGGGTTGGAGTTCCGCGTTTGCTGCAGGCCGCCGGCCTGAAGGCCGTTCCCGTGGCAAAGATGGGCGTGTTTGTGGGGACCGAGTTCAACCCGATGGCCGGCCGCGGGGCTCGGACGGCACTCCAAATCGAAAGACACCATGGGGGGAGATCGCGTACCAGATCGGTGGCGAGAGCGCATTGGTCGTGCTCGCCGAGCATGAGCGCCAGGGCGTTGCACCCGGCGGCGATGTCATCCGCGCGATGCTTCCGAAGGATCGGCCGGTGCTCATCCTGATGGATGAGCTGATGAATTTCGTGAGCCGCAGCCGCAAGACCGGCATGGCCAGCCAGCTCTATTCCTTCCTGCACAACTTGACTGAAGAGGCGCGCGGGCGCGACAACATGGTGCTCGCGGTTTCGATTCCGGCGTCCGAGTTGGAGATGAGCGCCGACGATCAGTCCGACTATGAGCGTTTCAAGAAGCTGCTTGACCGCGTTGGAAAGGCGGTCATCATGTCCGCAGACTCGGAAACTTCAGAGATAATCCGGCGCCGGCTGTTCGAGTGGGACGAGAATGCGCTGTCGAGTGACGGCCGATTTCTGCTCAACCGCGACGCGATCAGCACTTGTAATGAGTTCGGCGACTGGGTAAAAGACCACCGGCAACAGGTTCCGGAGCAGTTTCCGTTTGACGCAGCGCGCGAAGCTTTCTCGGCGGCGTTCCCTCTTCACCCCACGATCTTCTCCCTTTTTGAACGAAAGTGGCAGGCGCTTCCGCGCTTCCAACAAACCCGCGGTGTGCTCCGGCTGCTCGCACTCTGGGTTTCTCATGCTTTCCAAGATGGGTTCAAAGGGGATCACCGGGACGCCCTGATCGGGTTGGGCACGGCGCCACTGGACGATCCGCAGTTCCGGGCAGCCATGTTTGAGCAGCTCGGGGAGCACAGACTTGAAGCCGCGGTGACGACGGACATCTGCGGAAAGAAGGACTCACACGCCGTCCGGCTGGACAATGAAGCGATCGACGCGATCAAGAAGACGCGCTTGCACCGCAAAGTTGCGACGACAATCTTTTTCGAAAGCAACGGCGAGATGAGCAGGGCCGAGTCATCAGCGCCGGAGATTCGGCTTGCCGTTGCCGAGCCGGACCTCAATATTGGTCACGTCGAGACGGTGCTGGAGGCACTCACTGACGCGTGCTACTACCTAACGGTCGAGCGGAATCGGTACCATTTCAGCTTCAAAGAAAACCTGAACAAGCGTTACGCAGACCGCCGGGCGAACATTAAGGACACCGCGATCAACGACCGTGTGCGCACGGAAATCGAAACCGTGTTCGCGGCCAGCACCGGAATCAGCACGACCTTCTTCCCTGAGACGAGCGCCAAAATTCCGGACAAGCCCGCGCTGACGCTCGTCGTTTTGACGCCGGACCAGAACACTGAAGAAGAAAAGCGGACGAAATCGTTCATCGAAACGTCGATCCGGGAGCACGGTTCTGTCGGACGGACGTACAAAAGTGCGCTGTTGTTTGCCGTCGCCAGCTCAACCAGTCAGCTTTGTGAAGACGGCCGCCGGCTTCTCGCGTGGCAGGAAATCTAACAGGAACTTCCGACGATCAGCGCTGAAGACACCCAGGTTGTGCAGCTAGGCGATAACATTAAGAAGGCGCGCCGCGATCTTCGCGAGTCCGTCTGGCGGAGCTACAACAACGTCGCGCTGCTCGGAAAGAACAACGAAGTGCGCTTCATTGACCTCGGGAAGGCGCACTCCAGCGCAGCCAAGGACATCATTCAGTTCATATTGAATGAACTGATGAACGTGGACGAGGTGCAAAAGGGGATAAGCCCGAACCTCCTGGTCCGGAACTGGCCACCCTCTTTGCCGGAGTGGAGCACCAAATCTGTACGCGATGCCTTCTATGCGTCGCCCCTATTTCCGCGGCTGTTGTCACCAGAAGCGATCAAGGAGACTATCGCGCGCGGGGTTTCGAACGGTCAGATCGCGTACGTCGGCAAGGCCGGGAGTGGCAAATACCTGGCCTTTAACTTTGAAAAGACGCTTACCTCCTTCGACGTCGAAGTCTCGGAAGAGATGAACATCATCACCAAGGAGAACGCGGAAGCGTATCGGTCGCGAGGCTCGCAACCTGTTCAGCTGCCTCCCGCGCAACCCACAATTCCCGGAATAAACGTCGACCCGGTGTCTCAGCCGGCTCCGCCGACTGGGCGTTCAGGCGCGGCAAACCCGCCAACCGGTGCACAGTCCGATCCGAAAAGCGGGCCCGAGCCGGTGCAGTTACCACTGGCGCTGACGTGATACGGAGAGGTGCCGCCGCAGAAGTGGATGAACTTTTACACTAAGTTGCTGACGAAAGTCGGCGTGGCGAACAAGCTTTGCTTGAACGTGAGCGTGAAATGCAAATCACCTGCGGGCATGTCCGCGCAGAAGCTGGAAGGGATCCGGAGTGCCCTGCGTGAATTGGGCCGCCTGAGCAACCAACTGGGTTCTTAGGCTCAGGCGTATCTGCCGCGCCACTGTCGCGCCCGTCGCGGTGCGGACCCATTCTGAGTTCTCAAACCTCGACGCGGCTTTAGCTGAGCGCAATTCCAGCGCTGGCTGGCCTGACGCGAGTGACTCACCGTGGGTCCGGTGCACCGTAGTGCCCGCGAATTGGCCGGATTCACAAGTGACCGCCACTGTCGCGCGAAAAGTCACCCGGCTCTCCGAGGGCAACCCCGTCCACTGTGGCAGTAGCGGCGCGACAGTCGCGCCAAATCACATCTCCGAGCACGAACAGAGCGGTCTGGACTCGGGTTCTACAACGCCCCTATACCGTCGCCGGGGAACGCGCGACAGTGGCAGGCTTGGGAATCTCGCCGTACGCGATGAAGCCCATGGCCATCAAGTAGCGGAAGCAGCTTGGGCCAGTCTTCCGGGCGCGAAGTGCGTCTAGACTGGGCCTCACCCAAAGCGAGCCTCGGGGCGAATAGCTGCCCCCAGAAGGGCACGGCCGGATTCGAAGCCCCTTGTGGCCTTTGGCCCGAAACTGGTCCCGCCATTCTCTTAGCACCCTGGATTTGCCGTCCGTAACCCCGCAGACGACATCCATCTCCCGAAGTCCAAAGCCGAGCTTGCCGAGGAGTTTAATGTAACGGTCGGCTAATTCAATCTGATCGATGCTTCGGAATGCTACGAATCCATCGCGTTCATGGAAGCGCCCGAAGATCGCAAGTGCTTCCGCAAGGGCGGCTCCATCCGCAACAGCCCGGTCGCGCAGCAGGCGCAGAAGCGACGGGCTGACGTCATTCTTGGACTGTGGCGGCTGCAGTGGAGCGACAGACTTGGTCGACTTGTCTGCTGACGGTCCACCGCCTGGAGTTCTTTCAACCGGGTGGCGCGGGTGATGATTTCGAGTTTCTTGGTTCGCCAGCCAGTCAGCCCGCTCGAATATCCGGGCCATGTCTGTTTCAATGCTCGCCTTGATCTCGCCCTTTCTTCGGCTTGCCAGTTTCCGCCAGATCGCGTTCAACCAGTCCATGTCGGTGGCAGCATCTGAATCAATTCCGGTGTTGGCTGAACTATTATTCCGCAGCTTTGCTCCCAGGCCCTTGCCGATCAGCACCTGAACAGCAACGTGATGAGGACCGCCTTTGCGTAGCCAATCCCGAAACTGCTTCGGAGATGCTTCGCACGCAATGCGCAGAAGATCTCGCTGATCGGGATTTGTCGCGTCGGAATCATGAGCCACCAACCACGGGAAGATGTTGATGTAGGAACTGGCAGTGGTATCGAAACTGGCTTGTCCGCAAACCTTAGCTACCACATAGGGCAGCCGCTTTGACGGAAGCTGATTGCCACAGAACAGGTCCCAAAGTCTGTATCCGTTCTGCTCCATCCAATCATGAGAATCTTTTAAGCCTGGGAATAGCTGACGCCTCCGCAGCGAGTCCGCCAATAACATTCCGACGAATAGCCAGGTTCCTCCCGCGTGGCGACAATGATGCAGGTGGATACCCTTCCCGCCTGCCGCATACGGCGTCAGCTTTCTAAGCCGTTTATTCAGTGAATCGAAAAGCGTCCTCGGGATCCGATCCATATGCTCTTTTGGAATGGCGAAGAAATAGTCCTTCGCCTTCGCCCCTTCGCTGAGCCGAGCTTGCAGCCAGTCCTTGAGCATTCGCAATTCGTCGTCGGATAAAAGCTGAAGAGGTATTCTTCTTTCCGCGGCTAGGGTCTTGAGAGGATCCTCCTTGCGATGCCGAAGGTGGAGCTCCGGGTCACCAGAAAATGGATTTTCGACAAGGAGCAAGACGTCCTCGATTCGAAGCCCCCGCAGTTCCCCTCGCCTGAGCATGCACCGAAACGCCAGGGCGACGACGAGAATCGTTATCCTCTTTCGTCGCTCACTCCTAGTGACAGGCCACCGATCTTCTATATGCATGAGGACTGAGTTGTACTCGGAATGGGTGACGATGTTCGGGTCGAATGCCGGGGGCTTTCTGAACCATGGCAGGCTGTTCCGCTGAATTGGGAGGGTGCCGGCGAACTTCGCTACCAGAAAAAGATCGAACTCACGAACGGCCTGAACGGCATCGGGGCGTTTGCGTGCAGGCTGAGCGTTGATTGCCTCAACGTAAATCTTCCTCCTGTCAGCGGGAGCCAGCTTCGCGAGATCGTCGGATTCGAGGTCATGGCCGAGGCAAGTCGCAAGCATCAGAATTGTATTTGCGGTCGCTCGAATTGAGTGCCCCTTGCCTGGACGGGACGTGCGAAGCCTTAATGTGATGCCGAAATTCGCGATCAACCTCAGGGCCGGTGGAGCATCGTCGTCGTCAACGATCCGCTGGAGAGCTTCGCGGTGATCAGCCGAGCGTACGGCGCTTCTTAGGTCGACTATCCACTCGGATCTCGCGGGAATGGTATTTGTTCCCGTGAGGCTGGAAGACTGGGAAGTTATGGCTTCAGCCTCGATGAACTCCATTAAGCTATCGCCGGGGAACAGCCGTGGCACGTCTTCTCTGCGGAGTGACTCCGACGCGAGTTCAGTCCAGTCGTAAGCCACGAATGCGGGTAGTCCATCAACGAGCGCGACTTCTCGGGCAGATCTTCGCATCGCCTCGATACCTGGCAGATCGACCTGATCTCCGCGGGATTTATACTGAGCGATCAATTTGCCGATGCGGCGCATTACTGCAGCATCGCTCGGCGAGAATGAACGGCCGTCGCGCAATACCGGTGCTAGCAAGTCCGATGCATCGTCTGGCCGCAGCCTCGCCATCTGGATCACTGTTACCGGATCGGGAAGCCACATTCGATGTTCGGCATCGAGAACTCCCCTTCTCGATAGGCTGAGTTCAATGTGAATTCTTCCGCCGATCTCAAAGGTGCATTTCCGCCAGTTGGGAATCGCCCTGACTAACGCAACCAACAACGGCACACCGAGGGCGCGGCCGTTGAGAATCGCCGAAAGAAGGAAAGTAGCCAGCCGTACATCCCTGCTATTGTGATCGGATGTGATGAGTTGGGCTAGCTTCTGGCCCCAGTTCTCACAACAAGAAGTCGATGTGGCGAAGTCCTCCGTGAACGGATTGTCAAAGCGAGTTTCACGAGGCAGGAAGTGAGGGAGTGGAACCCGTGTAAGCGTGTCTGCCGACCAGAGCCTAGCAGCCTCATGCAAGATCGAGAGATAGTTTCTGATCGCTTCCCGGTCTCCCAGGCTGCAAATGAGCAATTCCAATTCCCGCACATGTTTCCGCTTCCAGGGTCCGGGACCACCCATCAAGACGCTTCCTATATGCGTCGGGTTCTTACCGAGGAATTCAAGCAACGGTTCGAGCCAGATCTTTCGCTCCGTCCCGGTTAAATTAAGCCGTTCGGGAATCGAGAATACTTTGGATGCGGGGTGCATGTACGGTGACTTGCCTTCCAGAAATCTCTATCGGCTGAAAGTCGATTTTTCTCAATAAGCTTTCGAGAGCTTGGCTCATAGAGACAGCGAAGTCGCGGTAGCGGAAGGTCGAGTGACGACCAAACGGTTCCTCGCCCGCCATAAAATGGCCGAGCAGTGCCGAAATCTTCTCCTGGCTGACTCGTTTGTCGCCGGCAGCACACCATTCCGACAGGACGGTCTTGACCAGGTGGCGCGCGAAGTTTGGAACGAACGGCAGTCCATTTTCGGCTAAACTTGATAGCGTTGGGGGAACAGCTATTCCGTCGAAGCCAACGAAGAACAATGAATGCTGCTGATGTACACCTAGATGTTTTTCCGCATCGAAGCCACGGATGTAATCGTCGTACGCTCTGCGTTGCGCGAAGGCAGAATCTGCCACAAATCCCAGACGTGCCCTGTCGGACCCCTTATCCGCGATGCTCAAAAGTCCGGTCGAGGGATCTATCTCGGATAAGTCTGGGACGCCTTCGTGCGAGGGACGATGGCAGGTACCGATGCTCTCGACGCAGAAAGTCAACATCGCGAATGCGTTGTGTCGGGTGGTGTAAGCATCCCTGTCCGGACCGACAAGCAAGATCGCATTGGCATCGGCGACCGTCTTCACGAGTTTTGCCAGGAACGCCGCGATTGACTCGAGCGTGGGGCACATGGGACTGCCCAAGTATCCGCTCGAATCGCTTGGTTGAACATCCATATTGACACCGGGATCGTAACCTGCGCTCCGGAGCGAGTCAGCGATCTCAGAGGCAGCAGCACGATCAGCGATCTGCACGCTCAGGATGGCCGGACTCGCGTAAAACCGCCCATCCTCCCCGGCGGGGTCGCTGTGCATTGTCGCGTAGGTCGCGAGCACATGATCGCCACCCGTCTGATCGAAGATCGTCTGCGGAAGCGCTCGGGCAAGCCTGACGAAAGAGAAGCGCTTGGAGAGCTCTGGACCCCAATCAGCATCCAAGCGCTGAAGAGCTCGCTTCAAAGTCCGCGAGAAGTTCCGCTTCTTATGGCCCCTTCCGGCATTGGCGAAAGGCCTTAGAGCTTTACCGTCCCAAGCTGGAAATTTTCTTTCAATTAGCTGGCGGATCAATTTCGCGATACACCAAAAGTCGGGCGTGACGAAGTCCTTCCTGACCGGCCGGCAGCCATCATAATCGCCATGTTCTTTCGCGAACTTCAGCGGAAGAGCCGGCAAAATCCATTCTGAAGCTCCAAGCCCGTCGAGCGGCAACACCAACGTTGGGACGGAAGCAATCTCCGGCCGGGCGGAGCGCACTTCGACCTCCTCCAGTCTGTCCGCCGTCAGTCCACGCGCCAAGCTGGTCTTGACCTGAGTAAAAAGCTCCAGGGCCATGGTGGAGTGGTCCATATCCATTTCGAGAGTCCGCAACCCTCGGGCCAACTCTAATGTAGCCAGATTGCGGTTAGCTAGTCGCAGGTTCTGGTTACGTGTTGCTTGTGACGAACGCGTGTCACCCGCACGCCGAGTGGACAGATGCAAGGTCTGGGTTGCAATTAGGTCGCCGGGGTGCAAGCCGAGGTCGATAGATAAATTCACTTCGCTTTTGGCCCAGCATTCCCGCCGGTATGTTGCTCCGCTGGAATCCTGGTCATCATCCTGCTCTCGCTGCACGGAAGAATCATCGTCTGGGTCAAGTTCGTCGTCCTCGAAATCGTCTCGGTCTGTGCACTCCACGAAGTAGCGCTTTTTTACAGACTCTGCTCCGCTTTCATTCGACCGATCCGGCCCGACGTCTATATCCGTCGTGCTCGGTTCGTCGTCCATGAACGCACGAATTGAGGAAGGATTGTCCTGTAGACTCAGGAATGCGGCGATCGCAGTCAAATCCCTGAAGAGATCCTCTTCCAAGCCGCCGACCTCAGGATCGAGGGTTCCGCGGCGGAGGAGCAATACTTGCCTAATCTGGCTGGGAGATCCCGCCGGCGGAATATGTTGGAAGACATTTCTGTATCTCAGATCCGAGCAATAGGGCTCCATCACGAAGTGGCGCATTGCCAAGGTTCGCCGGTAGATTGACTCCAGGATCGTCGACTTTAGACCTTGCCCGTCCTTCCAGTCAGGCTTGCCGCTCCAGTACGCCAGGGCTGTCAAGTGCGCCAGCGTTGCAGACTGCTTCATGGAACTGAACGGACGGTCATACGCACGATCGATCTCCCAAAGCAGGCTGCAAAGACCATGCTCGTGCGCACCTTTCCGGAAGTAGGGATTTTGTCCTCCATAGCGGAGAAACGATTTTCGCTGCTTATCATCGGTGAAAATCACCGGGGCAAGTAATCTCGCGTTGCGCAGCACCCAGCGGAGTTCTCTAATGTGATCGTCCAGCACCCGCCGGTCCGGAGCCGGCATAGTCGAGCGCACGCGGCGGAGCAGCTTACAGGTCTGACTGAGGATGCGCAAACCGCCCTTCAATGTCGGGCACATGTGCATCTCGCGCATGATGACGGCCAATTCGGATTCGCCGAGGGATCGCGCAACGCGCCCGCCCTCGCGGAGCGAAAGTAACTTCGAAAGCGGAGTGGGGGCGTCCCCGGGCATCGGCTACTTCTCTCCTTCTAACCGTGGCCGGAATGGCTGGATTCCTTCTTTCACAAATCGGTAGTGCGTGCACCTGGACTCGGTGTACATCCGCTCTAGCCATTCCGGCGATCGCACAAGGTACAAATTCTCGCGGCGATCTACATGCTTCTTGATGCAGACGACAGCGCCTAAGCGCTCCAGGCGCGGCCAAGCGCGGCCGAGATCGCGCTTGCTGCAACCAGACTCGTCGCAAATCTTCGAATAGCCGATTTGAATCTTCCACGTCTCGTTATCTACCCGAGTCTCTTTTTGCCGAGCATCGGATAGCCTGACGAGTGCTCCATAAATCTTCAGGTCCTTCGGGTATTTCTCCATCAAGGAGGCGAACGATTCGATCCTGTAGTCATCGCCACGGAGATCGGACGTGGGCACTGAAGCCCACAGAGAGGAACCTTCAACCTTCGTGTCACCGGCGCCATTGTCAAGGTTGTCTGAACGCTGACCGCAGGGAGCTACTGCCGCAGGAGGAGTTTCCTGTTGTTCGGAAACTGGAGACGGACTCTCCGTCGGGCTGATCGGTTTAGGATTGAGGTCAGCGGTGGATGAAGGCAACGCTGTGGACGGCCGGGATGCACCATCGCCTAAAGGGGAGCGCTTTCTACCTGGAGTTTTCGCCTGAACGATCTTCTCACCAAACAGGTTGAGTTCGTAGCCGGTTTCGGGCAGGGCGGCAGCAACATCATCATCGGCCCGATTTCCTCCTGCCGGCTCCTCTCGGTTCGACAGTTCGATTGAGCTGGCACCTTCAGCAGCAGGCTCGGTGAGCGTTATGTCAGTCGATAATGCGTATGTTGAGGCCATACCCATCTCAAAATCTCTCCGGCCAGTGTCAGGACTGGCCTCTCTCCCGCTAAATAGCAGATAGGCTGCGCAACCAACGAGCCGTCAGCACCGGATCAAATCGCACCGTGCCCCCGACTCGGATAACGGCATTTCCCATGCGCCCGCTCCGCGCCCGCTGGTACCACCAGGACGGAGATGAACGGTGCAGGACGGAGAGCTCCTTAACGGTAAGTGCGTGATCCATTGCCTCGATCCGATCGACGATCGACAAGGGATGGTCAGGATTCATATGTGACGGACTCATCTCACTACCCCCTTACTTAGCCCTGAAGTACAATTAATATTGCATTAAGTACCATCAAGATGGTATTAGTAGACAATATAAATAGGCCCTTATACAATGCTTGTAGAACAAAATCTTTTGTCTTGTCGGATTTTCTGTATCGTATGAGGAGGGAAGAAAAACCATGACAGGCGGGAAAGCAGGCAACGGTGATCCTGAGGTTGGCGCTCGCATCCGGGCAATCCGGAAGTCTAAACATTGGACTTTGAAGGATTTAGCTTCGAAATCTAATTTCGATCAGCCGAACCTGAGCAAGCTGGAGCACGGGCAGGTTGGGTTCTCTATCGAATCCCTCAAGAGGATCGCCAAAGCTCTCGATGTCCCCATTTCGGAACTCTTCCGATCCGAGTTCCCTGGGCCCGTCTTCTGGGTGCCATTCATCAACGATCCCGAGCGACCGATGTTTCCGTCAGGTCACCCAGTCAGCGGAGCGCCATTTGCCCTCGAAGTTTCCGACGAGGCCCTGGCACCACTCATTCATCGCGGAGACATTGTGATCTGCACCCCCATCCCCTGGAGCGAAGGTAGAGCCGTGGTAGCGAAGCACGGCAACGATTTCTTTGTCCGCAAAGTGAGGACCTTGGTTCCCGCCAAATGGGCAGATCCGCAGATTCAACACAACGCAGACGGAGAACCCGAAGAGGTTTGGGTGTTGAAACAAGATGCCGTCTATGAACTCTACGCCGACAACGATATGTTCCCGCCGATTAGAGTCCCTCATGGTGACTCCGAGTACCGGATCTTAGGTCCAGTCGTTCAGCGGATCACGCAAATGTTGCGAATCCCAAGGACGGTTTTTGCCAGCGGCGGGCAGGCTCCGCTGCCAATGTCATCCGCCTCCAGTTCCAGCACAACAGATTGAAGTGTCTGTGATTTCGACATCCATCGAGCGGACAACATTCTGATCGCGGTTGATTGCGGAACTCGGCCGGGATATCCTCCCGCCGTGGTGACAACTTCACCAGCCCGGGAGCAGGAAACGAATTCGGGCAGACCTGCGCCTATTTCGCGTCCGCATGAACTGAGAACCGAGCTTCGGTAATCGTTTTCCTCTAATGCGCCTGTTGCGGATCTCCGACTGCACGTCGTGGGATTTTCAAGAAGCTGTACACCTGAATGGCTTCGCCGTCAGGCTAAACGTAAACTCCTTCTTCTAAATTGCGGCCCCGACTCGGGCCGCCATTTCCGTTTCCCATATCTTTCACATTCCCCAATCCCATCCCTCTTCAACCACTCAATCCCAACAACATCACATCCCCAATGATCGACTCTGCCTCTCGCTCGAAAAGGTCGCAAGGAGGACCGATGTCCACAGCTCTTTCCACTACCTCAATCCCTCCCTCTCACAGTTCGCTCGCAGCTCTTCGAACGATGTTATGCAATTCAGTCGTGTCCCCCCACACACGACGCGCGTACGCCAAAGCGTTCGATGAGATTGTTGCCTCGGGTCCTGCAGTCCGCATTGGTTCCCTCAATAGCCACGGCGCCCAACCTCAAAGGAGATGAATCATGACCGACCGACTCACTGCCCGCACGGGCAGTCCGCCACTGATCCTATTCTGGACGTTCGCGGTCTTCTTATCTGGGATCGCCATCGGTGCCCACTGGCACCCGTCGCTCGCGCAATCGATCGCGATGGCCGTGGTCGCGGGCCTCTTCATGGCGCTGCACGAACTCGCCAGCTGCTTCTTCTGGTGCTCGGTGACCGCGTGGTGGATCGGCCGCCGCACGAGCGCATTCGACCGCAAATCCTGAGCGGAATGCGAGGACGCCGTCAAGGCGACCCGGACACGACCGCTATATAAGGATACGAGTCAACGGTCCGGGCAGATTTTCGTCCGGGCCACTGTCTCAAAACGCGCCAAAACGCACCACAAGGACAGCCAACGATAAGCATCGTTATGTTGTCCTTCGAATCCCTAAAGAAATGTGATTGTTTTGCCGATAAAAGAGTGAGGTTTTCCTGTTTTGAATTCTCCTCGTCCTGATCGGATGCGGTGTTGCGGCTGAAAATCAATGCGGGCACGCGGCGCGGGGCTGGAAAACGAAGCCTCGTTGTTGGCCGAAAGCAACGGCCGGCCGACAGCGGGAATGCTCTCAACTCGGGAGATTTGTGTAACGAGGAAGCAGGAGGACTGCGTGGCA
>Ga0302320_10014229_pt1 | contig 16491 bp, 14 predicted proteins | sample Bog_T0_3_FD_202130 | JGI IMG/M metagenome (GOLD analysis project Ga0302320, IMG submission 202130) | Peat permafrost microbial communities from Stordalen Mire near Abisko, Sweden - Bog_T0_3 | ecosystem: Environmental > Terrestrial > Soil > Wetlands > Peat | place: Sweden: Abisko, Stordalen Mire... | reverse complement strand
GAAGTCGGCCGTCTCCTGCGGATTGGAACACCAATAACCGGGATACTCGTTGACCGGCCCGTTGATCTGCTCAGGCTTGGGCGCCGTGGGGTAGTTGTGCGTGTGGTAGGTCTTGATGTAGAAGTCGGCCTTAACGCCATGCTGCTCGCACGCCTTGACGACATCCAGTGCGTGGCCGCCTACGCCCGACGGCACGCCGTAGCGCTTGGGCAACTCGACCGCCTCCGCAACGAGATCGAGTTTTCCCTGCGCCACCAGCGAATCGGCATGCACACCCCAGAGGTAAATCGCCTCGCAGCCGTCTTTGATCAACTGCTCGACATGCTGGCGATACGCGGCCAACCCCGGTTCCACCGCCGCCGTGGGGCAGATGATCCACTGAATCTTGCCGCCCCGCTCCTTGCGATAACGACGCAAGACCGACATCGCATGAGGCGGGTTGTGTATGGTAAGGGCATTGATGCCGTGCGCCTCGGCCGTCGCAAGCGTTTCGATGATCTTTTCGTCCGTGTTGTAGTGGGCGGCAAGGCTGTAGACGTATCGCAAGTCGCGGCTGTGCGTGAAGTGCGTCAACAGGTTGCCGCCGAGAATCAGGCGGCTGATTTCCAGCTTGCCAATCTTGCCCCGAGGCATACCGGCCACTGGCACGGGAGGGCCGGCTGCTGGCGGATTGCTGGCCCCCTGTGATACTCCCGCCATCGCAAGGCCGGCGGAAGAGACAAGCGATCCTGCCACAAAACTGCGGCGACTCATTCCTTCGGGCATGGCATTTCCTTTCCCATAATCGTTCAGACGTCTTGCCCTCGTCGTATATGCCGGAACCCGGCGACGGCCGACCGATGGCTCCTATGCTATCGCATGCAAACCGGCCGGTCAAGTTTCCGGTTCGCAAGAGTGCGGCCTGATTTTCCGGCAAGCCATTTGATGCTCAAATCCCGATCAGCCTTGGTTTGCGACGTCCCCGCTTTTCCCCGGTCCCGCTGCTGCGTACAATAGTCGCCATGATGAACCTCACCGAAGCACTCCGAGAACTCGATCTGGCCCTCACGGCGGGCAAGCTTACGCCGGCGGCCGAAAAGAACATTCGCACGTGGCTCACCGCGCCCTATCTGGCCGAATACGCCCCCGCCGTGGTTGAACACGTCGCCGCTGGGCGTTGGAAGGAACTGGAAGACGTATTCTGGACGACGATCCCCTTCGGTACGGGCGGCCGCCGCGGCCGGCTTTATCCCATCGGCACCAACGCCGTTAACGACCGCACGATCGGCGAAAGCGCCCAGGGGTTGGCCGACTACGTCAAGGAAACGGTGCTCGGCAAAGTTGCTTCGTCGTCTCCTTCGCTCTCGCCCTCACCCCCTGCCCCTCTCCCATCCTGCCGGGTACGGCAGGCAGGCGAGGGGAGACTGAAGCCGCTGGCCTGCGCGATCGCCTATGATACGCGGCATCGCTCCCGCGAGTTCGCGGAGTTGTGCGCTTCGATCATGGCGGCCGCCGGTTTCAAGGTCTGGTTTCTCGACGGTTATCGCAGCACGCCCGAGGCGTCATTCACCGTGCGGATGAAGAACTGCGACTGCGGCATCATGATCACCGCCAGCCATAATCCGCCCAGCGACAATGCCGTGAAGATCTATTGGTCGACCGGCGGGCAGCTTCTTCCGCCGCACGACGAAAATGTCATCGAACGCGTCTACCAGGTCAAGGAAATCCAGCGGATACCGTGGAGTGAAGGTCTCGCCTCGGGGCAAATCGTGCTTTGCCAGGAAGAGGTCGATGCGGCGTTCGTGGCGGCCGTCGTGCGGCAAAGTTCGCCCGGACCGCGCGACGTGAAAATCATCTATTCCCCGCTGCACGGCGTGGGCACCACGGCCGTTTGTCCCGTGCTTGCCAGGGCCGGGTTCCGCGACGTTGAGGTCTTTGGCCCGCACGCGGCCCCCGATCCCGATTTCACGAACGTGCCGGGCCATGTCGCCAATCCGGAGAATCCCGCAGTTTTCGACGCGATGATCGCCCGTGGTCGGGAGATCGGCGCGGACTTGATTCTGGCCACCGATCCCGATTGCGACCGGCTCGGCTGCGCCGCCCGGCTGACGCCCACCGCCGATTCCGCCTGGTGTACTCTCACCGGCAATCAGATCGGCTCGCTCTTGACCGATTCGCTCCTGGCCGCGCGAAAGGCGGCCGGCACGCTGCACTCGCGGCTGTACGTCGTCAAGACCCTGGTCACGACCGAACTGATTCGCCGCATTGCCGACGATTACGGCGTGCAGACCGCCGGCAACCTGCTGGTCGGTTTCAAGTACATCGGCGGCGAGATGGACCTTCGCGGGCCCAAGGAGTTCGTTTTCGGCGCCGAGGAGTCTTACGGTTTTCTGGCCGGCGATCACGTCCGCGACAAAGACGCGGCCGTCGCGTCGCTGTTGCTGGCCGAGTTGACCGGGCGGTTGAAGGCCCAGCAGAAGACGCTGCACCAGCGGCTCGACGAATTGTTTACCCGCTTCGGCTGCCACAGCGAGAGCCAGATCAGCGTGCAGATGCCCGGCGAGCAGGGCATGGATGCCATGAAGGCGTTGATGGCCGCTTTCCGCAGCGATCCGCCGCGGGAGTTGGGTGGCATGAAGCTGGCCCGCGTGCGGGACTACCTCAACGACACGGTCACCGCGGTCGGTGGCCGGCCCACGGCCTTGGACGGCCCGCGCGGCGACCTGGTGATGCTCGATTTCGAAGCTGAAGGCAACTGTGTGGCCGTGCGTCCTTCCGGCACGGAGCCGAAGGTGAAGTTCTACATGTTCGCCTATGACCCGCCGGCCAGTACCGATCGGCTGCCTTCGATCAAGGCCGCGCAAGCCGTGCGCATCAAGGCCATCGGCGGCGATTTGCGGAAGTTCGCGGGGGTATAGTTCGGTCCCCGCTCCCTCCGGGAGACGGCGTATGTGGTAGAATTGCAATGTCGCATAATAGTCGGAAGGGAGAATCCGGAACATGACCCAATTATTACAGCAAGCCCTGGCTGAGGTTCAGAAGCTTCCGCAGGCCGAGCAAGACGCGATCGCGGAACTGATCCTCGAAGAACTTGCGGACGAGCGGCGCTGGGATGAGACGTTCGCCAACTCTCAGGACCAGCTCGAACGACTGGCAGACAAGGCACTCGACGACATCCGCGCCGGCCGCACTCGCGAAATGGGGATTGACGAAAAGTTCGTGCAGCAGTTCTAGCCGCGTCTCAAGGTTGCGGGTCTACCAGCCCCGACCGTTACCGCTTCGTCGCCGCCGCTTCCGATGCAACGTTCGCTTGCGGGCCGATTGCGGCGCCGATCCAGCCGTCGTCGATAACGAACTGCGTCACCACTACGCCGTCCAGCTTGGGGTTCTTCACGAACGACTCGGGCGTGACGTGGATCGCCTCTTTTTGCGAGAAGAGCTTCAGGAAGACGCCCCGCAATACGATCTGCGTGCCGGCGTTCATCCGCGGTCCGATCAACTGCACGATGCCGTCGCGGGACAGATCGATCGAACGGCCCTCGACGACCGGCTTGTAGAACGCCCGGACCTGGAAGTCCTTGAAGTGCCGCGAACCTTTGCTCAAGCGGGCGATCGCCAGCGTGATCTCCAGGCGGCCGTCGTTGCAGCGGACATGCACCGCGTCCTTGGCCGCGAAAGTGATCTTCACGTCCTCCTGGTCCGGATCGACCGGCTTGGGCTGGAAGCGGTGCAGGCGTTCGGATAGCCGCCGGCCAAGGCTCGCCAGGTCGAACGTCTGGCCGTCGAGTTCCAGCCGAGCCAGCACGTTGTTCAGCAGGCTCTCATGGATTTGCACGCTGGCCAGGCTGTCGCTAGGGGCCTGCGGACGCGGCGTATGCCCACCAAGCTGGTCGGGACCGGCCAGGCGAATCCGCGCGCTGAAACGCTTGTCGGTCGTCTCGGCCGAAACCAGCATCGGGTCCAGCAAGAGCGAATCCATCGGGCCGAGCAGTTCTTCGTGCAGGCGTTTGGCCGCCACGGAGACCTCGGCCGTGGCTTCCTGATCGACGCGCTCCCGCGCCTTGGCGGCGATCTTCTCGCGGACCTCCGCCTCGGCCGCCGGCATCTGCTCGTCGTGCTTCGTGCGGGCCACGTTCCGCGCCACCTGGCCGAAAATCGGCAGGCGATCGAAGTCGGTCGCGATCTGCCGCAGTTGCGAACGGTTGTCCACGGCCACTTCCGTCGGCCACATCTGGATGCCCCGCAGGCTGATCTCCAGCGGTTTGCGGGCGAAATAGCTCGATTCGCTGTCGGTATAGAAGGTTGCCGGTCCGGCGGTCGAGCGGGTCAGCGAAGCCACCTCTCCGTTGACTTCCAGCGCCAGGCGGATGTGCGACGGGTCGGGAATCATCCGCACGCTGATGTCGCTGGCCGACAGGCTCTGGCCGCGTACCGGCACGTTCTGGATCGTATCCACCACGGGCGCGTATTCGGGCTCGCGCTTGGGCAGCATGCGATTGAGCAACTCCGCGCTCACCGCCAACCGCAGGTTGGCATTGCGGTAGTGGACTTCGAAGCACTCGCCCAGTTCGCGCTGCGCTGCGCCGCTGCCCACGGAGAGGAACTGGCAGTCGCGGGCCAGCACGCGGCCGTCGCTAGGCAAGCCGGTCCGCTCATAGGTTTCCAGATGTTGCAACAAGTGGTTCGAGTCCACGGGCTCCGCCGTATGACGGATCATTTCCCGGTTGAGGGCGGCCAGCGGTCCCGACGTGAGGAACTGCCGCTGGTTCGTGGTCATCGACATCTGGTTCAGCCGCTTGGACACCTGTTGGGCCAGATCGTGCGGCATGCGCTCTTCGTTGCTGCGCCGCCGCGCGGCCCACTCCCGTAGCGAGTCGATGAGCAGATACTTCCGCCAGGCATGGCCCTCGGGTCCGTTGTCGGTAAGCTGCTCGACATCGCTGAGGCACTTGTTAAAGGAATGCGAATCGACGGCTGGCGCCGGGAAGTCGGCCGCGAGCATTCCGCCCATCTGGCCGATCTGTTTCCAAATGGTGATCCGCCGCTGGAGCGCGGAGGACGTGCGGTTGAGTTCCTGAGCCACGGCTTCATCGTCCATTTTCACCGCCAACGCAGCGGCCTGTTGTACAAGCCCTTCAAGACGGCGGAGGATTTCGGCGGTTTCCGGCGCCCCCACGGCGATCGCCGGTCCCAATTTGTGAAGCTCGTTGGTCACGCTTGTGGCCCAGCCTTGCGCCGCCGGATGTTTCTTCAATTGCTCCAACTGCGCGAGCAAATACGTCGGCGGTTCCCATGCCCGACCAATGGCCTTCATCGGCCCGATGGCCTCCATCGGCGGTTGTTCCGTCGTCGCGGTCGGCGGGGCTGCGGCAAGAGGAGCTTTGGCGACCGGTTGCGTTTCGGCGATCGCCTCTTTTCCGCCACTGGCTGGCGAGAGGACAGGGGCCGTGCTGGGAGCAAGGGCCGAAATCTCCGCTCTGCTTATGGAAGGGGAGGCTGGGGCCAGGGCATCTGACGCCCGTAGACTCAGGTCGCTTGAATCCTTGCCCTCACTCCGACCCGCTGTCGAAGGCAGAGGCGGACTGACTTGCGGCGACTCGCCGACAATGGATTGCGGTTCCGGCACGACGCCGCGGAGCGGATTGGGATCGCTTGTCAGCGATGGTTCGGCAGTCGTTGTCCGGAACGTGGGACGATTCACTTCCGCCACGACCGAGGGCCGTTCTTTTCGCTCAGTGTCTGTCGTCGCCGGTTCCGTTGCTGGCAAGCGGCGGAACGTCAAGTCGCTTGCCGGCGCCTGCTCTTGCGACAGAATGGGGCCTTGCTCGGGGATCGAAGGCCCATCGTGCAGCACGCGGACTTCATCCGCACTGGCCGGCAAAGCGGCGGTGGCAACCTGCGTTTCAACCTTCGTAAGCGGCATGGCCGGTTTTGCGGCCGGCACGGGCCTTGGTTTGGCAGCAATGGCCGTATCGACATCCTTCGGTCGTTCATTGTCGGTGGGAGCAAGCAGTGGCGCAGGCAGGGCCGCGGTTGCCGCGGGAACGACCGTCGTCGCCGGGGCTGTCGGAACGCTTGCCACGGAATTGCTCGCCGCTTCAACCTTGTCGGCCACAGGACCGGCCACTTGGGCGACGCGGAATGCCGCCGGTTCCAATGGCGTACGGGTCACCGCGGCCGATTTGGCCGCCGATTGTTCCGTGAGGACGGCCTTGTGTGCAGCCAGCGCAAGTGGCTTATCGCGGGCGATCCGCTCCCACGACCGGGGCATTCTGAAACTCAATAAGAAGAGCCCGAACAAAATGATAATCAGCGGCCAACTCAACTCCAGTCGTCGGCAAAACATTCCGCGCCTCCATCCTTGTGCAGCGTTCCCAGAGAGTGCAACTTCTGGCATCGAATTAAATCGGACAATCGGAGGGGGCGAATCAAACCGGATTTTCAAGTTCCGATCGTGCGTAAGTTACGAGAAATGAGGAACTTGCGGTCTTCGCAAACATCGGCCAGTGCAGGATGTTAGCGGAATATCCCCCCTCACGTCGGCTGCGTCGCGTCTAAGACGGTATCCTGGTCCTCGTAACCAGGCGCGCAGCAACATAGAAACCGCAACACGCACCCCCCTACATTGGTTATGTGGTGGCGATGGCCGGGCGGAATTGCAATCGCGTCGTTGGGGCCGACGCGACGGACCTCGTTGCCGACTTGCATTTGCCCCTGCCCTTCCAAGATGTAGTAAATCTCCTCCGTCTGGGGATGACAGTGTGGCGTCGTGCTGGTGCCTGGCGGCAGCCGGGCCTCGGCCAACGACTGCTTGCGGATGCATGAGTTCCGGTATGCCAGCAATTCTCGGATCTCGGAGCCGTCTTTGGTAATGAAGGCCGGCACGTCGTTAAGGTTGCGAATATCCACGGTTGATTTCACTTCGGTTGCTCAATTCGCGTCTTTTCCCAAATCCCCAAGACGGCCGGCCGGTAGCTGCGAATGTCCCAGGCATCCGGTTCCGGCAGCAGGCGAAAGTCGAACCGCTCGTCTGCTTCGACCGCAAAGAGACTTTCCGCAGGCGCCAGACCGATCAGGTGATTCAACATGCCGAGCATCTCATCTTTGCGCTCGACGTAAAACTCAAACGGCGGCGAGCAAAAAACGACCCAAGGCACGGCGCCCAAATCCGGCAGTCGTTTGGCCCAAAGAAATGTATTGCCGGTCACGATCTCGATTTGCGACTCGGCGTGCAGGGTTGCCGCGTTTTGCGCAATTAGCTGGGCGGTGGGCCGGTGCAATTCGATGGCTATGGCCCGTGCCGCCCCGCGGCTTAGGGCCTCCAACGCCAGTGCCCCGGTGCCGGCGAAAAGGTCGATTGCCAGCTTGCCGGAAACGGTGCGGCCGAGCAGATTGAAGAGGGCCTCACGCACGCGGTCTTTCATGGGCCGCGTGCGAAGGTCGCCCGAATACTGGAGCTTTCGGCCGCGAAACTGACCGCCGATGATGCGCATGCCGGCTAGGTCTCTCGCCTGCGTTACGCGGACAGAATTTTTCTTTTCGCTTGCCATTACCGCCGGCCTCTAGTCCAAGTATGCTTGATATGGTACGGTATACCACATGCGGCAACTAGCGGGCCGCGTTCATTTTCTCCCCTCTCTCTTTGGGAGAGGGGCAGGGGGTGAGGGCGTTTCACCAGGTCGTGACCCATCCCTCACCCTAACCCTCTCCCGAAGAGAGAGGGGACAATGGTTTCCTCAACTTTGTCAGCAAAAGGACAAATCATGTCAGTTCGGACCATATTGGTAGTCTTGGCAAGCATTTCCAGCACTTTAGCCTTGGCGGCCGATCCGCCGGCACAAACGCCGTCGGCGGCGGGAGCAACAGCGCCGGCTGCAGCGCCAGCACCGGCGGCGGGCAGCAAGGCCGCGGAGTTCGCCAAGCAAGCCAAGGATTTCAACGAGGTGCTCGCCGAGATGACCGCGATGCAAAGCGAGTACGCCGCGACAGGCAACGCGGACAAAAAGGCCGAGATTGCCAAGAAGTTCAACGCCGACCGGGATAAGGCCGCGGTGCTGGCCGACCGCCTGGTCGAAGCCGCCAAGAGCGCCTATGCCGAGGCCCCCAATGCCGACCCGGATGTGCTCACGGTGCTGGTGGGCACGCTGTCCGACCAGATCGAGCGCGACGACTACGAACCGGCCTTCGCCTTGGGCAAGATGCTCATGGACAACAAATGCTCCAACGACGTCGTGCCCGCACTGGCAGGCATCGCCGCGTATTGCGTGAACGAATACGACCTGGCCGGGCAGTGGCTGAAAGCGGCTGAGGCGTCGGGAGGGCTGGAAAAGGTCTGCAAGAATTACTCCAAACGATACTACGTCATGTTCCTCGACTCGCTGCCGGAAACCAAGGCTCAGTGGGCCAAGGAGAAAAAGATTCGCGAGGCCGAGGCCAAGGCCGACGACCTCCCGCGCGTGTTGTTCAAGACCAGCCAGGGCGACATCGTCATCGAACTCTTCGAGAACGAGGCCCCAAACTCCGTGCTGAACTTCATCACGCTGGTGGAGAAGGGCTTCTACGACGGCCTGAAGTTCCATCGCGTGCTACCCGGCTTCATGGCCCAAGGGGGCGATCCCAAGGGCACCGGCAGCGGCGGCCCTGGCTACACGATCCCTTGCGAGTGCTACCGCGCGGACTACCGGCTGCACTTCCGCGGCACGCTGAGCATGGCCCACGCCGGCCGCGACACGGGCGGTTCGCAGTTTTTCCTCACCTTCTTGCCGACGCAGCACCTCAACGGCAAGCACACGGTGTTCGGCCGGGTGATCAGCGGCTTCGACGTGCTGGCCAAGCTCAAGCGGATCGATCCCGAGGAATCGACCACCACCGCCGCCGACAAGATCATCGAGGCCAAGGTCATTCGAAAGCGGGCGCATCCCTACGATGAAAAGGACGTAAAGAAGTCCGGCACGCACGATTAGTCTAATCTTGGACCTTCAGTTGCTGTTGCCTGCTGTCGCGCCGCTTGTTGTCAAGGGACAGGGACCGCTTCCTGAACCTACTTGCTACAGCGGCAAGAATTCGACCCGATTCCGCATGTCTTCGGGGTCGGTTGCTTTGGCAATCAGCTCAAGGTCATCGATCATCTTTGCAATCGGCAGAGCCTCTTGATGAACGAAGACGACACCTGCGAACTCCTGCCCAATCGCCTGCCATTGGTGCGCAATGGCAAGATAATCCGTATCGTGCGTGAACACAACGCGCCCGATCTGCGTCGCGCGCCTCAAAACCCGATCGTCCGGAGTACGAGCATGGCCGTCTTCATCTGCCGTCAATACATCGGCCCCGCGACGGCGCAAACCGTTGGTCACGGCGCTCCGTATGTGGTGGTCCATGTACAACCGGTTCACGGCAAGAGGCCCTTGGCTCTGAGCTTCGCCCGGAGCGGCGACGGCCCTTGCGATTGCTCGAATTTCAGTCGGTACTCCTCCGCAATTCGCCGACGCCGATCGATCTCCTCGTCCATTGCCTGCTGATGGTCGAAATAATAGGCCAAGGCGCTAAGAATCTGGCCCAAACTCAGGTGCGGCAATTCCCTTTGCATCTCCTCCGGCGGGGAGTGATGGGCACGATAGTCCTCGGCAATTTCCACCAGTTTGATATGCGTGCCCACCAGCATGGGCACACCGGACTCATCGGTTACAACGTGTGCGTAGTCAGTCGCGATCATGGTCAGTTCCCTGTCGCAATTATACCATCGCGCGGAGCGCGATCGGTACGCTAATCCTCCATCACATCCTTTTCCCGAGACTTGGCCATGTCGCTGGCCTGGTTCTCGTATTGCTTGGTCAGCTCCTGGATGTCTTCCTTGACCTTGTCGCGCTCGTCCTCGGAAAGCTCCTTGTCCTTCTCCGATTGGTCGGCCATCTTGTTGCCGTCGCGGCGGACGTTGCGGACGGCCACCTTGGTCTCCTCGGTCAATTCCTTGATGCGGGCGACCATCTTGCGGCGGACGTCGGTCGAAAGCGGCGGCACGTTCAAACGGATTATGCGGCCGTCGCTCTGCGGATTGAAGCCCAGGTCGCTGACCTGGATCGCCTTCTCGATGTCCTTGATCGTGCCCGGATCATAAGGCCGGATCACGATCTGGTTGGGCTCCGGGGCGCCGACGGAAGCGAGTTGCTTCATGGGCACTTGCGAGCCATAGGCCTCGACGCGGAGCGAATCGACCAGCCCCGGATTGGCCCGGCCCGTGCGAATGCCGGCCAGCGCGTGCTTGAGCACGCCGATGGCCTTGTCCATGCGTTCTTCCACGTCGAACAGAATTTCTTCGCTAGTCATGGCAGTATTCCCTTGCCGATCAAAGTGCCGACGCGTTCGCCCCGGACGGCCTTTTCGATGTTGCCTTCCTTGCGGAAGTTGAAGACCATGATCGGCATTTCGTATTGCCGGCACTTGGCGATGGCCTCCGTATCCATCACCCGCAGGTTCTGGCGGAGGACGTCTTCGTAGCTCAACTGGCTGTAAAGCACCGCGTGGGGATTCTTTTCGGGATCGTCGCTGAACACGCCGTCGACGCGCGTGGCCTTGACGAGAATGTCCGCGTCAAGTTCCAGCGCCCGCTGGGCGGCGGCCGTGTCGGTGGTCACGAAGGGGCTGCCGGTGCCCGCGGCCAGAATGATGATCCGGCCTTTTTCCAGGTGGCGGATGGCGCGACGGCGGATGTAAGGTTCCGCCACGCCGTCCATGCGGATCGCGCACATCAGCCGCGTATCACAACCCAGCGACTCCAGGGCGTCCTGCAAGGCCAGGCCGTTCATCACCGTGGCCAGCATGCCCATGTAATGCGCGGTCGCTTCGTGGACGCTGGCGTTGCCCGAGGTGAACTGGGCCCCGCGGAGGATGTTGCCCCCGCCGATGACCAGCGCCAGTTGCACGCCGTGCTTGGCCGCCTGGTGGGTCTGCTGGGCGATGTGGATCACGGCGTCCATGGCGATGCCGCGCTCGCCCGGATGCGTGAAGCCCTCGCCGGAAATCTTCAGCACTACCCGGCCGAATCGCGGCCCGGACGTGTCATTGCCAGTCGCCATGAGTCTACTCCTTGGGCAGTTCCCAACGCACGAAACTCTTGATCTTCATTCCGGCCGCCGTGGCCAGTTCGGCGATCGTCTTGCTGCCGTACTTGGCCTGGTTGGCATGCGGTTGCTCCAGCAGGCAGCGCTCCGCGAAGAAGACGTTCATGCGGCCTTCGATCACCTTGGCCTTGTTCTTGGACATGCCCTCGACCTTCTTCATGTCGCCGCGGGCACGGCCGTGGCTGCTGGTCATGCGTTCGAGGTTATTGGGGTCCTGGATTTGCTGGTCGGGCAGGGCCAAAATCCGCTCGGCCTCGGCCTTGATCCGTTCGGCTTCCAGGGTCATGGCGTCGTCCAGCAGCTTGCGCTCTTTGTCCACGAGGTCCTTGTCGAGTTCCTCGCGGCGGAGGCAGGCCGGGTTCATGGCCGTGATGTGCATGCAGATGTCGCGAGCCAACTCGCCGCCGGCCGATCCTTCGAACTGCAAGAGCACGGCGACCGCCCCGTTGTGGTGCGCGTAACTGGCGGTCGGCCCCTCGACGCGGAGGATCCGTTCGAGCACGAACTTCTCGCGGATGCGGTTGTTCAGGTCGTCGAACTGTTGCCGTAGCAGCGTGCCTTTCTGGCCGGGCGAAGGCTGATCGAGCAAGGCCTCGGGCGTGGCCGCTCCGGGACCGGTGGCAAGCTGCTTCGCCAGGTCATTCACCAGCGCGACAAAGTGCTCGTTGTTGGCCACGGGGGCCGATTCGCAACGCAGGTCGATGATCGCGCCCACGCCCGGTTCGACCTCGGAATAGACGGCGATCCGGCCGGTCGAAGTCGAGCGGTTCGACTGCTTCTCCTGCACCTTCTTGCCATGCTTGCGAAGCCATTCGATGGCCGCGGCCTGGTCGGCCTGACACTCGGTCAACGCCTTCTTGCAGTCCATCATCGGCAGGCCGGTCTTTTCGCGCAATTCCCTTACGGCGGCGGCAGTAATCTCTGGCATGGAATGGTATCTCCTGTTAAGTGTTATGTGCTTGTCGGCGCGGATAACAATAGCGCCGGTCTGCGCACCATGCGCACAGATTGTCGAATCTTATAAATGCCCCCGGACTGCGTCCGGGGGAGAATTGCGAGGCGCGCTCAGGTTGCTGCGGCCACTGCGGGCTGCGCCGCGGCGTCGGCCCCTTCGGTCCGCTCTTGCTTCGTCTCGGCCGCCTGGGCCTTGCCCGCGATCACGGCGTCGGCCAGGAGCTGCACGATCAACTCGATCGAGCGGATGCTGTCGTCGTTGCCGGGAATGGGCAGATCGATCTCGTCCGGATCGCAGTCGGTATCGATCAACGCGACGGTCGTGACGCCCAGCTTGCGGGCCTCTTTGACCGCGTTCTTCTCTTTCCGCGGGTCGATGATCACCATGCACTCCGGCACGCGGTTCATGGTGCGCATGCCGTTGAGGTTGCGGTACATCTTGCGGTACTCGCGACTCAAGGCCGACTGCATCTTCTTGGAGTAGGTGGCGAGCTCTTCGCCGGAGCGAATCGCTTCCAGTTCCTCCAGGCGGCTCAAGCGGCTGCGGATCGTGCGGAAGTTGGTGAGCGTGCCGCCCAGCCAGCGATCGCTGACAAACGGCATGCCGCTGCGCGTTCCCTGCTGCTCGATCGTGTCGCTGGCCTGCCGCTTCGTCCCCACGAACAGCACCAGACTCCCCTGCGCGGCGACGCCCTGCAAGTATTTGCGGGCACGCAACAGGCCGCGAACCGTTTCGCGGACGTCGATGATATGGATCAGGTTGCGGCGGGCATAAATGTACGGCCGCATCTTGGGGTTCCAGCGGCTGGCACGGTGGCCGAAGTGAACCCCCGCTTCAATCAGGTCCTTTACAAGTACGGTAGCCAATCAAAATCTCCTCAAGGCACACCGGCTAAGTCTGCCCTCGTTGGGAGGGGAGCGTCCGGCGTTGGTTAGGCACTGCGGTCAAATCATGCATGCTTACCCGCCTGGACCGATCAGAAGGGTAAACCTAGAAGTGTAGTGATTATTGAGTGAATCGTCAACCGAGCCGCGGTCGCACCGCTTCCCCCCCACCGAAAAAAGCTACCCGGCCTGGACTCGAACCAGGAACGAGGGTACCAAAAACCCTTGTGTTACCATTACACCACCGGGTAGGATGGCTTCGTAAGTGCTTATCGCACAGAAGGTTGGGTCCCGCGGCCGTACTCATCACGCTCCGCGTGATGAATTCCCCACGCGGAGCGTGGGGAGTACGTGGCTGCGGCCCCGACTCAACAGTATATGCAGTTATTCGGCGGGTTACAACCACAGATGCAGAGCAAACCGGGCTGATTGCCGCCCTAGCGGTGAGCATGGCTTCTCCTCTATGGTGGTCGCGTCCACACCTCGATCGTGCCGTCGCAGTTGACCACCGCCAGCCGCCAGCCGCCGGCCATCGGGCGAGAACCCGTATCGTCTGACGCCGGGCTTCGCAAGCGCTGCAAGATGCGAGGCTGTATTTCCAGAAGAGTTGTATCGCATGAGAGGTGTTACATCAGTTCGTTCCAGGTATGAATCGAATGAAAAATGAATAGTGCAAAGTGCATAATGGAAAAATGGAAATGGCTTAACAGGCACAAATTTTTTTCTTCTCCACGTTTCGCGCATCTTTGTCCTATTAAAGCGGTTGTTATTAAAAGCAGGACCGTGGCAGGACGCGAGCAGGATGCAAGTAGGACGCGAGCAGGAATATGGCTTCTGGGTGTTCTGGCATGGCGTTTTTCTCCGTAGTCGCTTTTCGGCGAAAGCACCGCAGGGAAGAAACTCACGCCAAGACGCAGGCACAAAGAAGTACATGTGTTTGGCCATCGGTGTCTCTCTCATTCTTCTTACTTTGCGCCTCTGCGTCTTTGCGCGAGATTCTTTCTGAAGCGTGTGGGGCGTGGGCCGTGGAACCCAATCCCATTCCGCTGTCCGCCGCGGATTCGTGCGATTCGTGTCCTTCGTGGTTTTTCTTCTTTTTGGCCGGTTTCGCGCTGTTTTCCTTGGTGTTTGCGATGTTTTCGGCGCCATGTGGGACAAATCCGCGTTTGACGGGTTGTGGTTTTCCGCGGCGAAACACGGTTTTGTCCCACTTTGGCACGATTTGTCCCACTTCTTCGTTTCTTCCTCCCGGATTGCGCGTCATGGTTCGCCGACTTATGCACCGCCTCGCGTTTTTTCGGGACTGGTGCAGATCGCCAATCCACGACCTAAACGCTTGGCGGCAAAAGCTTTGCGCGACGTGGCGTGTCTCGTTGTCTGTTGTTAACGTAGGTAAGGTTGGTGCGTAGTCGGTGTTCAGTGTTCTGTTTTCAATGTTCAGTACTCGATACTCAGTACCCATCCCTCAATTCTCCGTCGCCGTTGGCTCCGGGTTAAACGGACTCTCCGGCTTCCGGCCATTATAACAGATTTTCGACGGTGGTCTATATTTGTTGCCAAATATTAACGATGTTCGGTCGCAAGTATTTGCCGCGAAAGGAGTTGCGCGAATCGCGATTGTTGGCGCCATCCGCCGGGCGTTGCCGCGGCTGTCGGCGCAAGTCGTTGCTGGACAAGGAGTTGGAAATCCGGGAGCGTGCGGAGTACATTACTGTAAAAAACGCGAAGGCCCCTTCGCGCCACTCGGCACGAAGGAGCCCTCGCACGGGTTAGATCGATCCGTTAGGATGTCCGGCCCTCAGTCGGATTTGGCAAAACTGCCGGTACTCCGAAAGTATTCGTTGTCGTTGGGATAGAACCAGCCCTGCGCCGGATTGTACTGCCAGCCGTCGCCGCTGCCCGTCGGCGCCGTCGGCGGATCGCTGCCGAGGATGATGGTCACGGTGGCGCTGTTGTTGAAGGGGTTGCTGGGGATGCCCGTCTCGATATACGGGCCGCAGGCGCCGCGGACGTTCAGGTTCGTGTTCCGGTCGGTCTTCCCGATCATCTGGTTCAGGAAGTCGTCGTGCGATGCCGCCGGCGGGTAGCTGCCCAGATGCTCTTCCTTGTACTTCTCCAGTTGTGCGCGGATCGAGCGGAGATTGAACTTCAGGTTGCTCAGCTTCGCGTCGTTGGCCGACGCGGAGAACTGGGGAATGATCGTGGCGGCCAGGACGGCCATGATGACCACCACCATCAGGACCTCGATCAACGTGAAGCCGTACCGATGCCTGCTCATGTTTTCCCTTTCCTTACGACGCTACTGGATACTTAGTTTAAAAAATCAAGCACGTCAAGAAAATCTTCTTCCGCAGTCCCCTCTCCCTCCGGGAGAGGGTTAGGGTAGCCTCGTTACAACGTTGCGCGTTGTAACGGGCTGGCGCTTCGCCCCAGCCAATGAAAACGCCGGCTCTTTCGGGTATAGGTGCGAAGGCGAGCCGGAAGCGTTAGCTTCCGGGCTTCCCGGAGACTAACGTCTCCGGCTCGCCCCGGAGGGAGAGGGGGGATTTTACAGCTACAACCGGCACCACCGCTGGATTGGAACGAGGCGCTACTATCGATGAAACGTGGCCTATAGGAAGAGATATTTCATGTTTACTCTCTTATCAATTCGTCCCATATAAAGCAGTCATCACAAATTGACGATAGATGGACTAATCAGAGACTGTCATGCCACAAATGGGGTGGATGCGTTGTGTTCGCTGATTGCGATGTGTGCGCATTTACGGATTTGTGGTTAATGTGCGGCGACTGAGCAAGACGAATAGATTGTAGGCTACGACCTTTCCTTCACGTGGCTGGGAATGATACGAAGCGTCAGCACCGATGGAGCCGTATCCTTTCCAACCGCGCGGAGACGAAGGTTCCGACCGCAATGACCAGGCGCTGTCGGAATCGGTTTAGCGATAAGACCAGGCCCTTGGCCAGACCAACTTGGGTGCTTCGAAGGAGAGATGCGATGAGAAAGATAATTGCCGTACCGCTGATGGCGATGGTGTTTGCGGTGCTTGCGTGGAGCCCGGCGGAGGCCAGCTTCTGCGGCATCGCGCGTTGCCGTTGCGAACGCTGCTGCGAGGAATGCTGTCCGATGCAGACCTGCACGGTCATGAAGACCTGCCGGGAAATCGTCTATGAGCAGCGCCAGTACACCTGCTATCGGACCTGTTGCGAGCGGGTGTGCGAGCAGAAGCAGATCAATTGCGTGAAGTACGTCCCGGAGACGTGCTATCGCGAGGTCCAGTACACGGTCTGCCGGCCGGTGTGGGAGACGCACGTCCGCACGTGCAACTACACGACCTGCAAGCCGGTGTGGGAGACCTGCACGAAGAACTACTGCTACACCGTGTGCAAGCCGGTCTACGAGACGAAGACCCGCGAGATCTGCTACACGGTCTGCAAGCCGGTCTACGAGACCTGCGAACGGGTCTGCCATTACACGACCTGCCGGCCGGTGTGGGAGACCTGCACGAAGAACTACTGCTACACGGTCTGCAAGCCGGTCTATGAGACCTGCACG
>Ga0302320_10014228_pt1 | contig 16491 bp, 11 predicted proteins | sample Bog_T0_3_FD_202130 | JGI IMG/M metagenome (GOLD analysis project Ga0302320, IMG submission 202130) | Peat permafrost microbial communities from Stordalen Mire near Abisko, Sweden - Bog_T0_3 | ecosystem: Environmental > Terrestrial > Soil > Wetlands > Peat | place: Sweden: Abisko, Stordalen Mire... | reverse complement strand
ACGCGCGGTCGTTGACGGACATCGACGCCCTCGCCTCTAAGGTGAAGGCCGAGTTCGACACCTTCGACCTGCTCTTCGTCAACGCCGGGTTCAGCATCCGAGCGCCTCTTGAGAGCATGACCGAGGCAATCTACGACGAGATGTTCAACCTGAACACCAAAGGGCCTCTTTTCGCGGTGCAGAAGCTCACGCCGCTGATAAACCGGGGTGGCTCTGTCGTCCTCACGACCTCGATCGCCAACGTCAAGGGGATGCCCGGGCAGCTCGCGTATGGAGCTGCCAAGGCTGCGCTGCGATCATTCGCTCGGACGCTCGCCGCCGAGCTGATTCCTCGCGAGATTCGCGTCAACGCGGTGACGCCCGGCCCGATCGACACGCCGATCCTCGGCAAAGTGTTTCCCGATAAAGGCGCCGTCGCCCAGATTAAGCAGCAGATGGCCGGGATGGTTCCCATGAAGCGCTGGGGGACGTCGGAGGAAATTGCCAAGGCCGTCCTCTTCCTCGCGTTCGATGCGACCTTCACGACCGGCGCCGAGCTTCCGGTAGACGGAGGATGGTCTCAACTCTGAGGTGTAGACCATCTCCAGCCGTGAGCTGGAGCCAATTAGCTGACACGTTTTGAGAGCCCAAAAGGAGTCCTATGAAAACCATTGTTTCGAGTCTTTCTTTCGTTCTGTTCGCCGCAGCTACGGCCTTGCGAGCCCAGAACCCCATGAGCGTCGAGGTAACTGCGGTGTACAAGGGAGTGAGCGCTAATATCCTCAAGGCAGCTGAGAAGATGCCAGAAGCGGATTACGCGTTTAAGCCAGCCTCTGAGGTCCGAACTTTTGGACAACTGATTGCGCATGTCGCCGATGCGCAGATGGCGATGTGTAGCATAACGAAAGGTGAAATGAAGCGGGGCGACGCCGCCTCAAAAACAAGCAAGGCCGATCTACTTGCCGCGCTCAAAGCGTCCGCCGAACTGTGCGACGACGCTTACAGCGGGATGACCGACGCCGACGGTGCGGCGATCGTCAAAACGCCGCTCGGCAATAAATCAAAACTCGGCCTGCTTAATTTCAACGTGGCCCATGATAACGAGATGTACGGGACCATGGCGGTTTATCTACGACTAAAGGGACTTGTGCCCCCCTCGACCGAGGAAGCGGCGGCTGCCCAGAAAGCAAAATAAGCGTCATCTCGTCGACCTTGCGGCGCACCAGTGGAGGCAACCCGAGGTGCTTTGGCGGGATCGACTAGCAAAAGTAAACCACCGAGAGCCCCAAAGGAGTCCTATGAAAAGAGCTGTTTCGAGTCTTTCTTTCGTTCTGTTCGCCGCCGCTGCGGCCTTACGAGCGCAGAACATCATGACCGCCGAGGTAACTGCGGCCTACAAGGGAGTGAGCGCTAATATCCTCAAAGCAGCCAATAAGATGCCAGATGCGGATTACGTGTTCAAGCCCGGCCCTGCATTCCAAACTTTTGGTCGACTGATTGCTCATGTCGCCGACACGCAGATGGCGCTGTGCGGTGCCGTAAAGGGTGAGATGAAGCGCAGCGACGCCGCGACAAAAACGAGTAAGGTGGACTTGGTGCCGGCGCTTAAAGCGTCCAGCGAATTCTGCGACAACGCTTACAGCACGATGACCGACGCCCAAGGTGCCACCATCGTGGACACCAAGTTGCCGCTCGGCGGCAAATCGAAATTGGGCGTGCTTAATTTCAATGTTGCCCACGACAACGAGATGTACGGAGCCATCGAGGTTTATTTACGACTGAAGGGTCTTGTGCTGCCCTCGACGGAGTAAGCGGCGGCGGCGCGGCACGCAAAATAGAGGTCCCTCGTTAAGCTGACGAGGCACCGAAGAGACCACCCGAGTTGCCTTTTGGCGGGAACGACCAGCGAACAGCGGAGCGAAATGTCGATGAGCGGCAAGACGGTCGTCATCACGGGGGCAACGAGTGGACTCGGGTTGGCCACGGCCATGCTCCTAGCGGAACGTGGTGCGGAAGTCGTGATGGTGGGACGTGATCGAACCCGGTCGAATTTCATGCGTACAGAAATCGCGAAGTGTGCTGCGGGCAACGCGCCGATCTTGTTCCTCGCAGACTTGTCGTCGCAGGCAAAAATCCATCGTCTTGCTGACCAGCTTCACCGATGCTTCTCACGGATCGATGTCCTGATCAACAATGCGGCCGCGGTGTTCGCAGAAAGAGAAGTGACGCCGGATGGTCTTGAGAAAACCTTCGCCGTTAACCACCTTGCGCCGTTCGCGCTAACTCACCTTGTGCTTGATCTCGTCCGCGCCGCGTCGGCCGGAAGAATTCTCACCGCGTCCTCGGAGTTCCATAGCGGAGAACTGGATTTTTCCAATCTCCAGGGAGAGCGGCGATACAACTGGTTGGGTGCCTACAAGCGCTCGAGCCTTTGCAACATTCTGTTTACTTACGAACTCTCCCGGCGCCTCGCAGGAACGACGATTACCGCGAATTGTTTTAGTCCCGGACCCACGCTTACACGACTTGGTGACAACATGCGGGGTTTACCTGCAGCAGTCCCGTGGTTATTAAAGCGCATTCCATCCTTGCTTGCATTTCCTGAACGCGGAGCGAGAACTCCCGTCTACCTCGCGTCCTCGTCCGATCTCGACGGTGTCTCAGGCAGATTCTTCAGGCAGTGCCGAGAGACGCACACAAAACAGATTACGTACGACAGCACCGTCGCAGTCAGGCTCTGGAACATTAGTCAAGCGCTGTATGAGAGCCGCGCCAGCGCCGGATCGCGAACAGAGTAAGAAAAGGATGTTGATGGAAAACAATCTCAGGCAATCTTCCTCACGAAGACGACGTGCTAGACCGCGAGCTAAGTCCTGGTTTTCCGAACCAAATGGCCGCGGCGTTCCCGGAATTCAAGTCTGGTAGCCGCTGCATTTGAAGGTTGGAGGAAAGTAGCGCTTAATTCAACTTGGCCACGAATCGGGCGATTCAGAATTGCAGACCACGGAGGATGTCATAAACGGTCTTATGTGATGTTCCAAGTAACGGACGGCGAACACCGTCGAGGCGGAAACGGAATCTTTCCCCTTCCTGAGAGTTACCCCAGCTTCGGTGCGGAAGCGAAAAGCCACAATTCATTGCGCGCCCCCGGCTCCAACCGCGTGGTCTGGCCCCTGACCATCCCCGTTGCAAGGAAAGCCGGCTTATACACTCTCCTGAGCAGTTCTCCCGGCACGGCTATCGAAAACGAAATGCATTTCAAAATGAAATGACCGGATATTACTCTCAGGTTAATTCCCAGATCACGTTTCTTTAGAACAAGTTTGAGCCATTTTAATGTGTTGCTCGGATGCGGAGCACATTCAATGCAATCGTGCGCAAATGGCTGGCGATTTCTTATTTTCCTCCCCGCTCTGGAATATTAGCGAGAACATTTTTCGTCAGTGCTCTTGACAAACATCCCTCGCGGGAGATATTCGTAATCACTATGTCCCACCTTCGTGCCACCAGGGTGCTGATTGCCCTCACTTTTTCGATAACCGCATTCGCGCAACATCGGGTCGATCCGCATTTCACGCATTACCGCGTCTATTGCGTTGTTCCGCTGGTAGGCACTGGCACGGCCGCCGATCCCGTGCGGCCGGATTACGTGCCGCTTCCGGCCGATCCGTCCACGGCTAGCATCGGAAAGCCGAAGCAAGCCACGGGAATTATCGCCTTCTATCAAGAGGTGAGTGACGATGGGAAGTGGGCGCTGGCCGAAATCGTCGCGCTGGATCGCGCATCGCTGCAGCCGATTCTCTCCGACACTCGCCCCGGTGTCTGGGCGGGTGAAAAGGGTGTGGTTTCGCGCGCCCAAGTGCAGGCGGTGTTCAACAAATACAAGCGGCAAGGCATCAATCTGAATACTTTCGGGGTGGCCGTCCAATGAAACGCCTTGCCCTGCTTTTATTAGCCGGTCTCGCGCCGCTGGCGTGGGCAAGCAATTATTCGTACAGTATCTACAACTCCAGCGGAGCGTTATTTCAGCAGTCGAATTTGACGAACTGGAATTCGCAATCCGGCACGACCAACGGCTCTGTCAGTTGCGGGGTCGAGACGGGCATGTGCCCGCTCTACAACAACGGCAGCGCAGGGTCGCTAATCTACACGCAGACCAGTTTGACCGCGTACGAGGTGGCGCTGGGCCTGGACAACACTTTCGCCTCGGGCGGCGGTGTGGTGACGATTTATTTGCATGCCAGCTCGAACGCGCTACGATCCACCGCGCTGGGCAACGACACTGGGACGTTCGATGCGATTTCGCTGTATACCCCGTCGTGCGCTTCAGACGGCACGTGCACGGTTCACCTGGCCTATTACGAGCGCAGCGGGGGCAGCACGACGGTGAAGGCTTCCACCGTCATCCCTTACCAGAGCGAGGCGAGGTTCCGCGCGGTAGCATATGGAACGACGATCGGGGTCTTGGTGAACAACACTTACTTCGGTTTCGGTTCCGGACTCTCCGGCGGCTACCCTGGGGTCGGGGTGTCGCTAAACACGACGGGGGTGATCGACCTGGTGCAGATGGGGCCGCAATGCACGACGCTCCCGACGGCGGTGAATTCCAACACCGTGGCGTATTCCGCGTATCCAACCAGCGTGAGCATGAGCTGGACCGAGCCGATTCAGCCGCCGGACGTGGCTGCGGTGGGGATTGTGGTGTGGTACGCACTGCGAAACGGCTCATTCTACGGCCAGACCGACACGGCGGCGGCGTGGGCCGACCCGACCGTGGCCCCGAGCACCTCTTACACGTACGCCGTTACCCCGATGAGCTTCCACGGGATTGCCGCAAACTGGTCGACGGCGATCACGGTTGAGACACCCTCAACCAGCAGCATCGATCCGCGGCGCACCGGCGTGAAGCCGCTGGGCGCTTACTGGGGCGCGAGCCCGGAACAGATCGACGTGGAGAGCGGCAACCTGAACCTGACCGTGCCCATCATTCAAGCTCAAGGCCGCGGCGGATGGACGGTACCGATTTCGCTGAGCTACAACTCGCAGAACTGGAAGCAGGATCAGTCGGGCGTTACAATGTCGAGCCTGGATGTGGGCTATGGGCAGGGATGGAAGATGATGGCGGGCTCATTGACGCCTTACTGGAATTCCCAGACGCTTTTGATCGACCATTACCTGTACATCGATTCCACGGGCGCGGAATACCGGCTTTATCCGATTGCGGGCGGACCCGCGAACATCTGGACTTCCCAGTTCTATCCATCGAGCAGCGGGACGAGCGGCGTGGCGAACGGCGAGGGCATTTACGTTTACTACGATTCGAACGCGGGACTGCTGCACTTCCGCGATGGCAGCTTCTGGGTGATGGGCTGCACTTCGAGCGGTGACGAGCAGGATGCGGGGACCATGTACCCGACGGTGATTGAAGACCGGAACGGGAATCAAGTTCTACTGACTTACGGTCCAGGGATCAACACGACATATCTCAATTCGAGCGCGCGGATCTCCGTGGTGGCAGACACGCGCGCGCAATCGGGAGTGTCGTACGAGTTCTTCTACAACGCGGTGAATGCGAGCGGGGTGCCACATATCGGGTCGATTGGAAACTATATCGGGACGGACGAGACGTATTGGTTCTATTACACGGGAAGCCCTTTGACGGTCACCGATCCGTTCACTGGCGGCTCCTATCCGAACATCACCGAGCTGACGAATGTGACGGATCAGATCAATTTCACGCGCCAGTTCGGATATGACGGAGGGGGCGAAGTCAATTCGTTCGAGCTTCCAAATGGGGGGTCGTTGCAGTGGGCCTACGCGACCAATGAGTACACATGGAGCTCTCCGTCCACGAACCACATCTACGAGCGCGCGGTAGTCAGCCGGTACCTCGACGCAAACGCCAACGCGTTTTCCCTTGTCAACGCTAACCCGAACGCTTACTACGGCTGGCAGTATACGATGTCCTATAACAGCTATGTGACTGGGGACTCGGTGATGCCCAACACCTGCCTGAAGGATGTAACGGCGGCGGCGCAGCGGTGCTGGAGCTTTTCCAACACCGATTCCACCACCGCGCCGATCGGGATGGTGACGGATTTGAAGCGGGAGACGGCGAGCGGGACGGTGCTGCGCGACGATGCGTTGACTTATGCGCTGGACGCGGCGGGTAATCCATACGTGGCTCAGGACGTGACGACGGATTCCACGGGGCCGAGCCCGGTGTACTCGCAGAAGACGCAGCAAGTGGATCAGTACGGGAACGTGACTTTGAGTTCGATCTGGGATTGGAGCGCGACGGCGCCGAGCGGGTCCACGGGTTGGAAGCGCCAGTACCAGACCACATTCAACAACGCTTGCACGAACCCATTCACCAGCGGCAGCAGCGGGGCGAACTGCACTTACGTGAATAAATTCATTTTGAATCTGTTGGGCTCGCAGACGCTGACCGATTCGCAGTCCAACACGATCACGCTGCAATCGAATACATTTGACAGTTACGCCGCGCACCCGCTGACGTCCGTATCCGGGCTGACGGAATTCGATTCCAGTTATGGAACTTCTTACACAACGCGTGGGAACATGACGCAGAGCGTCGTGCCCGGTGCGACGACGAACACTTACTACGACATGACCGGGATGCCAACCGGAGCGGACGATAACAACAACCACGCCATCGCCGTTACCGCCGCTTCGGGGACCAACAATTCCGCGCCGGGGTTGATTCAACCGAATACGGGGAGTTCCAACGACGCGAACCTGGCGACTTCGCTGACTTACTCGACGTTCCTGGGTGTGAGTTCGGCGACCGCGCCGAACAGCTCTTTGACTACCGTGGCTTACGATTCGCAAGGGCGGCCATTGACAGCGGTGGCGGCCACTGGGGCGAGCACGGGATACGTCTATGCGTTTGGGACGGCGACCAGCGGGAACATCAGTAACGGCCCTTACACGACAACGGCGACCACGAATACGCATTGGGCGACGACGATTACGGATGGATTGGGGCGGACGGTTACCTCGCAGACCGGGTACCTGACGGGGACCACGCCGACGCCGGTTTCCGAGGTGGACACGATCTATGCGCCGTGCGCGTGTTCGCCGACGGGCAAGCTGGCGCAGGTTTCGCAGCCTTATGCGCCTGGGGGTACGCCGGTTTATACGGTTTACGGGTATGACGCGCTGGGGCGGACGTTGACGATCCAGCTCCCGGACGGCGCGAGCACGACTCATTACCTGTACCAGGGGAATTGGACCACGGTGACGGACCCGGCGGGGAAGTGGAAGCAATATGAGAGCGATGTTTTTGGGAATACAATTGTGGTTGTGGAGCCGGACCCGAGCTATAGTCCGCTGGTGACGACGGCGCCGAATCCGCCGTCAACCACTGGGAACGGGATTTTGGTGACGGACTACAGTTATGATTACGTGAATCATCTGACGGGCGTCAACATGACCAGGGCCGGCGTGACGCAGACGCGGAGCTGGACCTACGATACTACGGGGACGCTGCGGTTGACGAGCGCGGCGAGTCCGGAGACGGGCACCACGTCGGGCAACGGGACCACTTCTTACGCTTACAATGCGGATGGGACGCTGCATACGCGGACCGATCCGAAGGGTCAGGTGACGACTTACACTTACGATAACTATCAGCGCGTGACGCAGGTGACTCATGGGACCGATGCCACGCAGACTTATAACTACACGTACGATACTGGAACGAATGGGTATGGACGCTTGACACAGGTGACGTGGGGCGGGACTTGCGGCGGCTTCGTCGCGGTGTATACGGAGACTTATAGCTATACCGTGGCTGGCCAGGTGAGCGGCAAGACTCTCGCGGTGGCGAAGAAGGCGAGTAACGGGAATTGCTATCAGATTCCGGTTACGGGCAGTTTTACTTATGACAATGAAGGCAAGACCACGGGGATTACTTATCCGGAGTTCACGAATGGGGTGACTGCGCCGGCGGTGGCTTACTCGTATGACACTATGAGCCGATTGACTGGGGTGACGGACGCGAATGAGGCTCTGACGGTGAGCAATTGCTCCTGGGGTGGGACGTCCACATGGGCGAGCGGCGGGAGTTACAACGCGGCGGGGCAATTGACCGGGTTGAAGCGGCTGCAATCGGTTACTTATACGGCGTGCCCGGTGGTTCCAACTTACAATTACTTCAATCAGGCTTGGCAGTACAATGCTTTGAATCAGTTGACGGAGATTGATACGAGCACACAGTTCAATGGGTATCCGGAGGGTGTGCCGAATCCCGGTGCGGCTAGCTACTTCTTTGCGCAATATGCGTTTAGCACGACGGCGAATAATGGGCAGATCACGACGATGAAGGATTCGCGGACGGGAAGTACGGTTACTTACTCATACGATTTGCTGAAGCGCGTGACCAGCGCTGCGGCGTCGGGAGGCTCGATGTTGACTCAGACGTTTGGATATGACGGGTTTGGTAATCTTACATCGAAGAGCGTACCTACGGGGTCAAGCGAGTTTCCATTGCCGGGGGTGAATGCGAATAAGAACTGGTTGAATGGATCGACTTACGACCAAAACGGGAATGTAACGACGCTCAATAATGCGACCTTGAGTTACGACGTGGAGAACCGGTTGTCGCAGTATACGACGGGGAACTTTGTCGAGAATTATGCTTATGACGAGGCGAACCGGCGGGTGGATCGGTGGCAGGGGACGTCGTTCGATAACGTTTATTTCTATGGTCCGAACGGGAAGCTGTTGACGGTGGTGCAGGTGAATTTCAATCCGACGGCGCCGTATGTGACGATGACGACTTTGTCGAACCGGATTTATTTTGGGAAGATGCTGCTGGGGACGACGAATGGTCAGGTGAATACGGATAGTTCGCTGATTAAGGATCGGTTGGGATCGGTGCAGCCGAGTTATGCGTATGGGACGGCAACGGGGAGTGAGGAGCAGGCGAGTCCTGGGGATGATTTCGCGACGTATTGGAAGGATTCGAGCACGGGGTTTGAGTATGCGATGAACCGGTATTATTCGACGGGGTATGGGCGGTTTTTGACTGTGGATCCGTTTGGTGGTAGCGCCAGCCTGAGGCGCCCGGGGAGTTGGAATCGCTACAGCTATGTGGAGGGCGACCCCGTCGGCTTTTTAGATTCGTCAGGGAGTTACATAGAGAGTCTTGGCTCCGGCTACTGTACAGTGGGCACGGGCGAGTACGAAGAAATAGTTGAATGCGACTTCTTCACGACGGTTTATAGTCAGCCGATAAAGGTGGGCGATATTGGTGGAGGGACCCTGCTAGATGAATGGGACAACCTTAGCGACCAGTGCAAGAGGGGACTGATGGCTGCGAGGAAGGGGCCGGACAACGACCAGGCTGACCAGCTTCGAGTTCAGGCCCTCAACAGGGCGTGGGCTGCGGAGAGCACGTTGGCGGCGGCGACTGATGGAACCGACATATCGTGGACCATGCTTGCAGCGATCGGCATCCGGGAGTCGGGCTTTCAAAATATCAACCAGCCTGACGGGAACGGCCATGGCGTGTTCCAGATAGACACCGGAAAAAATCCGGCGGTTTCGCCTCAGCAGGCCATGAATTTGTCCTGGGCCGCCGGCTGGGCGACAAATCTCCTCGCCACGAATATGTCGGCGTTGGCGCGCGAGTTCCCAAATTTTGACGCGAGCCAGCTTCTACAGGCTACGGCGGCTTCTTACAATTTTGGGACCACCAATATTAGTGGGAACCCAAACACAATCGACGTGGGAACTACGAACAACAATTACGGGAGCAATATCCTGGATCTTATGGATTGTTTCAAGTAGGTGATGGGATGAGGAAACGGGTTTTCGGCTTGCGGGCTTGCGTTTTTCTCGCGCTAACGCCAGTGGCCGTTTGCTTTGCTCAGTCCGTTTCGCAGACGGCGGCGGACAGGTCCCAGGATGAGCGCTTTCTGAAAGCATTTCTCCAGGACTTTTTACGAGGGAGGGTCGGGGGCGGCGACGAGCCGGTTCGATATTCGCATGCCTGGGTCAGCCTGCGCAGCGGACGTAAGCGGGATGCCATTGTGTATCTTCAGGGCCCGGGATGGTGCGGTAGCGGTGGTTGCGTGGCCCTTGTGTTGTCCCGCGAACAGTCGGCCTTTCGGGTCGTCACATGGATAACTGTCGCACAGCTTCCCATTCGCGTGCTTGCCAACAAGTCGAATGGCTGGAAGAGCATAGGCGTCTGGGTTCAGGGCGGAGGTGTCCAGCCGGGTTATGAGGCGGAACTTCGGTTCGATGGCAGCTCGTATCCGACGAATCCGTCTATTTCCCCGGCGGTTCGGCTGGCTGGAAGAGCAGTTGGGGAAGCAGTGATCACCTCGTCGAGCGAACGCGTGGCGTTATACCCGTGATCGCGCGCGGAACTTGGTCGTCCTGACGTCTTTGTGGCCGGGCCACACTTCGGACTGGCAGGATTATACCCTCCTTCACGAGGACCTTCACTACTCCATGCAGACCGACGACCAAGGAATTCTGACGGATTTCGGAATCACGCAGACGAATCCCAACACCGGCGATCCTTTGACCAGCTGGCTAATGAAGGACTGCCATAACTGATGCGGGCGGGATACGGATTTCTTGTTCTTTGGATCGTTCTTGCCTATGGCGCGACCTACCAGGAGGGACCGCACCCGTTCATAGAGGCCGGACGCTGGGGTTACCTGGACTCCGGGGGGCGCGTCGTCATGCCTCCCAGGTTCGACCAAGCAGGGTGGTTTGAGGGGGGATTCGCGGCAGTGAGAACAGGCCTGTCCTGGTCTCTCATCAGCCGGGATGGTGCGGATGTTCCGCGGCTGAGCTTTCCGTTGCGGCCGGAGACGCCAGTAAGTGAGGGGCTTTTGGCCGCCAAGGTTGACGCCAATGCAAAATTCGGCTTTTTCTCGCTCGACGGCGTCTTGAGAATCCCACCCCGTTTCGACGACGTTCGACCTTTCTCTGAAGGGCTCGCCGCTGTCAAGGAAGGGGGACGGTGGTTTTTCATCGGGCGAGATGGCGCTCAGACGTGGCCGGCGACGTACGATTACGCGGGCTCGTTCTCAGAGGGATACGCGGTTGTTAAGGTCGGCGGCAAGGCGGGGTTCGTGGACCACGCGGGTAACTTCCTGGCGCCGCCCCGGTTCGACGACGCGCTGGGCTTCTCCTCAGGCGTTGCGGCTGTGGAGGTGGCGGGTAAGTGGGGCTACCTGGCAAGCCAATGGCGAAATGGCGATAGCGGCTTCGTTCGACGAAGCCAGATCGTTTTCCGAGGGGCTTGCGCCGGCAAAGCAAGGCTTTTTGTGGGGTTACATTGACCGCTCAGGGAGGTTCAAGCTCCCCGCAAAGTTCCGGCTTGCGGGCAGTTTCAGTTGCGGCCTCGCCGCCGTGGAGGACTCGGTGGTGTGGAAGACCGGGTACATCAACCAGGGAGGTGTATTCGAAATCAGTCCGCGTTTTCAGTCCGGCGACCCATTCTCCCGCGGACACGCTGTCGAATCTGCCGCCAACTTACGCCCCCGTTGACGGATCTTACGCGAACTTACTGGTCGGAACGCTGGGTATAGATAATGCCGTCTCGTTCACCAACGGCCTTGCCGCGAACGGGGTTTTACTGAACGTAAGCTGGCTCTCTCAAACGGTGGTGCTCGAATGAAACTTCCTGGCTTATTCCTCCTCGTCATGGGGGTCCCGCTGCTTGGGCAAAATGCTGGTACCATTCTCGATTGGGGGGAGAATAACAAGTACGATCCGTACTACGTTGATATTCCCCCCTATCCAGGATTCTTAACAAGTGATTACCAATATTCCTGGGAGATTGTCCAAAACCCAAACGGGGGTGGCAAGTCGTTTTATTTTAATGCAACTTATTGCGATTATTTAGCGCGTAATCCCATATCGGGCACAATGCCTTATTGTGAGGAATTATCCCAAACCGAGGCCCAAACTCTTGGGCCGATCGCTGCCGCGCTAACTGAGTACAGGAGCCTCCCCGCGAAGCTTGGCGGGATTGACAACCCCCCCGAGTACGGCCCATTCGCGGCGCGGCCTAAACCCCGGTCGGCCGTCCTGCAGCCTCCAACCGCGGATGACCCCACCATGATCCTGTTCGATGGCCTAGCCAATTCTATGGACGTAATTGACTTAACCTCCGGTGCGATCGTCAGCCAGATCCCTTTCTTCAATTACGGCACTGCCAGCAACTTCGCTGTCCGGCCAACTGCCTCCGGTCCCGAAAATGAGATCTGGGTGAACAACATCGACGCACAGAATATCCTGGTGATGAACCTCGGCTCGCAAAGCGTGGTCACAACCATCCCGATGCCCGCTAACCTCTACGAGCTGAATATCGTGTTTACGATCAGCGGCAACACGGCCCTCGTATCTGCGATCTATGGCACGCCGGATTCGGCTGGGAATACGGCGGCGATTTTGGCCTTTGACGCGACCACCCGAACGCTTCTCTCGACTCTGCCGCTGAAAAACATTCCCTTTAACATGCTGATGGCCCCTGACGGACTGACCGCGTATCTTCTGGCCAGCAGCACGATTACTTACTATGACGTTCTCAGCGGCACCGCCGACCTGACCGCTCCCTTCCAGTACTATGGATTCTACGGATACACCCCGGCCGTATTCATCCACCCGGACGGAACGCGCCTCTTTCTGGATCAGGGTGCGCTCGCCGTCTTCGATCTCACTACCCGGCAGTTCACTAACACTTTCAGCTACAATCTGGCCAAGGGCGCAAGTACCCTTTCGGTGCATATGTCTCAGGATGGTTCGACGGTCTGGGTGTCGGATTCGCTCAACAACGTGACGATCCTCGATACGCATTACGGGAACATAATGGGGACTTACCAGACATCGCCTAACTCAATGGTGTTTCCTGGCCCGGCGTACTGAACTCTCGAGAACCGATTCATATGGGGAAGCATTACCCGCGATACGCCCTTGTAAACCTTTTGGCGCAAGAACTACCGCCAGGTTAACCGCATTTGAAAGGACGATAATACGTCATAACGTTTCAGGGCGTGGCACGATCCTTAGTCCAGATGAATCGCAACGACCTCCGAGAAATCGATTCCCGGCCGGCCCCCTCGAACTTCGCAGGCTGCTTCGAGTTGTTGCCAGATCGCTTTAACCTCTGGTGGCGCGTGGTCCGGAATATCAGGGCTCCTCCAGGTGAAAACTTCTACGAAGTAGGTTCGACCCTTATCGTCGGTGCCACGAAGGACGACATGAGGTCCGTCTAAAACGAAACCCAATCGCTTGTACAGAGCCCATGCCTTTTCACTTAATTCGGCGTACTCGCTTTCATGTCCAGCCTTCACGTGGGCTACGCTATGGATGGTTTCAGTACCGGGGCCGGGAAGCTGCGCGGCCGCAAGACAATTCGTCACGATCAAGAAAAAGATCACTGCTTTGAGGTTCATGCATCGATCATTACAGAAGGGTGGAACGCTCCGCTTCTTGAATCTTGCTAAATTTGCTGGGCGGCAAACCGTAGTGGCGGCGGAAGAGATCACTGAAAGACGTTAGGCTCTCGAAGCCCGTCGCGAGGCAAATTTCTGTGATGCTCAACTCCCCCCGGCGCAGAAGTTGGGCCGCTCGCTCGACGCGGTGGCGGGTTAGATATTTATGGGGTGTTTCACCGAAAGCGGCCGCGCGCTCAGTCTTACTCGAAAAGGCGCTGCGGCGTGCTTTGGAGCAAAACAGTTTTTCGCTGGTTTATCAGCCGCAGTTCATGGCCGGGGGAGGTTTGCGGGGGTTCGAGGCCCTACTGCGGTTGGACGATGAGGTTCTCGGCCCAATCAGCCCCGGCGAATTCATTAAGGTCGCGGAAGAGATTGGGTTGATCGTTCCGATCGGAGAGTGGGTGTTACGCGAGGCGTGCCGCCAGCGGGTCGCGTGGTTGGTTGAGGGAAGCTCTGCCGCGTCGATTGCCGTGAACGTCTCGCCCATTCAGCTCAAGAGTGGAGATTTCCCCGCCCTGGTTCGGAAAGTACTCGCGCAAACGGGGATGCCGGCTGAGTTGTTGGAACTCGAGCTTACGGAGACAGGCATCTTTGTCAACTCGCACGACATTCTTCTGAAGATGAAGGCGATAGGGGTCCGGATCTCAGTGGACGATTTCGGAACCGGGTTTTCCTCACTGAGCAGCCTACACAGGGCACCAGTAGATTGCGTGAAAATAGACCGGTCTTTCGTGCGTGATGCCGCCTCCACTCCCGGCACGTTGCCGTTCATCCGGACCATCGTCTCGCTGGCGCGCAGTCTTGGGATGAAGACTGTCGCGGAGGGAGTAGAAACGATCGGCCAGATGGAAGCCGTGAAAAGCGCGGGCTGCGATTTTCTGCAAGGCTATCTACTCGCCCGTCCGCTGGCAGCAGCTAACGCCGCGAGATTGCTGCGGGATTGGAGAGAGGGCCGGCACGCCCAGGAGGAGACCCCACACGCCTATGAGCCAGAAAGTCTCGTCGGCGCGCCCGTTTGATCTCGAACACCCCGGCAGAAGAGAACTACATACTCGCTTAAGCGGGACAGGCGACGGCCAGGGTCGCCGTCGTGTCCGTGAAGGGCAAAAGCCGGGAGCGCTCCTAATTATCACGTGGAGCAATGCGCAACGCCGAAACCTGATCGCTGTTACTCAATTGGGAAGTCGGCGTTGTGAGACATTAACGACCTTTTCGCGGGCACTTGCGGCCAAGGTGGTCTCCGCGCGGGCGATAATTCACCTCAAGCTCGAACTCCATTCCCAAAGTACAAAGGGGTAAAACACGCACCCCTCCCCTCACTTCAGCGTGTTGATCAAAACGTCCACGCCCGATCCCTGCCCCACCACCAAATCCAGCTTGCCGCCGCCATTCAGATCCCCCGCCGCGATGGACACCGGAACCCCGCCTACGCCGAAACTGATCGGCTCACCGTCGCCGCTGATCCTTCCAACCCGCCCGGGGGCGCAGCCGATGCTCAATCGCGTGGCGCAGCGCAAATGAGAGAGAGGAGAGCGTTTTGCCGCCGCCAGTCGGAACGGTGAGTGAGAAGAAGCCCCTCGGCAACAAAGACGCGGCCCGGCAGTCCTCCAGAACTCGCCTGCGCATTCGGTTGACGGCAGTAGGACCGGTCGCGGCTATCTTCGTAACAAGATGCGAGTCGAGGCGAGTTGCTAACGCACTGAGATCCCTCTGCGGAATGTCTCGCTCACAATCCTGAAAGAAGGACTCCGTGTCCAGATAATCGGCATCCACCAGCGCCGAGAAGAGAAACCTGGTCCACATCGCCAATGCGGCTTTGGAAAGGCCGACCGGGTCGGGTGGGACCTCGAACTGTTCAAGGGCGGTCGGCATCCCGGAGTCGCGCGCGTCTGCAAGGAGCTCACGTTTATTCTGCATCCGCGCTGCAAGGTCCTGCTTATTCGCGAGTCCGCCGTGATGCCCTGCGATCACGAAAGCCAATGGCCCGGCGCGCCTGTCTAAAGCGATCAGCGCGCCGACAGAAGAGTGATCTACCTTCGGTCCGGTGTGGTCGTACCCCGAGGCAAGGTACTCCTGGAACGCCTTTCGGTATTTCCCGGCGTCATGAAGGCGCCCGGCGAGCCGCCCCCATTTCATGGCGAACGGCGAAGCAAATCGCTCGGCTCGCTCAGCCGTGGAATCGAGGTGCTTGTCGAGGAGATGCCAATCAGCCTTCGTCTTTCCCGGGTCGCTATGGGCGTAGTGAAACACTCCCAAACATTGTTTCACTGACGTCTCATAAGATCCTAATTCAATTCACGCCGCGGCCAGAACGGCGATTAAGTTCACCGCCGCCCAAGGCACTGGCACGAGGATGCCCCTTAGAATCAATAGTTTGCTCGCGGAGAGTGAGTTTGAAACCAGAGTTTTTGGGGAGCCACGTACTTTAGAATCAATACTTTATAAGACGCTCTTGACGACCTGTACCGATCATCGGTACAGGTCCCTCAGTGAAGGCTCTTCAGTGCCTGTTATTGTACAAGCGCCACAAGCCGAGCTGCAGCGTGAATAGCAGCCGGGTCCCCGTCCGGAAACGCCGATTCTGGATGGACTGCGATTGCCAGATTTGGATCGTCGGGCGGTTGCCGACAGGAGATATTGTGCCACGGCAGCCGACCGGATGCACCGACCTGAGGAAAGCCGAGGCGGTACGTGCGGCACATATCGCCCACTTCGCGTTCCTGGCGGATGGCCGACTCGCTTCAAAAACGCCTGGGAACCCGTGAGCCACGCTTCGGATGACGTAGTGATCTACTCGCCTCTCAATCCGAAAGCGCCATCCGGCAGCGGGCTGCTCGGCTGCGGTGCCGACAAGGTCAAGGGCATGGCTCGTCCCAGCAACGTGATCGAAGTCAAAGGGGAGGGTGGCCAGGGCGAACACTCGGCTCCATACCCACGTGCCCTTGTGGAGTTCTTCATCAAGGCGTTCACGGACCCGGGCGACGTGGTATTCGATCCGTTCCTCGGCAGTGCCAGCACGATGGTC
>Ga0302320_10014227_pt1 | contig 16491 bp, 17 predicted proteins | sample Bog_T0_3_FD_202130 | JGI IMG/M metagenome (GOLD analysis project Ga0302320, IMG submission 202130) | Peat permafrost microbial communities from Stordalen Mire near Abisko, Sweden - Bog_T0_3 | ecosystem: Environmental > Terrestrial > Soil > Wetlands > Peat | place: Sweden: Abisko, Stordalen Mire... | reverse complement strand
GGATTCCCATTGACTACAAGGACGATCCCGAACCTCCGAAGTGGGTCCAGGACGCCAACACTGCTCTGGAGCAATCTGGGGCGCCACGTTAGGCGCGTTGGGTAAGCACACAAAGGTATGCACAGCCAGTTACGGATAGGATCTCGCCAGGTTGGCGATGAGACTGCACCCGTGACGTATCTGCGGAGAGTGGATGATAGCATCCCATCGGTCATTCTTGCGTAGCGGGCAATCTTCGTAAGATAAGTGGAATACAATTCCACCTTTTTGAAAATGCGTCCTCGCCTCGTGTTTATGCGTCAAAGCCAGAGGTAGAGAAGTACTCGACCGGTTGGAGCTACCTCGACGCGCTGGCGCGACCAATTAACGGAAGTAATGATCTGCCCCCAATGTTCTTGAAGCATTATCCGCAGTCTGTTAGAAGTCGATTGAGTGTCCAATATGCCTAAAGAAATCCCGACAGTGATTGCGCCTCGCGAAACCGCCTCAACGTCCGTTTATCTGAAGGAGGAGAAATCTCCTGCAGCATGGGTCCGTTGGGGGTTACCCTCTATCGCCGACGTGTTCTTCTTAGTGCTGCTCGGCATTCTTGCTTTCAGTCCGATCAGCAAAGGACTGCTCGGCGATGCCGACACTGGATGGCACATCCGAAATGGGGAAGCGATTCTCGCGACTCACTCCGTGCCGCGAAGCGATTCCTTCTCATACACGAAGGTGGGCCAACCGTGGTACGCATGGGAGTGGTTGTACGACGCCACTGTTGCCGCGATTCACCATGTCGCTGGACTGAACGGCGTCGTGCTTTTTAGCGCGGTCATCATTGCCGGCACGTTCGCGCTTCTGTTTCGATTTGTTCTGAGGCGAAGCGGCAGTTTTGCAACAGCGGTGTTATTGACGCTGTTGGCCTCGGCAGCCGCGCAGATTCACATCTTGGCACGGCCGCACATTCTGAGTTGGCTATTCACCCTGATCTGGGTGGACTTGCTTTATCGCTTTGAGGCAGGGAGGGGTTCTGCGTTGCTGTGGCTTCCGCCGTTGATGCTACTTTGGGTCAATGTTCACGGTGGGTTCATTCTAGGCCTTGTGTTACTTGCATTGTTTGGCTGTTCCAGCATTTGGAAGTATCTGCTCGACGCCAGCGCGGAAAGGCGCACTCAAATCTTTCAGCTATCCATTGCATTTTGTTCTTGTCTGGCAGTGACCTTCCTTACCCCCTACGGCTACAAACTGCACGTGCATGTGTATCAGTACTTATCCAATACATTTCTGATGAACTCGATTAACGAGTTCATGTCGCCCAACTTCCATGCGCCGGGATATGGCTATTTCGAACTGTTCATCCTATTGGCGATTCTTGGAGTTGTCCTGGCTCATGATCGGGTTACGGTGACCGATTTGTTGCTCTTGTTGTTCTCGATTCATGCTGGGCTGTATGCGGCTAGGAATATACCGATCTCGGCCATCATGATAAGTCTTGCCATCGGGCCACTGTTGGCCGGTGCTCCATCGCTGCGCCCCGCTCAGCGTTCCTATCCTTCCTGGCTCAGTTCGCTTCTCGATTGCGTTCACGATATTTCAGGAAATATGGCTGGCATGGAAAAGCGGTTTCGCGGTCATGCACTTGCAGTCGTAGCCATAGCCGCATCCGTGGCGATTGCTCTCAACGGGGGGCGAGTCCTCTCGGCAAATATTATCTCGGCGCACTTCGATGAAAACATTTTTCCGGTGAAGGCAACGGAATTCATTGCTCAAAAAGGCATTCACGACCATTTGTTTACCCAGGACGATTGGAGCGGCTATTTGATCTACAAGCTTTATCCTGCGACGAAGCTCTACTTCGACGACAGACACGACTTCTATGGCGAGACATTCGTAAGGGAGTACTTAAAGGCCATTACTGGTACCTGGCAATGGCGCGAGCCGCTGAATAAGTACCAAGTAAAATGGGTACTTATCGCGGCGGGGTCTCCCCTGTCCAGCATACTGAAGGAGTGTAAGGATTGGCGTGTGGAATACGATGACGGGGTGGCTACTGTCTTCTCTCGAAACTAGTGGACGCGCTTTGATGGTTTAAGAGAGCGGTTACTCCGCGGTTACTTTTAACTTAGTCTTGCTATGCATTACCAAGCTCCGCAGTACTTAATAGTGGCACTTAGAGTCGCTCCGTATCGATCGTGAAATACCAACAAATCCCCTCCGCAGCCTAGCGTACAAAGCTGAAATTGAATTTCACGTGCATTATTTTCACGATCAAGAAAACTTTTCACGATTTCAAGCAGCTGTTCTGCTTCTAGTCGCATCGAAGTATGAAGTTGTAGAAGGTAGTTTGAAAGTAGTCGCACCGTACCTGCTTCAAATGCCGATTACAGCAACGAGTGTAGGCCCGAATTGGCCATCCCCTGAATTTCGCAACTCAGCATGCTAATTGAGAATTCACCAAAACCTTTAGGAGAGAATCCGAATGAAAGCTAATGTTCTGCACACCCTTCGCAATCTGCACAATGACGAATCCGGCCAGGATCTGATCGAGTACGCATTGGTAGCGTCTCTGGTCGCGTTCGGCTCGGTAGCCACGATGACTGCGCTGGCCACGAGTATCAGCACCGCCTTCAGCAAGATCGGCTCAAAACTAAGCAGCGCCACCACCTAAAAAGACTCTCGAGTCCCGGTATTCGGATGGGCCAGGAAGCGCGCTTCCAAAGTGATTTGGTTGAACGCGCTTCTGGCTATCTGGAGCTTCGTCCAGCAATGCGGCAACACGTATCACGTTTGTGTATCGGTATTCATTTGACCAAATTGTGCAAGGCGGGCCTGACGCTTTTATGACGACGGAATCTCTATTTATGATAGGCGCCCTGATTGTGGCCGTAACAGGCAGCATCACGGACGTGGCGACCCGAAGAATTCCGAACAAGCTCACTTATCTAGCCATAGCGATTGCCATAGCGGGCCGGTTTATGCTGCAGGGTTGGCATGGTTTGGGGAGCGCAATCGCCGGCGGGTTAGTTGGCGGCGGAGCGTTTCTGATCTTCTTCCTGCTTCACGTCATGGGGGCGGGAGACGTCAAGCTGATTGCGGCGGTAGGTTGTTTCGCGGGGCCGGGGTTAGCCATTGAGATCGTCTTGGCCTCCGCCATGGCTGGCGGAATATTCGCAATATTCTATGCGCTCTTGAAAGGGAGACTACGCGTTGTCCTGGCAAATGTCTGGGATCTGATCAAGTTTCACGCGGCGCTGGGAGTCGAGGTCCATCCGACCCTGAACCTTTCTAACCCGCAGGCGGTTCGCCTGCCTTACGGCGTCGCGATCGCAGCCGGGGTTCTTTATTCAACGCTGGCTTTTTATCACCGAGGTGGCTTATGAACTCGAAACGAATCGTCCTGGCGTTTGTTCTTGCCCTGAGCATCGCAGGCATTGTGAGCTATGGCTTCTCCGTCCGCGTTCGATCACAGCGGTCCCAGGGTCACACGGTCAAGGTGGTGGTGGCCAAGAAGGCGTTGTCTGCCGGATCGCCGATCAGCGCCGATAGCGTTGCATTGATCGATTGGCCAGCCGCCATGCCTTTAACCGGTGCCTTCTCGAAACCTGAAGAGGTGATTGGCAGGTCAGTGATTTATCCGATCAGCGAGCATCAACCAATCTTGGATCATGACGTCGCTTCTGCTGGCTCCGGAATCGGTCTGACCGTGAAGATCCCTGAAGGCATGCGCGCGGTGTCGGTGCGCTCCAACGATGTTGTTGGCGTGGCAGGCTTTCTCTATCCGGGGTCGCGCGTGGATGTGCTTGTAACTTCCAAGGTCGATAACTCTCAGATTCCGATGACGCAGACTGTTCTGCCGAACGTTGAAGTGCTTGTAGCTGGGCAGAAGATCGAACCTGATCCCACCGGTAAGCCCGAGACAGTGAATGTTGTGACCCTGTTGCTCAAGCCGGAAGACGGCGAGAAGTTAGTGCTGGCTTCCACGCAAGGAGCAATCCAGTTTGTGCTTCGCAACGGCGCCGACCAGCAGAGTCCAGAGACCAGGCCAGTGGACATGACGGATCTGATGACCGGAGGACGAAAGCCCGTGCACGAAAAGAGGATAGCGGCAAAGGCTTCGCCGCGCGCTGTGAAAGCGGCTGTTTTCCATGAGGTGGAGACCATCTCCGGCGGCAAGAAGTCGGTCGATAAGTTTGAGTAACTGAAGTCCACAAAGAGGAAACTCCAAATGCGAGCACTTCGAACTGCGGTTCATTCCGCAGTTGCTCTATTCATGTTATTGGCGATGAACGCGGCGCATGCGCGAGCAGCCGAAAAAACGGCGCGCGCAGCGGCGCAACCAGTAACTTCCGCGGATGTACCTACACAAGACCAATCTCCGCAGCCAACATTGGCCCCGGAAACCCAATCGGTGCATATACAGGTTGGCAGGTCAATCGTTCTCAACTCGCAGTCACGTCTGCGCCGGATTGTGGTGAGTAATCCGAACGTTCTGGATACGGTTACGGTTAGCCCTACGCAGTTGATTGTTACCGCAAAATTGCCTGGCGTGAGCAGTATTGTGCTGTGGGATGAGGGTTCAAACGCCCGCATTCTGGAAGCGTACGCGGACGTTGACCTTGCTGGCCTGCAAGAGGGAATCAAGTCAGCATACCCTGACGAAAGAGTTGAGATTGAGGCTGAGCAGGGACGGATTCTGGCTACCGGGAGAGTCTCTACCAAAGCGGTGGCAGACGGTGTTCTGCGGATGGCGAGCATTTATTCCAAGGACGTCGTCGACTCGATGACTGTCCAAGCTCCGGCGCGCGAAAAGCAAATCATGCTTAAAGTGCAGTTTGCCGAAGTTGACCGTATAAAGCTGGAGCAGTTTGGTTTCAACATTCTGAGCACGGGCGCAGCGAATACGCCGGGTGCGATTTCGACTGGGCAGTTCGGGCAGCCGTCGCTGGCCACACCGCTCACCAATTCCATTGGTGCATCGCAGCAAGGGTTTTCTACCAGCTATACGGCTTCTAATTTGTTGAACATCTTCTTGTTCCGTCCCGACCTGAACCTGGGCGCAACAATCCAGGATCTCCAACAGAAGAACGTTTTGCAAATTCTTGCCGAGCCGAATCTGATGGCGCGCAGTGGCGAACCTGCAAAGTTTCTGGCAGGCGGCGAGTTTCCGTTCCCGGTTGTGCAGGGCGGAATAGGAGCTTCAACTGCCGTAACCATCCAGTTCAAGCCGTTTGGCGTGAAACTGGACTTTACCGGCACCATCGATGGGGATGTCATTCGGTTGAAGATAGCGCCCGAGGTCAGCACGCTTGATTTCACGAACGCGGTGATGATCTCAGGCTTTGAAGTGCCTGCCATTTCGACGCGGCGGGCTGAAACCGTGGTCGATCTGCGCAACGGTCAGAGCTTTGGAATAGCGGGCTTGCTGGACAGACGCACCACGCTTCAACTCAGCAAGGTTCCCGGAATTGGGGATATCCCGATCCTTGGGCAACTGTTTAGATCAAAGAACTTCAGCCGAACCAATACCGAGCTTCTGGTTATGGTGACGCCAACCATCGTGGACCCATTGTCGGACCAGCTGGCTCCGCCAGTAACACCCGCGATGCCGGTACGTAATCTGGAAAGCAAGGAATTCGATCCCACGCTTAATAAGAAGCTGGGTCCGACGGCAACTACGCCTACTGACAGTAAGTGAGCAACGAGGAAGTACAACGTGAGTAGCCCAATTACCCAAACAACTCGCCGCGCGTTAGGTATCGTAACGGTTTCCGTGGACAGGCAGGCCGCCGCAGGCTTGCGCGACATCGTGGAATCACTTCCCGGATTTGACATCACTGGTGAACTCACCCAATGGGACGCGACTGACGCCTCTGTATTGGACGAACTGCAGCAGAGGCGCCCCGATGTGTGCGTGATTGACTTCGACAATAACCGCGAGGGCGCGGCCCTGCGGGCTGAGCAGATCAAGAATGCCATGCCGGCGACTGCGGTATTTGCGTTGGCGTCGGACTCGCATCCTGAGCGCATCATCGAAGCAATGCGGTCGGGCTGTTCGGAGTACCTATTAAAGCCTCCTGCGCGTGAGCGAGTGGTTGAGGCTCTCGTGAAGCACGAGCAAAAGAAGAGAGAGCGCAGTGCCCCAGTAAAGAAAGGGAAAGTGTACGCCTTCATAGGAGTGAAGGGCGGCACCGGGGTTACGACACTGGCTACGCATGTTGGCGCGTTCGCGGCTCAGAGCGGAACGAAGACCCTGCTGATCGATCAGCATCCCGACCTGGGCGATGTCTCCGTGTATCTGAGCCTGGCTAAACATGAATACCATTTCTTCGAGTTGGTGCATAACATTCATCGCCTCGACTCCGAACTCCTTCAGGGCTTTCTTACGACACACTCATCCGGGTTGAACGTTCTAGCGGCTCCGGACGTTTTCGAGGCGGCAAGCGCAGCTTCAGAAACGGCGCTAGAGAACACGCTGGATTTTCTCCGGGAAGAATATGACGTGATTCTCATCGACTGCGCGCCTGGCCTGAATGCGTACAACGTCGGTGCCATAGACCGGGCAGACGCCGTGTACCTGGTGGCCGCACCGGAACTGCCGTCCGTCCGAAACCTTGTCCGCTACCTGGAGCATCTGAAGCGCTTCAACTGTCCCAAGGAGAAGATCAAGGTTGTTATCAACCGGCATGACAAGAGGGCGGCGATCCGGGACGATCAGATTGAGAAGACAATACGGGTTCCCATCGCGTTCAAGGTGCCGAATAGCTATGCCGAGGTGGTCGATGCGATCAACACCGGCACGCCGATATCGTTCACCTCAAAATCGGAACTGGCTACGACATTTCGACGATGGACCGCAACACTGGGCGAGACTGCCCTACGGTTGGTCAGCAGGCAAGAGCCAAAGGGTTGGTTAGCAAAGCTAGGCTTGTAAGCATGGTCAAAAGGAGCAGCGATGGCACAATTTGAGCGCGACATGACTGAAAGGACCGTGCTGGAAGAGAAGCAGTGGGCCAGGGCGGATTTGAAACCCAAAGCCTATCAAGAGATGAAGTCGGCCCTTCACCGGAATCTGCTCAGCTGCATCGATCTTGAGAAACTGAATTACCTTGACGATAACCATGCACGAAATCAGATTCTGGCAGTTATTCGGGACTTGGTTTCGCACTCAAATACTCCATTGAGCGCCTCCGAGCGCGAGCGGTTGTCGCGCGAAGTGTTGGACGAAGTCTTTGGTCTTGGACCTCTCGAACCGCTGCTGCAAGACCCGACAATCAGCGACATTCTGGTGAATACATACTCGAGCGTCTATGTTGAGCGTGGCGGACTGCTTGAGGAAACTAACGTTGTGTTCAAGGACAACATTCACCTCATGCACATCATCGACAAGATCGTTTCGGCGGTAGGGCGCAGGGTGGACGAATCGTCGCCGATGGTTGATGCGCGCCTGCCCGATGGATCGCGCGTAAACGTGATCATTCCGCCGCTCGCCGTGGATGGTCCGATTCTCTCGATTCGCCGCTTCGGGACAATACCGCTTGAAGTGGAGGATCTGCTAGCTAACAACACTTTGACGCCGCAGATGCGTGATCTTTTGCATGGTGCGGTCAAGGCAAGACTGAACATCGTTATCTCTGGAGGGACCGGTTCCGGAAAGACGACATTTCTGAACGTACTCTCCCGGTTCATTTCTGGAAAAGAGCGAATCGTAACGGTGGAAGATTCGGCCGAACTGCAGATGAAACAAAAACACGTTGTACGTCTCGAGTGCCGCCCGCCGAATGTCGAGGGCAGGGGCGCGGTGCATCAGCGCGAGTTGGTGATCAACTGCCTCCGTATGCGTCCGGATCGTATCATCATCGGCGAGGTCCGCGGAGAGGAAGCGCTGGACATGCTCCAGGCCATGAATACGGGCCATGATGGATCGCTCACGACCATTCACGCTAACAGCCCGCGAGACGCGATCTCCCGCATGGAAACCATGGCCCTGATGGCAAACCTGAACCTGCCGGAGAAAGCTATCCGGCAACAGATTGCGTCAGCGGTCAACATCATCGTTCAAGTGTCGCGCATGAGCGATGGGAGCAGGCGAGTAACTCACCTGAGCGAGATCACCGGCATGGACCAGGAAGTCATCAGCATGCAGGATATCTATCGCTTCGAGAAGCGCGGAATCGGGATCAATGGACGTGTAATGGGCAGATTTTATTCGACCGGAGTGACTCCGAGGTTTGCGGACAAAATCATGACCTCGGGTATTCCCGTTTCACCGGATCTTTTTGATGTGTCGGTTGAAGTATAGCCCGGCTTGGAAAGGAGTTCGCGAATGCAGACCTTACTGTTTCTAGTACTGCTGGTCGTAACGTTCTTCGTCGTGTTACTGATGACGAAGCCGACCAAGCAGGAGACTGATATTGGAAGGCGTCTTGCCGGCTTCGATCAGGTGGCGGCTAATCGTGTTATCGATCAGGACATCCTAAAGCGCGACGTGTTGAGCGGACTGCCGATCCTTAATGCAATGTTGCAGCGAGTCAAGCTTGCCGCCGATATCGACATACTGATCAAGCAAGCCAACTCAAGTTGGACCGTCGGCGGTTGTCTTTTTGGGGCGCTCGTGGCTTTTGTCGTTATCGGAGTCGTGAGCGGTGTGTGGTTCCACAGTATTCCTGCAGGGGTGATTCTCGGCCTTGTCGCTGCAAACTGGCCATACGTTTTTATGCTTATCAAGCGGAAGGCCAGGATGAATCGGTTTGCGGTTATATTGCCCGATGCGATTGATCTGATGGCGCGTGCACTACGCGCTGGCCATGCGCTTACCGCGGCGATTGAGATGGTTGCCAGGGAGATTCCCAATCCAGTGGGTGCGGAGTTTCGCCGCGTATTCGAGGAACAAAATTTCGGACTTCCAATTCGCGAGGCCCTGTTAAACCTCGCAAAGCGCATCCCCGTGGCCGATCTGCAATTTCTAGTAACGGCGATGTTGGTGCAAAGGGAATCGGGCGGCAACCTGGCCGAAGTTCTCGATAAGGCCAACGCGGTCATTCGCGAACGATCCAGGTTACTCGGGCAATTGAGGATTTACACGGCTCAGGGGCGAATGACGGGATGGATTCTGGGCCTGCTTCCCTTCATCGTCTTTACGATGATGAACTTTCTGAATCCTGGCTATGCAAGCACCCTGATCGACGATTCCCTGGGACGCAAAGCCATCCTGCTCGGGCTTGGATTGATGACTATTGGCGCATGGACGATCCGAAAAATCGTGGATATCAAGGTATAACGCTATGGCCGGAATGATTATTGCAATCGTGTTGACCTTTGTACTTAGCCTGGCGCTGATGCTTGTGCTGCTGAACGGGCGGTCCACGGTAGAAGTCAGGTTGGCGAAAATAGCTGGTACCGCAACTCCGGAATCGGCTTCGCCGCGATCCGGCGTTCAGATGACGTCTCGAGTTACGGAATGGTTCGCGCCACTGCGAAAGATGGTGGGGCTCGCAGACGACGGCGAGATATCGCGGCGCTTGGCCGCGGCCGGATATCGCGAGCCTGCCTACGTAGAGCTCTTCTATACCGTGAAACTGCTGGGGCCAGTGGTAGCTGGAGTGGTCGCGGGCTTTTTACTGCGCGGCGAAAATATTCTCATCTGGTTCATGATTCTGGCTGCGGTCGGCTTTCTGTGGCCAGATTTCTGGTTGACCGGCGCAGTGGCGAGGCGGAGGGAGAGAATCCGCTTGGCGCTTCCCGACGCACTTGATCTATTGGTCATCTGCATGGAAGCGGGCATCGGCATGGATCAGGCACTGATTCGGATAGGCGAGGAACTGCGCCTGGTTCACAAGGACCTGAGCGAGGAGTTGTCGTTTATCCGGCTGGAACAGCGCGCCGGTAAGCCACGAATTGAGGCGTGGCGAAATATGGCGGAGCGCACGGGCCTGGAAATATTCCGCTCATTTGTCAGCATGCTGGTGCAGACGGAACGTTTTGGAACGCCGCTTTCGAAGTCACTGGGCCACTTTGCGGATTCCTTGCGGACGCGACGCCGGCAGCAGGCGGAAGAGATGGCGGCGAAAACCACCGTCAAGTTGGTGTTTCCCCTGGTGTTTTTCATTTTCCCAAGTATGTTCATCGTGCTGTTAATGCCGGCGATCATTTCGATTGGCAAGAGCTTCATGGCAAGTTTTGGGCAGTAGATTCTAACAACGAAAAAAAAGGAGAGATATGGACAGCGTAACGCTCATTCGAGTTATTTCCGGCGTGATGTTTGTAGTAGTACTTTTCATTTTGGTGCAGCGCAGAAAGAAGCGCGCTGTTGGGGAATAGTCCTTTGGAGAGCGAGTCGGAGTCTACTCGCGCCACGGTGCGAGTCCGCAACACAACCAGGAGCAGTTGCCTTGGCGAGCAGATCAAAATAGCCGACAGCAGTATTCGACGGTTAGTTGGTCTGCTCGGCAAGCGCTCCCTTGCACCGGGATGCGGATTATTCATTGTGCCTTCTCAGGCGGTTCACACCGTTGGAATGGCTTTCCCTATCGACATAGTTTTCGTAGACAAGAACCATTGCGTGCTTGGCGTACGTAAGGCTGTACGTCCGTTCCGCATTACACGGGTGTTCTGGAGGGCTCACGGAGTTCTGGAACTTCCCGTTGGAACGATAAGCGATTCTCGAACGGAAGTCGGCGACCACCTTAAGGTCGAACTGAAACGTTAAGGACAGGCGGACCATGTCAGACGGAGCCGGGAGTCATGAAGGAGTTTGCGATGCGGCCAAGTGATGGGAGAATTCGTCTCTGGCCATTGGCGCTGATTTTGTCTGCGCTGATGCTCGCAGGGCTGTCCGTCACGCCATCCGTCAAGCTCAACCCGGTTCCGCCGTCTGACTTCTTGTCTGCCGTGCGATCGAGGCCCGCACTCGCTCAGGGATATTGGGAGACGGCTGTGCGCGTCATTCAATGGAAGTACAGTCGCGCTTCAGCTCTGCCGGAACAAGTTCCCGCGGATTTCAGGACGGCAGGCGATACCGCAAGTTTCGAAGAGAGGGCAGCCTGCGTCGTTTATTGGGCCAAGCTTCGAGAGGAATGGTTGAGACCGGAGAACTGGCACACAACCTACGATGTTGACTTGGGCTGGCCGCTGCGCGCTGCACGAAATTTTTCGCACGGGATTATGCGCTTCATTGAGCAAACGTAGCTTTGTGGGAAGGCAGTTTCCAGTCGGCACGGACGGTATGCCACTTTGATAGGGCCCAGAATGAGTATGCAATTCAATTCGGAGTGCCGCGATGATCGCCCAGACGGCGGGAACGTGCTTGTTCCCGTGATGTTCAAGACTGAATTGGGAAAAGCATCGTTGCCCGCCCGTGGGCTACTTTATTCGGTGTTGGGCCATGGGTTTCTAGCGATGGCGTTGCTTTACCTTCCGCAGAGCTTATGGCTGCGGGGAGAGGTGCGTTTGGTTACGGCGGAGTCCATGATCCACGAGCACGAAGTGTTACTGCTCCCCAAGCTCGAGCCCATGGGAGGCGGTGGCCCAGCCGCCGCCTTGAGCAATGGAAGAGATAGCGCGGAAGAGCAGGATCCCGCTTCGTCGTACGATTCAAAAGCCATTCAAGGAGTGGTGTACAGAGGACCTCAACTGCTTGTCTCGAATCCGCAGCAGCCCGACAATTTCATTCAGAGCATCCGGCAGCCCGATCTAGCGGACAAGACAAAACTGCCGGCTCCTTTGCCATTGCCCCCAATGGTCTCCATCGCTCCAACGAAACCGGTGCTCGCGCCGCAGCGTGCGCCAGACATTCTTGAAAAGCCGGCCCAAGTTGCGGCTGTAGAGCCGATCAAACTTCCTGTGGAAGAGCCGATGATCGACGTTCCCAAACTGCCGCTTCCCCCTGCCGCCACGGTGGATGCCGCGCTCCATACCGTTGCCGACCTTGCGATTCCGGCGTCGATGCCGAAGCTGGTGCATGAGAACCAGGTCGCACAAAAGAGCGATGCACGCAACATCCTTGTGATGGATGCAATTTCCACGGCAGACCATAAGGCTTCTGTAGTGCCTCCGGGAGAACTGCATGGGACGTTTACCGTGTCGCCGGTGGGCGCAACAGCCTCGTCTTCGGCAGGCGGTGGCGTGGAGTTGGTGGGCGCGCCCGGAATGGCGAACGCCTCCGGAGCTAATAGCGGTCCCTATGCAGGCTCTGCAAGCAAGTCCTCAAATAAAGCCGGCGAAAACAAAACCGACCGGTTAGCTGGATCGGGAACGGGCGCGGGTCAGCGAGGCACAAGCGGCGCCAACGGAATGGGAATTGCTTCCGGACCAGGCATGCACGGATCAGGCAGCGGCGGTGGATTGGGAGCGGGGCCCGGCAGCAGTCCTTTTCCATCCATCATGATCCAGGGCGGGAGCCGCGACAGAGACGGGAGCATCGCGCAGGGACAAGCTATAAGAACTTCAAAGCCGCAAACCGCTTACGGCATCACCATCGTGGCCAACGGTTCCAGCGGCGGCGGATTCAAGGACTTTGGAGTCTTTCGGGATGAGGCGTCCTACACGGTTTATCTCGACATGGAAGACGAAGGATTGTACGGATCGGGCTGGGCGTTGCAGTACGCGCTCGACTCACATCGGGTAGAGGATCTCTCCCACGCTGCGGCACACGCACGCGGTCCCCTCGTGCCGCCCTATGCAACGTCAAAATTACTCCCGCACTTTCCGCCCGATGCAGCGAAGAGAGTCGGCGGAGGCGCGATTGTGGTTTTCGGTGTCATAAGCCAGCAAGGCGAGTTTGAAGATTTGCGGATCATGCACAGTTCGGATGCGCGGCTCGACCAGCTTCTGCTGGCCTCACTGAGAAAATGGAAATTTCGGCCCGCCGAAATGGATGGAGCGCAGGTCGCCGTAAAAGTCCTGTTAGGCGTTCCCGTGAACTCCGTGCTGCGAAAGTAGGTGCATCAACGATGCCGGTTGATTTCGTCAGTTTGGAATTCAGGTACTTAAAATTTGCGGTTGTTTTGGGGCAGACAGAGCGCAGGTTTCAGAAGTCGGAGTGAATGATGCGAATACGACGAGCGGTGAAAAAGGTACACAACGCAAGGCTTTCGGTTCTGCTCGAGCGAAATAAGTCTTGCCGTGGACAAACGATGGTCGAATTTGCCTTGATCTCGATGACCTTCTTTCTCCTGACTTTCGCGGTGATCGATTTCTCATGGTTGATGTTTAGCCAGATGAACATACAGGATGCCGTGCGCGAGGCTGCACGATACGCCGCCGCCGGAAATCATCTTCCCGATCCCTCGACGCCGGGAGTGACTCTCTCCCGGACCGCCTCGATCACCCAAATACTGAATCAGGCTGCAACGGGAACCAATTGCACGCCCGTGATTTCCAGCGCGGCAGGCGGAGTTGGGAGTGCGGGAGGCCCCAGCGACACTGTGACCATTATGGCCAACTGTGCGATTCCGACGCTCACTACCGCGATCGGAAGCTTTTTTGGCACGGACAACAAATATCACTTCACGGTGCGTTCCACTTTCAAGAATGAACCGTTCTCGCCGACTCAGACCAACTAGAGGAGGTATGGCATGAAGTCATTTTTAGTCTGCAAACGACCTCGAAAGACGACCGCCGAGCGCGGGCAGGCGATCCTGGAATTGGTGCCTGTAATGGTGTTGCTGCTGACCTTGACCTTTGCGGTGATTGACTTCAGTCGCGCGATCTGGCAAGTCGAGGTGATCACTGGGTTGACCCGCGAGGGTTCCAACTTAGCATCGCGCAACACGTCTTTGACGGATTCAGCCACCGCAGTGATCAACGACGGAGCCGTCCTGAACTTGGCAAGCAATGGAAACGTCATCATTACCTCCGTGCAAAACGTGGGCGGAAGTTTCGTGATCACCGGCCAGTACTCAACCGGTAGTCTCTCGTCCGTGAGTAAAGTTGGAGTCTACACGCCGACGGGAACGCCGTTGGCGACCCTTCCCGTAACGACTCCGACGATTCCACAGCCGGGTGGCACGATCTATGTGACGGAAATTTTCAGCCAGTTTTCACCCATTACTCCGCTCGGCGCATTTGTGAATTATGCGTTGCCGTCAACTTTGTACGACGTTGCGTACTTCTAGTTAGAGCTATAGCACGGTTTGCTATACCGGCAAGAACAAAGGAAAATTGCAATGGTCATTCGCCGAAAACTCAAGCATGGGGAGCGCGGACAGGTTCTTATTCTCTGCGCCGTGTTCATGGTCGTTCTGATGCTCTTCGTCGGGCTCGCAATCGATTTTGGTTTCGCCTATGTGACCAAGGCCCGTCTAGGAAAAGCGGTGGATGCCGCTGCGCTCGCTTGTGCAAGGTATTCGGCACAGGGATCAACCCAGTCCCAAGCTTTGGCGCAAAGCACGTTTGACCTGAATTACACCACCTCTGACCGCGACACGGCGCCGCCGGTTGTGACGATTCCACCATTCACGACCGACGCCAGCGGCAACACGCTCATCAACATAAGTGCCAGCGTAACGACCAAAACTTTCTTTATCGGTCTGTTGCCTTCGTTCCGCACATTAAATGTCTCTTCCGCAGCACAGTCAAGGGCGGCAACGGTCCTCATGACCTTGGTGCTGGACCGAACAGGTTCCATGGGACCTGTCTCCAGTGGCGGCGACGGAGGGGAAGCTATGATGCCGGGTGCCGTTAGCGACTTCATCAGCTACTTCGATGACACGAAAGACTCTGTGGCTCTGGTCAGTTTTGCGAACGATGTGACAGTTGATGTTCCCATGACGACAGGAAACTTCAGACAGGCGGTCATCAACGCTACCAATTCCATGGTAGCCCGAGGGGCTACCTGGTCCGATGGTGCGCTGCAACAGGCGCTTGTCCAGGAGAATAAGTTGACACTTCCGGCCGGCGTATACAAAACAGTGGTCTTTTTTACCGATGGAAACGCCAATACTCTCCAGGAAACCGTGACCTGCAATGGAGGAACGGAGAAAACCGGGACATGGAACATCGGAGGGAGCGATAACAGCTCCTGGATTGGTTTCTTAGTTCCGAATACGAATCCCTCCACCATCTCTTTTCCGAATTGCGCCGAAGGCGGGGATCCCTCTGACACATCCTGCTGCCACAATGGCACCTTCTACTCCCACGTTGCAGGCAAGCAGATGCCATTGAATTGGACGAACATCGCAGGCACCGCTGCACCCTATGGGGACGCTTTGTACCGTGCGATTGCTGATGCTGACGCAATGCGGGCACAGGGCATCACCGTGTACTCGATCGGTTTGGCCTCCGCCCCCGCGTCTGTCAACCAGGCTTTCCTCTGCCAGATCGCTAACGCCCCGTGCAGTCCAGCGTATGACCCGACCAAGCCCGTGGGCGACATGGTTCTTGCTCAGACGGCGAGTGGTCTAGCACAGGCATTCCAGACGGTCGCTACGGAAATACGTCTTCGCCTGACGCAGTAAGAGCGCCGTTCACTAGTACTGCAGCACCGCTCCAGGGAGTAGCTGCCATTCATTGCGCTGAGTGATGTTGGCACAACACCCCGTACCTCCACGTTACCCGTCAGAATCCCATCCTGCACCGAGTTCACTCCACGCGGCGGTTGAGTCTCTTTCGAAAAAAGGACAGAAATTGCCAACGGACACCAGCAATCCAAAGACAAAAAGCGATGTGTCTAAACGACCACATGGCAATTTGCAAAGCAAACATTATGCATGTTTTATTTGGTGCCGGGAGGGGGAATCGAACCCCCATGACCTTGCGATCGGCGGATTTTGAGTCCGCTGCGTCTGCCAGTTCCGCCATCCCGGCTTGGATGGATGTTGCTGATTTTACTATACTTGCTCAGTTCGGTCTAGTGCCGGGATGCCCTTGTTTTGGTGCATCTTTGGCTGTTCTTTGGCTATTCACCTGAGCAGCCGCCCGGACTTCCTCACGGCTGACTTCCAACTTGCGCATCGCTTCAGCCATGTCCCTGCTGTCTACGATAGCATAGCGCCGGAACATGTCACTCGTTTTCCAGCCGCCGATCTTCATGACGATGGACTCCGGTACCCCGGCTCTCCTCAGGTTACGCGCTCCGGTGCGGCGAAGGTCATGCACGTACAGCCCCGGTACTCCAGCCGCTTTGGTCACAGTTGCCCACTGATTACGGAAATCCCGTACGGGCTTCCCGTGATAATGGTGAGCCTCACCCCATGTGAACACAGGTGCATCACCACCCTTGCCGTGGATGCAAACGCCAAGCAGTTGAACCAAGATGCTGGTGAGAGCGACTTCCCGTCCTTCGCCATTTTTTGAGTCGTCAAGGCGGATGCATTTGGCAATCAGATCAATCTGCCGTACTCGCAGCCCAAGTATCTCACTCCGTCGCCAGCCAAACGTACCGCCTATTTCCATGATGGCACGCAGCCAAATCCCGTGCTTCATGCATTCGGCTCCGAGAGCATCATATTGTGCATCCGTGAGAAATCCTTTCCGGGCCGCTGATTCCTCCAGCATGGGGAAGTGCGGTACACG
>Ga0302320_10014226_pt1 | contig 16491 bp, 15 predicted proteins | sample Bog_T0_3_FD_202130 | JGI IMG/M metagenome (GOLD analysis project Ga0302320, IMG submission 202130) | Peat permafrost microbial communities from Stordalen Mire near Abisko, Sweden - Bog_T0_3 | ecosystem: Environmental > Terrestrial > Soil > Wetlands > Peat | place: Sweden: Abisko, Stordalen Mire... | reverse complement strand
CGGTGCAATTCCATATACCGTTCCGGCGCTTTCACCGGAGTAAAGCCGACCTTGGCATACAGTTCATGCGCGTCGCGAGTCAAGAGAATCCATCGCCGCAAATTCTGCAGCATGGGATGTTGCACGATGCACTCCATCATCCACTTGCCCAACCCTCGACCGCGATACGATTCCAGAACGAACACGTCACCAAGATAGGCAAGCGTAGCAAAATCGCTGACCACCCGGGCAAAGCCAGCTTGCGCGCCGCCGCCGTCATACATTCCGAAACACAGCGAGTGCTCGATCGACCGTTCCACAACTTCCCGCGGAATACCCTTGGCCCAATAGCAGTTGGTCAGGAAATCATGAACCGTTTGGGGGCTCAAGCGGTCCGGATCGGTGCTAATGGTGAACTCCCCCCGCCGGTACTCCGCCAGAAAAGCGCTTTCATGAAAGTCTTTCACTTCAACATTCTACCCGCAGCCACCCGGGAATAGCCTTTACCCGGAACCGGTTCGTCGCTAGAGACTTTTTTCTTTCGGGAAAGCTTGACAGTGGCCGGTCTCCGCAAGTATTGTCGTTGCATTAACAGTAAGTCCATTAACTTACTTGTGTAGCCCTCCCCGAATATCCCCCGTCCAGATGGGCAGGCTCGAAGCCTCCCATCTGTCCGGGGCGACTCTCGAGAGTGGACCTACCCCTCAAACGCTGTCCGGAAAAAAGATGCCAGATGCCAGCCATCCATGTAGTTGTACGGCGCTTCGCCCATGGTGTAATGGCCGCAAGGCAGCACCACCACTTTGTGATCCAGTCCATTCCGCTGGAATTCCCTGACCACATCCTGCGAAAGCTCCGGCAAAAACGTTAAATCGTACTTTGCATAAATGATCAGCGACTTCCTCGGCCAGCGCGCGAATTGATGGAAGTACGCCATCGGGCTTACGGCCAGCCAGGACTGCCGCAACGTCTCCAGATCGGTCCCCGACTCAATTCCCTGCCGAATGTGCCGCGTCGATTGCCCATGCCAAACCACGTCCGCTACATACGTCGACGCATGGTTGAAGGCTGCGACGCGAATGCGCGCATCATGTGCCGCCGCAATGAACGCATAACAGGACCCCAGGCTCGTTCCCATGATTCCGAGCTTGTTGTAGCCCTGCTGCTCCAGCCAGTCCAGACAGCAGCGTACATCGACTACGCCCTGCCGCACCGCATCAAGCGTGCGTCCAATGTTGGCGGAGACCGCATAATCCGCCCGGCTGATCTCGGCCGGCATGCGTATGTCGTGATACGGCATGCTCAGCCGCAGCACCGAAACTCCCAGCATATTTAAAACTTTGCACAAGCTTACGTAGGCGATCGCATCGGCATTCCAGTGCGGCAGTAAAACAATTGCCCTCCGCCCTCGAGCCGGAAACCAACGCGCGTTCACCAGATTATTTTCCGGATAAGGAGTCTTTACCGGAGCTGTGAACCGCAGGAATTCTCCATACGTTCCTTTTACTTTGCCTTCCAGCCTGGGATCAGGAACTTCGCGCGTAGAGAACACCTGGACCTCGCGCTTCTCCAGCCGAAAATCCGTTGGCGTCTTGTAGGCAAAAAACTCATCGCTCGACGCCACAATCCGCCGGTTGAAATCCACCAGGAATTTCGCCGGATCGCCTTCCGCCTGTCCCGGCTGCCAACCGTTCCGGCACGGCCAGTCCCGCGCAAATTCCAATCCCCAATCCAGCGGACGCACCACGCGATTATTGTCCACCGAGGTCAGGCGGTGCTCCCAGTCGTACATCCATTGTGCGTAGCGAGAGGGCATGGTCAACCTTTTAGTTTAACAAGCGGCAAGCGATTCCCTTACCCTCCGCCATTTAACGGTTCTCTAGAGCGGCTGGGCCGAGCATTTGGTTCTTAAACGGCAGACCGTGGGGGAAACTCGGGCGGGTACTGCGCGATCATTCACCGGAAATTCCTTGGCGGAGCGAAGATCACAGGAACGGATTCGGCCTGTTTTCAATTGGAACATGGCCGCGGCTACCAGACCGACCATGAACGCCGTCCTCCGCAAGTACATGGAAGCCAGAAAACGGCAAACGGTTTAACGCACGGGTTCCCCTGTGAGACCCCGTGCCCTCTGTGTTAAAGATTCTTAGATCTCAGCTAGCTCTCGTACTTCCGAGGTACGCGCTTCGAGATATTGCACAAAATCTCATACGGCGAGCTGTTTGCCAGGCGCGCATGTTCTAAAGCATCGATGCTCAGCCCATCGCGCGTTCCCATCAGGATCACCTCATCGCCCACAGCAATCCCCGGAATCCCGGTTACATCCACCAGGGTCAGGTCCATCGAGATGCTGCCCACAATCGGAGCGTAGTGGTCGCGCACGATCACCCTCCCACGATTCGAAAGTTGACGATTGTATCCATCGGCGTATCCCACGGGCAACACCGCCACGTGCGCCGGAGCTTTCGTCACGTACGTTCCGCCGTATCCCAGCGGCTGGTTCGCCGCAAACTTTCGCATGGATAAAATTCGCGTCTTCCACGTGAGCACCGGCTTCACGGGCAGCCGCAGCGTGCCCCCGCTCACTTCCCTGCCAGCGCGCTGGAAGGGCAAATAATATCCGTAAAGCGCCACTCCTGGACGCACCATGTTGTTCCAGGTTTCGCGGCGCGAAATCACCGCGCTGGTGTTTGCCATATGCACCAGTGCCGGATCGAACCCTGCGGCGCGCACCATGCGTTGCGCCTCTTCGAAACGGCGCTCCTGCTCGGCCACCGAAGGCGCATCCATGATTTCAGAAGACGCCAAATGTGTGGAGAGACCTTCAAGAACCAAGTGCGGAGCCGACTTCAGCGCCTTCAACACCGCCGGAAGTTCTTCCAGCGAAACTCCCAGCCGCCCCATTCCGGTGTCCACTTTTAGATGCACGGCGTGCCGCACCGCGCTCGCGGCGGCGGCGTTTTCTAAACTCTCGATGTGCCACGGCTCCCATACGGTAGGCGTTAGCCGAAGCCGGACGATCTCGCTCTCCTCGCCGCGCCAGAAGCCGGTCATTAACAGAACTCTAGAGTCGATCCCCGTTTCGCGCAGCGGAATCGCTTCATCCAATGACGTCACGCCCAGCCACTTCGCGCCTTCCTCCTGCAAGGCGCGCGAACACTCCACAGCGCCGTGCCCATAAGCATCGGCCTTCACCACTGCGCAGACGGTCACGCCCGCTCCCGCATGCTTTACCACCACGCGGAAATTTTGCCGCAAGGCGCCGAGCGAGACCTCCGCCCACGTAGGGCGCGTCGCCACCCGGCTCAGGATTTCTATAGTCGTTGCCACAAGCCTCGATTATAGAGGCAGCAGCGCACGCGATCTGGTTACGCTTGGGCTACTCCCGAACAGTTTCGGAGCCCAGTTGAAAATCGAAGCCGGAAACTGGAAACTGGAAACTTCTTCACCGCTCCCCCAAACCAAAGTTCACTGTGATCTGCGTCTCTACCTCCACCGGCTCGTTGTTCAGGATATATGGCCGGTACCTCCACTGCCGCACCGCCTCGATCGCCGCCGGAACCAGCATGGGATGGCCAGCTAAGACCCTGAGATTCTCGATGGTTCCCTGCTTACTGATCATTGCCTGAAGCAGCACTTGCCCTTGGATACGCGCTGCGCGCGCCAGCGGAGGATACGTGGGCAAAACTTTATGCACCAAATCCCCTTCGCTCATGTGAGATATGCGGATCGCAGCCACCGCCGCTGGCGGCGCCACGACTGGCACGACCGGTTGCACGCCCCCCGGAAAGTTCGGGATGCCGCGAGGATCGCCAACATTCACGGAAATACCGCTACCAAATCCGGTAACCTGCGGCGGACCAACATCACTGGAGGGAATCCCGTACGGAATCTGCGAAGGCGTTCGGAGAGTTAGATCCAAGACTGTTGGACGCGGAGCGGTAGTCCCGCCGCCGGAGTGGGCTCGGACCGCCGGCGGCTCTCCCAACGGTTGCCCCAGGCTCACTGGCGTCGAAATCTGGCGAAACAGCGGCAACACTGACGGCCGCAGCAGCGGCAACATCAGCAACACACCGACCGCCAACACTTGCAGACCCAACGAAGTTAAAGTGGTCAGTCCCCTCCGCGAGCGCTCGTTCCACGAAGAACTTAGGGTGTCTTCGAACATGGTGTCCTCCTCGCATAAAATCGAATACTGTTAGGAGTAAAGACACCGGCGCTCTCCGCATAAGACGCGCCGCGGCACAAAATAAAGGCCGCGTTTTCACGCGGCCTTCTGGAACTTTTCCGACACAAGCGGTGTCGAGAAAACTCGTGAAGCTTATTTCGGGGTTGTGCTTGCCGGAGCCGCCGGCTTCGGCGTCGTTGCTCTTGGAGTGGCTGGCTTAGGTGTTGCACCGGCAGTCGGCGCGGGTACACCAGACTGCGTGTTGTACAAATCCACCACCGCCTTGGTGATGTCTCCATTTTCGCCGTACCAGAGGATCGGGCTCTGCGGCCAGGGGTTTGAAGTATCCACAATCATCGCGAACCCAGCTTCTTGCGCGTGCTTCACAATCACCGGCGCCATCTTTTGCAGAATGCGCTGAAAGATTTCCTTCTGCTGGTTCTGCGCATCTTCCTGCGCATCCTGAACCTGGCGGTCGAAAGCCTTTTTCTTGGTCTCGATCTGTTTGACCAAGCTGGCGCGGGCATCCTCATTCAGCTTATCGCCCTGCGTCTGCAACTGCTTTTGTAGTTGCTCGAGTTCGTCGTTAGCCGCTTTCAGTTCGTTTTGCTTTGGATCCAGCTTCTTCTTCAGAGCTTCGAAATCCCGCTGGCCTTCATTGGTGCCCACTACCGCCTGCTCAATGTTGATGGTCCCAATCTTGGTTCCGGTACCGGTGGCAATGGTGGTGGGTGGCGCTGCCGCTGCGGGAGCGCTTCCCGCGCCGGTGGTTGCGGCAGGCGCTCCGGTTTGGGCCGAGGCGGTTATCAGTGAGAGAGCCGCAGTGGCCAGAAAAGTTCGCACAAACTTGCTGGTAATTCGATTGCTCGACAGATTGCTTAACAGATTGCTTAACATGGGATCGCTAAACTCCTTGGAACCTTAGTTCCGATTGCTGCTTCTGGGGATGAATTTCAGATACCCTTTTCCGGCAACGCTGGGCCGTGTTCACGATGTCTTGGTTTTGCCTTCTTCGAATGGCCGCCTTCAGACTTTTCAAACGACGTCAAACAAGGCGCACTCGATTGCCAGCGTCACACGCCGGGGTAGCGGACCTGTCGTCCACTCCGCTTAACTTTCTGCAATGGCGTGAACCCTGCAATTATAGAGAGCCGCGTTCCATTGCGTCAAACCTCGATTGCGCCAACACTTCGGCACTGTGATTCCGCACCAGAGCTCTTCGCCCCGCACAAACCTAGAACGTCGTCGCCACCGTAAACCGGAACGTCTTACGCGGCTCCCGCAGCAAGAAGCTCGGCGAATACGCCTGCTTGGCCAGCGCGTACGTATAGTCGCCCGCCGCCTGCGCCTGTCCCGTGGGGAACATGCTGCGCGTAATCGGAATCGGCGGATTCGCCGGCGTATCCAGCCGCAACGGATTGTAGGCCCAATAAATTCGGAACGGGGCATTGATCACCGGCAGGAACATCTGCAACTCGAGTCCGGTGGACATTCTCGGCCGCCAGTTGGTCGAGCCCAGAATCTGCAAATCCTGCGATGGCGGCGGATTCAAAATGCTCCCCAACGCGCAAGTGTTGCCAGTTACCGTTTGGGCGACCGTAGGACATCCAAACGCAGTTCCAGTCACTGTCTGATACTGCTCCGACGCAATCTGCAGCTGCGACTTCCGGACAGCAGGGTCGATACCCGTATCAAGAAATGGCGCCAGCGCCACCGGCCCATAAATAGTGATGCGGTATTCAAAGTTGGTCACGATGCTCAAGTCGCCGCCCGGGAACGTAATCTGATCGATGGGAATGGGAATCGTCACATTGCCCGCCAGAGGATTCTGCGGATTTTTCGGAACCGGCACGCCACTGGGATTGGTCAATGTAATGGAGCCGGAGCTGGGCAGGAAAGCCACCGGCGACACCGAACGAATATCGAAACCACGCAGATCGTTTTCGCCACCCATATACGAACGCTGGAACGGGGGCGCAACCAGCCCATCGTAACCCGTAATAAATGACCCTTGAATATTAAAGCCCAGAGCATTGCGCCGGTTCTGCACAGGAATAAACCGTTTGTATTGCACGATCGGCCGCACCGACTTGACCGTCCCGCCTAGCCCTGCGAGTTCCGCTCCCACGGTGAACTGATGCCCGTGGTGCGGCGAGATCGGACTGTCGATGGTGTTGAAAGAAAAGTTTGGAAATATCTTGCTGGTGATGATTCCGTTGAGCGCGTTCGGCCCGGAAATTCCCCGGAACGCAAGGAACTCGAACAGGTTCTTCGACGCGGTGCTCAACGCCAGCAACGACGACCGGTCAAACGAATACGTAATGCCCACGCGCTTGAACGAGCGGCGCAGCGGATAGCTGAGCGAGGTCGTGAATCCAGCACTCGATTGCGTGTAGTTCTGCAAATTTTGCAGGACAGCATTCGGCAGGTTCAAATTTTGTCCGCTGAAAATCGAAAGCTGGCGCGCCTGGTCATACTTGGTCCGGTTGTAATAAACGTTAAAGCCAAACTGCAGCGGACGGTCAAACATGTAGGGCTGGGTGAATCCGAAGCGGATGCTCTTGGCCAGATTTCCCACGTTGGCCTGCACTTGCAGCGTCTCGCCCAGCCCGAGAAAATTATTGGTCGAATAGTTGATGCCGATGAAAGCCCCTTCCAATCCGCTCACACCGCCATTCAAGCCAATGCTGTTCTTGCCTTTCTCGTGAACCTTCAGCGTCAGATCGACCAACCCGTTTTTCTCATCCAGTTGCCGCGTGGTGATGTTCGGATCCTCTGGCTTCAATTGATCGAAGTATCCCAACTGGTTCAGGCGCAGTAAACTCAACTCCCACAGGCGGGAGTTATACACATTGCCTTCTTCTAAAGCGACCTCGCGCCGTATCACCTTATCGCGCGTCGTGGTGTTGCCCTGGAACTCGATGCGGCGAACGTAAAACTGCTTGCCTTCATCGATATCGATATCCAGGAAGATCTGCTTCTTATCGTCGTCAAACCGGGTGTCGGGAACCGACGTAAAGTTGATATAGCCCAACTCGCCATAGGCTTTACGCAAAGCCTCGATTCCCTTGCCCACTTTTTCTTTATCGAATACGTCCCCGTCTTTGATCGGAAAAATCGCCCGCAGCGCTTTCACGTTCTGCACAGCTTTGTTGTTCTTAAAGGTAATCCCGCCCAGCGTGTAGCGCTCGCCTTCCTCGATGGGCATGGTGATGTCGACCGCCTTACCCGCACCGCTTTGCAGCAGCGGGATATGGAAGCCGGTGTGGCCCGTGTCGTGAATTGCCGTCGTCGGGTCTTTCACCAACGCTTTAAAATATCCGCGATTCTGGAATTCGTTTCTGACCCGCTCCGTATCTTCCTCCAGCTTGGTCGCGTCGTAGGTGCGGGCAAAAATATTTTCCAGAAAAATCGAATGCGGAACGCCAATCGGCCGCAAGTTCTTCATCGCGTAGCGCAACGTCCGGCTCTTGATGTTCTTGTTGCCTTCAAACTTGATCTTGCCCACTTTCACCTTGGGGCCTTCTTTGATCACAAACGTAATTCCGATTGCCGCCGGAGGAATTTGCCGCACTTCGGTCTTGACCGTCGAGAACTGCCGTCCGTGCTCTGCCAGCAAGCCCTTGATCGTCACTTCCGCTTTCTTTACCTTGGTCGGATCGTACTGGCTTTCGACTGACAAGCCGACTTTCGCCTCCTTGAAGCGATCCAGCACATCGCTGGTGGAAACCGAACTCAGGCCGACATAATTAATCTCGCGGATCGTCGGCTTCTCCTTCACCTGAATAATTAGCCGCCAGCCCTTCGGAGTTTCTTCCCGGCTGAAGCGAATGTCCTCGAAGTAGCCTGTGTTCCACAGCGAATTGAAATCGCGCTCCAGCGCCGCCGGATCATAAATATCTCCCGGCTTGGTAAAAACGCGGGCCTTCACCGTCTCGGAAGGAATTCTGCGATTGCCTTGGACGTTGATTTCGGAAATGATGTCGCTCTGCGCCCAACTGGTGGAAGACGAAAGTAGCGCCAACAAAATACCCAGGGTCCGTCCGAGCCCCTTCATTTTCCGGCAAAGCCGTGCAAATGAAAGAGATGGAGGCTGAACAGCGCGGGAAGAGCCATGGCTGCGCCCGGGCACAGCACTGTCTGCATGAGAGCAAAAATGAATCGCTACGACCTCAGCCTCTGGGATGTGGGAAAACGACCATTATACGTAGAGAAACGAAATGCGTCCAAGTTCTATCGTCATGGATCCGTGTTAGCGTTCAATACTCGTCGTCTTTAGCGTTCTTCCGACGACTTAACTCATACCCGTGGGCATAACCAATCCCTACCCACTGACCACTGATCACTCCCTCTTAGTTCCCTCTACCTCAACCAAGACGGAATAAAACGTGGCGGAGTTGCCCAGATCGGAAAGTTTTTCTGACGTCAGCACATTAATATTGCTCCCTCCCGGACTCAACTTCGCCCAATTCAAACTGGCAGACACCACCCCGGGCTGAACCGCGCCGTCCACGCGAGCCTGCAAAAATATTTCTCCGCGTTGGTTGAACACCCGCACTGTCTCTCCGTCGGAGATTCCCCGCGTCCGTGCATCTCTGGAATTGATCTCGATAAGATTCGTATCTTCCATCTCCTGGACCGAAGGTATATTCGAAAACGTCGAGTTCAGGAAGTTGTCGGCTTTACGCGCCAACAACTCAAGAGGAAAAGTCTGCCGCTGCTCCCCATTTCGTGATTCCGCCGGAGCCTTAAATTCCGCCACCGGATCCAGCCCCAAAGCTATCATCGCTTCGCTGTAAAGCTCAGCCTTCCCCGATGGCGTCCGAAAGTTGCCGGAAGCGAACGGAAGAAAAGGTTCATTCTCAGAAGCCGAATGCGTGGTTGGGATTTCCTGACCACTGCCCACTGACCACTGCCCATTGATTTTCACCTGCCGCTCCCGCCGCAACCGCTCCCGGCTGATTCCTTCAAGCCACGGATTCTTCGACTTCAGCGCCTCGTCCATCATCTCATCATCGGTCTCTTTGAAGCAGGACTCGTCGAATCCCATTCGTTCTGCCAGCGCTCGAAACAAATCCACATTCGAACGGCATTCCTCGAGCGGTTCGATTGCCCGATCCGAAACCTGCAAGAAATAATGCCCGTAAGCCGCGACTAAATCTTTGTGCTCGAAAAAAGTAGTCGCCGGCAAAACGATGTCCGCGAAATCCGTGGTGTCGGTAAAAAACTGTTCGTGAACCACCGTAAATAAATCCGTCCGCTTCAGCCCGCGCACCACTTCGTTGTGATTCGGACAAACCGCCGCCGGATTCGAGTTGTATACAAACAATGCCTTGATCGGCGGATCATTCAGCGTGTTCAACGCCTTTCCCAACTCCACCATGTTCACCACGCGGGGCGCATGCTCCATCCCCGCCGGCCTGAGATCCGGCCGTCGCAAGGCATCTTTATTCAGATCGAATGCCCCGCTCGTCGACAAATGAATTCCACCGCCAACTTCCTTCAACGATCCGAGGATGCACGGGAGCATCGCAATCGCCCGCGTGGCCGTCCCGCCATTGTCCGACCGCTGCACGCCGTAATTTACCCGGATCACCGACGGTCTTACCGTCGCATATTCCCGCGCCAATTTTCGAATGTCATCGGCGGAAATCCCCGTCCACTCCGCCACCCGCTCCGGCGGATAAGATTTCACTTTCTCGCACAGCTCGTCGAAGCCCAGCGTGTACTTCGCCACATAATCCGCATCATGCAGTCCTTCACTGATGATCACATGCATCATCGCAAGCGCCAGCGCCGCATCGGTTCCCGGATTAATCGGAAGATACCAATCCGCGCACGCCGCCGTTCGCGTGCGATACGGATCGATCACCACCAACTTCGCTCCCTTGCGCCTCGCCTCTTCGATGAAGGGCCACAGGTGAACATTGTTCCCATGAATGTTCGAAGCCCACGCGATGATGTAACGAGAGTGAACGAACTGCTCGGGCTCGGTTCCGAGCTTCACGCCCATCACCGATTCCAATCCGGCTTCACCGGCAGAGGAACAAATCGTCCGCTCTAATTCCGAAGCGCCCAGCCGATTAAAGAAGCGGCGGTCCATCGAGCCGCCGTTGAGCGCACCAAGCGTTCCACCGTAGGAATAAGGCAGAATCGCCTCACTGCCGAACTCAGAGACGATGGTACGAAAGCGCGCCGCAATTTCATTCAGCGCCTCGTCCCAGGAAATCCGCTGCCAGGTCTGATCTGTTTGTGTGGGGACAGCCGCCCCTTCGGCACGCTCAGGGCAGGCTCCCGGCTGTCCATGCGGAGCGAAGCTCCGCTGCGCTTCCACCGGACCCAATCCCTTGGCCGCAATCCTCCGCATCGGATACAGCACCCGGTCCGGCGAATAAACCCGGTCCAAATACTTCGCCACCTTGGCGCACAAAAACCCACGCGTCACCGGATGCTCCGGATCCCCCTGCACCTTCGTCGCCCGCCCATCCTCAACCGTGATGAGCACCCCGCAAGCATCAGGGCAATCGTGCGGGCACGCGGCATGGACGACTTTTTTCATATGCTTGTTCGATCATTATACGGTGGTTTCGTGGTGACTCTTGACGACCTCTAAAGCGGGAGATACCCTGAGGGCGCTTGCGGCCGTTTGACCATAGGCTGGAGCACCATATGAAAACGGCCCGACGTATCCTGGTAACGGTAACTATCGCGCTGGCCGTCATCTTCGTGGGCTTGCAATGGGTTGTTCCTGTGGCACTCTCTTTTGACGCAGCGAGAAACGCTCTGCCATTCACCAGAATCGTGCCGACCGACTTGAAAGATATTTCCGCTTCGCAAGCCCCGGGACAGACGCTGTCGTATTTTGGCTACGAGTTTGAGGTCCCTTGGAACGATCTCGACGAGAATCAAACCAAGGTCTATCCCAAAGACAAGCCCGAGAAATGTAGAGCCGATCTTCGTTTTCGTTCGGGATTGCGACTGTTCATTATCGCCCTCCCCGCCGGAGAGTGGGAAGACAAACTCGCCACGCAGTTCAAAGTCCCCCGTCGGCGAATTGAGCCGTCCTTCGAAGCGATATCGGACTACAGCTTTCTGAAGAATTTGTACGAGTTCACACCACAAAAAATGCACTACTGGGCACTCTCTCCTCGAGTTCACTTCCGCGAACTGTTTCTCCTAACTATGAAAACTGCCGTACTACTGCCCTCGGCAAATACCGGAATCTTCAATCTTGAGAATCACGACTTCAAGGGTTTTCAGGAGGGGAATCCGCAAAGCCGGCAAGACGGAGTGGAAATTCATCTTTTTTCGGACAAGGGCAGCATCGAGATGATTTTCTACCAAAAAGATTACCAGAACCCCGCCGGTGTAACACAGCCTGAGATCAACCGCATCGTACAGTCTCTGCATAAGGCCCCGCAGGTTGGAGAAACTGCTGGACAAGACGGCGAAAAGTCGCTCGGAGAGAGTACGCCGTAGGACCCGAAAGGACAGTCTACTTCAGCTCCAACACTTCTTTTTCTTTCCCTTTGCTCATGTCTTCCATCTTTTTGATTTCGTCATCGGTCAGTTTCTGAATTTCATCCAGCGACCGCTTTTCATCGTCCTCGTTAATCTTCTTGTCCTTCATCGCCTTCTTGATCGCGTCATTGCCGTCGCGGCGAATATTCCGCACCGCCGTGCGATGCTCTTCGAGAACTTTATGCAGATGCTTCACCATGTCCTGCCGCCGCTCTTGCGTAAGCGCGGGCACCGGCACCCGGATCAGCTTGCCATCATTCATCGGATTCAATCCGAGTTCCGCCGTCCGGATGGCTTTCTCAATCGCACCAACCTGCGAGGCATCGAAGGGCTGAACCGTAATCATCTGCGGCTCCGGCGCATGCACCTGTGCGATCTGATTCAGCGGCATCTGCGAGCCGTAGTAGTCGACGGTAACGCTGTCCAGCATGTGCACGTTGGCACGTCCCGTGCGCGTGGCGGCCATGGCTTTGCGAAAATCTTCCACCGCTTTTTCCATCCGCGTCTTCAGTTGTGTGTACGTTTCTTTCAGGCCCGGAATCGCGGCCATCGTGGCTTGAGCCATAATCAGTCAGCTCCGTAAAATGGGATAGCAGAACGTGAATTATAAACGAACAAAAGCCAGCCACGGATTGGCACGGATCTCACGGATTAAAACATTAAGAGAATCATCCGTGTGCATCCGTGAAAATCCGTGGCCAATATCTTAAGCGCTCACCCGAGACCCAATCTTTTCCCCGCTCACCACCCGCCGGATATTCCCATGCTGATTCAGGTTGAACACAATGATGGGGAGATTATTGTCTTTGCACAGGCTGATCGCCGTCGAATCCATCACTTTTAGCCCCAGCCTTAGAACATCCATATAGGTGATATCGGTGAATTTCTTCGCGTCCTTCACCTTCATGGGATCGGCGTCGTAGATGCCATCGACTTTCGTGGCTTTCAGGATGGCGTCGGCCTTAATTTCCATGGCGCGCAGGGATGCCGCGGTGTCGGTCGAAAAATAAGGATTGCCCGTACCGCCGGCAAAAATCACCACGCGGCCTTTCTCCAGATGCCGAATCGCACGGCGGCGGATGAACGGCTCCGCAACCTGCTTCATCTCGATCGCGGATTGCACCCGGGTGTAGACCTTTTGCTTTTCTAATGCATCCTGCAGAGCCAGCGCATTGATCACAGTGGCCAGCATACCCATGTGATCGGCGGAGACGCGGTCCATGTCCTTCGCTTGATCGGCGACGCCGCGAAAGAAATTGCCGCCCCCCACCACGATCGCGAGTTGCACGCCCATGCTGTGGACGTCGGCCAACTCGGCGGCCACTTCATGGATGCGTGCTGTGTCGACGCCAAAGCCCTGGTTCGCAGCCAGAGCTTCTCCGGAAATCTTGAGCAGAACGCGTTTGAATGCAGGAGGCATAAAAGCAGTTGCCAGTTCTCAGTGGCCAGTTACCAGTCTGTGTCGGTTCGATTTTGGTTGGCGCAGCGCTTCAGCTCTGCGATAAACATCCCCCATATCACTGCGGCTTTAGCCGCTGGGGTCGCCTGCTCCACAGACTGCGCAATAAAAAAGGCGCCCGCAGGCGCCTCAAAACTATTCAGCTTTTTGTTCTGTAGGCTTGGTGACCGCGACCGTCTCTCCCGCATCGCCCACCTTGAAACGCGCAAACCGCCGCACGCTGATGTTCTCGCCCAGCTTGCCGATCTTCGCCGCGATCAGCTGCGCGATCGACATCGTCTGGTCCTTGATGAAAGGCTGCTCCAGCAAGCAAACCTCTTCGTAAAACTTTTCCATTTTGCCCGTAACCATCTTTTCCGCGATATTCTGCGGCTTGCCGGAAGCAACCGCCTGTGCCAGAAAAATTTCTTTCTCGCGCGCGAAGTCCGCCTCGGTTACATCTTCTTTACGGACGTACTTGGGATCGCTGGCCGCAATGTGCATCGCGATATCGTGCGCCAGTTCCTTGAAATCTTCAGTGCGCGCCACGAAGTCGCTTTCGCAATTGACTTCAAGAAGCACGCCGATCTTGCCGCCGGCATGAATGTAGCTGGTCACTGCGCCTTCGCTGGTCACACGCGTGGCTTTCTTCGCCGCCACTGACACGCCCTTCTTGCGCAGGATCACAACCGCCTGCTCCATATCGCCCTTGGCTTCCGTAAGGGCCTGTTTGCAATCCATCATCGGTGCCCCGGTCTTTTCCCGGAGATCTTTCACTTGCGCTGCTGAAATATTCGCCATAGTAGTGCTCATTCGCTTTACAAACCCTTCCACATAATTGATCTCTTGCATTGAGCAATTAGCAATTAGGCCCACAACTTGTAGGGGTCAATCGCCAAATGCCAATTACTATTTGCTTCTTACAAACTTTGACCCGCGCCGGGAATTTCTAACCATGACCCGCGCGGGTCCAATGTAAAACGCCCGGTTTGTTCCTTCTGGCCACTGATCACTGACCACCGGCCACTGCTCTTAAACCGTCTGGCTCTCCACCTTGGGCAAATCGGCATCCTCGTTGGCCACCGGCTTCTTTAGCGTCCCCGGACCCAGCACTTCTTCCATGCTGATGTTCTCGCCGATGTCGGTCAGATCGGCAGCCGCCGCAGCTTCCTGCTCGCGCAGTTCGAGCGCTGCCGCGGCATCTTCCGCCTGCTTCGCTTCGCGCGCCTGCGCCTGCTCGGTTGCCATGGTCATATCTGCAACCTGTTTGTCGGTCATCAACTGCGCACCCTCGGCGATGGACTCCGAAATCTTCGAAGTAAACAGCCGGATCGCCCGCAGCGCATCGTCGTTGCCCGGAATCACATAATCCACTTCGCTGGGATCGCAATTCGTGTCGACCACTGCGACCACCGGAATGCCCAGCTTGCGGGCTTCCCGCACAGCAATCTGCTCTTTATTCGAATCGATCACGAACACCGCATCCGGCAACCGGCTCATGTTCTTGATGCCCGCCAGGTTGGCCTGCAGGTGCTTGCGCTCGCGTTCGAGCTTGATCACTTCTTTTTTCGGCAGCAACTCGTAGCGGCCATCCGTGGCCATCTCGTCGAGCTCTTTCAGCCGTTTCACCGACTTCTGCACTGTGACCCAGTTGGTCAGAAGTCCGCCCAGCCAGCGCTGGTTAATGTAATAACCGCCGCACTTGGTCGCCTCTTCGGCAATGGCGTCCTGCGCCTGGCGCTTGGTACCTACGAACAGGACAATCTTGCCGTCGGCCGCCAAGTCCTGCACAAACTTCGACGCCTCTTTGAACATCTTCAGCGTCTTCTGCAAATCGATGATGTAAATTCCATTGCGCTCTCCGAAGATGTATTCCTTCATCTTAGGATTCCAGCGCTTCGTCTGATGCCCGAAGTGAACACCCGCTTCGAGCAACTCCTTCATGGTGATAGTAGCCAATGAACCTCCTTGTTAAGTCTGCATCGGCGTTAGTTCTCAGTACCGAGTACCTGGTACCCAGCAAAACCGCTTGCCGGAACTAGATACTGGCAACTGGGTACTACCTTCCGATTGCCATCCCTGCCCCGCGCCGCGAGGCACAGGAAGAATTGAACACATGAAAACAGTGATCAGTGGCCCGTTGTCAGTGGCCAGTGAACATCCAAACCATTCCGCAAAATCTTGTCATTCCCAGCGGAACGCGGAACCTTGGTTTACTTGGTACTCGATACCAGGTACTCGCAATCGTTACCGCTTGCTGAACTGGAAGCGCTTTCTCGCGCCCTTCTGTCCATACTTTTTTCGTTCCTTGCCGCGCGAATCCCGCGTGACTAAACCTTCGCCCTTCAGCTTGCCCCGCAACTCGGCATTGAACTCCATGAGTGCGCGCGCAATGCCCAACTTCACCGCGTCAGCCTGACCGCGCACTCCGCCGCCGAGAACACTGGCGACAATATTGAATGTGGCTGCCGAATCGGTCGAAGCCAGCGGGGCCTTCGCCGCCGAGCGCTGTGCCGGAGTCACGAAATACTCCTCGAACTCACGTCCATTCACCTTGAATTCACCGCTGCCCGGACGCAAATACACCCGCGCAATCGCCCGCTTCCGCCGTCCCGTGCCGTAGTACTGAACCAATTCAGCCATTTAGCTCCTAGCTCTTAGCTTCTAGCCTGAATCCCCAGAAGCGAGCTTTATTTTTGAATTTTGTCATCCTTAGCGCAACCGCTTTTAAGGCAGAGCGAAGGATCTCCCGCTCAACTACTCGTGCGTTGCGTATGCCCTTACTTCCAACTTTAAATCCTGCGGCTTCTGCGCTTCATGCGGATGCTTGTCGCCCTTGTACACATTCAGCTTCGACAACATGTGCGCCGCCAGTTTGTTCTTGGGCAACATGCGCCGCACGGCATCTTCAATGATCAACTCCGGCCTGCGCGCCAAACGCTTGCGATAATCTTCGGTGCGAATGCCGCCCGGATAGCCCGTGTAATGGTGATACTTCTTCTGCTCCGACTTCACACCGGTCGTGCGAATCTTCTCCGCATTCACCACAATCACGTGGTCGCCAGTATCCAGAAACGGCGTGTATTGCGGATTCTCTTTGCCCATAAGGATGCGCGCCACCTGCGAAGCCAGGCGCCCGAGCGTTTGCCCGTCCGCATCCACGACATACCACTTGCGCACAATTTCCCCCGCTTTGGGGAAATAGGTAGACATTGCAACTCTCCCAGATTGAAAAATGGCGAAACGCGATTGAATATTACAAAGAAGACCGCTCTTTGATTCCCCGGCGAGGACGCCAGACCATCAGGCGGGCAACCGCGAGACTTCCCAAAGCTTTAAAGATACCGTACGCTCCCGCAGAATGTCAACGCCGAGTTGATGTGGT
>Ga0302320_10014225_pt1 | contig 16492 bp, 14 predicted proteins | sample Bog_T0_3_FD_202130 | JGI IMG/M metagenome (GOLD analysis project Ga0302320, IMG submission 202130) | Peat permafrost microbial communities from Stordalen Mire near Abisko, Sweden - Bog_T0_3 | ecosystem: Environmental > Terrestrial > Soil > Wetlands > Peat | place: Sweden: Abisko, Stordalen Mire... | reverse complement strand
TCGCCGCCGATAATACACGGTCCGGTGGTTCCGTCGGTCGCTTTCCAGATGCCCGCGATCTGCGCCCGTTTCTCCGGCGCGTTGATGCGGTTATCCAGATGCGTGGTGACGATCCGCAGCGGTCCCGACGGGCTCTCGGCAGTGGTGGCGAGCACGATTCTGATCCTCGTGTGGAAATGCAGTTTATTGTGCGGAAGCGGGACCACGGTTGGCGCGCCCAGCGGATAGCGGCTCAGAATCGCAATCCCCTCCTCAAACTGCGCGTTCAGCCGGAACGCGGGCTGAAAAACGACGTTGAGACCGAGGGCTTTCGCGACCTCGGCCGCGACGTGAAAGGACGGGCCATCGACAACTTCCTGGAGAAGCAGAATATCCGCCGCCCGCAGGTCGGGCTGGCGCGCGATTTCCTCCACCAGCTGCGGACCGTACTTTTTCGCAATGTTTAACGACGCGATGCGCATGTCCGCAGGGAGCGCGCCCTGGCACAATAAGACGGAACAGAGCAGCGGCGCGAATCGCACTGAGCTAAGACTAACTCCCAGGGCCAAGCCCAGGCAAGCGGTTGTAGACTGGTAACCGGATGAGTGAAGACTTTCCCCAGGATCGGTTCGGTGACGGGGATTCCCGGCCCGCCCTGCCGCCGCCGGATTTCGATTTTTTGGTTTACTCGCTTCGCCTGCAGGCGGAAATGAATCTCGGGCTGCTGCCGATGGGGGACAATCCGGAGCCGGATTTCGAGCTGGCCCGGCACCATATCGACCTGCTCGCGATGCTTCAGGAAAAGACCAAAGGCAATCTCACGGCGGAAGAGCAGCGGGCTCTCGACAACTCGGTGGTCGAGCTGCGCTTTCGTTTTGTGGAGGCGCAGAAGAAGCACGCCACACCGTAGCCTGAGATGAGTCTGAAGATCAGGGTATTGGGCTCCGGGACCAGTTCCGGCGTGCCCACCATCGGGTGCACCTGCGCGGTGTGCAAATCGCCCGATCCCCGGGACCGTCGGTTGCGCCCGTCGATTATGATCCGGCACGGGCAGTATAACGTCGTGATCGATACCACGCCCGACTTTCGCGCCCAGGTGCTGCAGGCGGGAATCGACCGGCTCGACGCGATTGTGTACACGCACGCGCATGCCGATCACATTCTCGGCATGGACGATGTGCGACCGTTTAATTTCCGCCAGAAGGCGCGGATTCCGATCTTCGCGGCGCCGGAGACGCTGGCGGTGATTGAACGCGTTTTCGATTATGTGTTCGATCCGCGCGAGCGCAACACTTCGGTCCCGAAGGTGGAAGTGAATCTCATCGGGCAGAACGATTTCGATGTGGCCGGGCTTTCCTTTACGCCGATTCCGGTCCTGCACGGCGACAGGTCGATCTTCGGCTTCCGCTTCGGCAACGCGGCGTATCTGACGGATCACAGCGCGATCCCGGAGTCTTCCCTGCGCAGGCTGGAAGGTCTCGATGTCCTGTTTCTGGACGCGCTGCGGCACAAACCGCACCCGACGCATTCCACCGTCGAGACCTCGCTTGCGACGGCGCGGAAGCTCCGGCCGAACCGGACTTTTTTCACGCACATCTGTCATGACCTGCCTCACGCGGCGACGGAAGCCACGCTTCCGCAGGGCGTGTTCCTCGCATACGACGGCCTTGAGATCGAGGTAGCCGGAGAGGCATGAGGATCTTCCGTTCGCCCGCCGAAGTGCCGCCGGATTTCCCGCCGTCGGTGGTGACGATCGGCAATTTCGACGGCGTGCATATCGGCCATCGCGAAATCATGCGGCGCGTGGTGGCGATTGCGCGCGAACGCGGCCTGACGCCGGGCGTTCTGACCTTCGATCCGCATCCCGCGCGCGTGCTCGCGCCGGAGCGCGCTCCGAAACTGATCGCGACGGTTTCGCAGCGCCTGCGGCACCTTGCGGCCGAAGGGATCGAGGCCGCGCTGCTGCTGCCGTTCTCGCTCGAATTCGCGAAGCTCAGCCCAGAGGAGTTTGTGGAACGAATTCTGGTCGGGACTCTGAAAACGCGCTGCGTGCTGGTGGGGGAAGATTTCCGGTTCGGTTTTAAACAGTCGGGGGATATCGGGACGCTGCGCGCGCTGGGCGGGCGGTTCGGGTTCGATTTGCAGCCTGTGCCCGCGATATCGGGTGACGGCGGCCGGATCAGCAGCACGCGCATCCGGAATCTCGTGGTGGCGGGGCGCGTGTCGAAAGCGTGCCGGATCATGGGCGCGCCGTTCGCTCTGGAAGGCGAGGTCGTGAAAGGGCACGGAATCGGATCGAAGCAAACCGTCCCCACGCTGAATCTGGCGCCGGAGAACGAACTGCTTCCGAAGACCGGGGTCTACGTTACGCGGACGCGCGATGAGCTTTCGGGCGGGCAATGGAGGTCCATCACGAACGTGGGCTACCGGCCTACTTTCGATGGCGAGGGACTGACCATTGAAACATTTCTGCTCGACCCGCCGCCGGAGCAAGCGCCGGGAAGAATTGAGGTGAGCTTTCTCACGTTCGTGCGCGGAGAGCGCAAATTCGAAAGCCCGGAAGCGCTGAAAACTCAGATTATGCGCGATGTTGGCGCGGCGCGGCGTTTTCACCGTCGAATCGAACGTCTCGGCGTGGGATAATTTGGTTCGAATCCAACGAACCAAGTAAGGAGAAAGAATATGAGCCTTTCCGCAGGAAAAACACAACATATGAATGCGCTGTCGAACAGCGCGGGTGTTATCGCCGCCGCCGCGATGGACCAGAGGGGCAGCTTGAAAAAGGGCATCGCCGGTGCGAAGGGCATCCCGCAGGATCAGGTCACGGACCAGGAGATGGAGGAGTTCAAGACCGCCGTCTCGCGGATTCTGACGCCGCACGCCAGCGCCATTCTGCTCGATCCCGAATGGGGCCTTCCCGCCGCCAAGGCGCGTGCGAAGAACGCCGGTCTACTGCTCGCCTACGAGGAGACAGGCTACGACGCAACCGACAAACACCGGATGCCGGATCTTCTGCCTCATCTTTCCGTGAAGCGCATTGTGGAAATGGGTGCGGACGCGGTCAAGATTCTGCTCTACTACACGCCGTTTTCGCCCGCCGACGTTAACGACATCAAGCAGGCTTTCATTGAACGCATTGGCGCGGAGTGCGAGACTTACGATATTCCGTTCTTCCTCGAATTCGTCGGCTACGACGAATCCGGCCTCGATGAGAAGGGTCTGGAATACGCCAAGAAAAAGCCGTCCGTGGTAAAAGGCGCGATGCAGGAATTTTCCAAGCCTGAATATAAGGTGGATGTGCTCAAGGTCGAAGTGCCTATCAACCCGGCTTACGTGGAAGGCAGCCGCGCTTACAAGGGCCAGAAGGCCTACTCGCGCGAAGAAGCTCTCGATCTTTTCCGCGAATGCGCGGCAGTTGCGAGCAAACCGTTCATCTATCTGAGCGCCGGTGTGAGCAACCCGATCTTCATTGAGAACCTCGAGTACGCCGATGCCAGCGGGACCGATTATTCGGGAGTGCTTTGCGGTCGCGCCACCTGGCTCGACGGCGTCAAGATTTACGGGGAGAAAGGTCTGCACGCGCTCGAAGACTGGCTTTCGGTGGAAGGTGTGAAGAATATCGAAGCCGTGAACCAGGCGGTTAAGGGTGCGACTTCATGGAAGAAGAAAGCCGGCATCGCCGCCGCGGCGTAATCCACCGAAGTTACCGACGTGGGGCAGGCAGTTTTGCCTGCCCGAAACGGGCGGAGAGCAGGCGAAACCGCCTGCTCCACCTATGACGTGTCCCGGCATTGCTGACTTATGAACACGAAAGCCCGAGTAGCAGCCGTCATCCTTTGGGTAGTGGCGTTTCAGAACGCGGCGCCGGATACCGTCCCGCTCAACTACGCGGATCTCGACAATTCCGCGAGCGAAATGCGGCCGCTCATCGAGCGCTACGCCGCCGACCGCGGCAACATTCTGCGGTTCTACAACATTCCCTCCTCGCCGCAGCGCCGCGCCCGCCTGCGCCGCTTCTACAACGAAACCAAAGCCGCTCTGGCGGCGCAGAACTTCGACACGATGAGCGAGGACGGCAAGGTCGATTACATCCTGATCCGCAACGATGTCGATCACGAACTCCGCCGGCTCGATCTCGACGATAAGGAGCAGGCTGAGAACGCCGTCTATCTGCCGTTCGCCGAGACCATCGTCGATCTCGAAGAGTCCCGGCAGAAGATGAATCCCATCGACCCGATCAAAACGGCGCAGACGCTGGGTAAGCTCAACAAGGATATTGAAGCTGCAAAGCAGGCCGTCGACGCGAAAGTGCGCTCCGAAGCCGGTACGCAGGCAGCGCAGATGCGCCGGATCGTGGGCAACCGCGCCGCCGCGGAAGCGGCCTCTCTGCGCAACGCCTTGCGCGTCTGGTTCACTTTTTACAACGGCTACGATCCCCTGTTCACGTGGTGGGATGAAGAGGCCTACCGCACCGCCGATACTTCGCTGCAGAACTACGCCGCGTATCTGCGCGAGCACGTGGCCGGACTGCGCGCGATACCCGAGACCGCCGGGGGCCGCGGCAGCGCTACCGGAGGAGCCTACGCCGCATCGATCGCCGCCGCCCGGCCCGGTTCCACCGAGGACATCGTCGGAGATCCCATCGGACGCGACGGGCTCATGAGCGAACTCGCCTACGAGATGATCCCCTACACGCCGGAGCAGCTCATCGCGATCGCCAACAAAGAATTCGCCTGGTGCGAAACCGAGATGAAGAAGGCCTCGCGCGAAATGGGCCTGGGCGACGACTGGCGCGCCGCGCTTGAGAAGGTCAAGAACATGTATGTCGAGCCGGGCAAACAGCCGCAGATGATTCGCGACCTTGCGCTCGAAGCCGAAAAATTTCTTGACGATCACGACCTGGTCACCGTGCCCGCCATCGCCCGGGAAACCTGGCGCATGGATATGATGACTCCCGACCGTCAGCTGGTCAACCCGTTCTTCACCGGAGGGGAGGTCATAAGCGTCTCTTACCCGGTCAACTCGATGACCTATGAGCAGAAGATGATGACCATGCGCGGCAATAACATTCCGATGTCGCGCGCCACGGTATTTCACGAACTGATACCGGGTCACAACCTGCAGGGTTACTATGCGGCGCGTTACAAGCCCTACAGGTCGGTTGCCGGGGGAACGCCGTTCGTTACCGAAGGATGGTCGCTCTACTGGGAGCTTCTCATGTGGGACCTGAAGTTTCAGAAGACCCCGGAGGACCGCGTCGGCGCGCTCTTCTGGCACATGCACCGCTGTGCAAGGATTATCTTTTCGCTCAGTTTCCATCTGGGAAAAATGACTCCGGTGGAATGTGTCAACCTGCTGGTGGAGCGGGTGGGCTTTGAGCGCGAAAACGCCGTAGGGGAGGTGCGAAGGTCGTTCGGAGGCGCCTACAGCCCGCTCTACCAGGCGGCCTATCTGCTGGGTGGTATGCAGCTGAAATCCCTGCACGATCAAATGGTGGGTCCGGGTAAGATGACCAACCGCCAGTTCAACGATGCCGTCCTCAAGGAGAATCGCATCCCGATCGAACTGGTACGCGCCAGCCTGACGAAGCAGAAGCTGACGCGCGATTACACCTCCTCCTGGAAATTCTATGGTGAAGTGGAATAAAATAACGTCCCCGGCCTTGCCTCTGCTTGCGGTAGTCGCTGCGATAGCCCTGGCCCAGCATCCCCCGCCGGACGCGATGGACATCGCGGCGGACCGGGGCGCGCCTGGCATGATGCGCTGGCTGAGAGCACTTCAGACGCGGGCCAGTCTGCTCATGATCACCGCCCATCCCGACGACGAAGACGGGGGCATGCTGACTTATCTCAGCCGCGGTCAGGGCGCGCGCGTCGCGATGCTGACGCTCAACCGCGGCGAAGGCGGCCAGGACGTCATGTCGTCCGACATGAACGACGCCCTCGGTCTGGTCCGCACGCAGGAACTGCTCGCGGCCGACCGCTACCTGGGTCTCGATCAGTATTTCACAAGCGCCGTCGATTACGGGTTCTCGAAAACGCGTGAAGAGGCGCTCGAGAAATGGGGACACGACCGTATCCTTTCCGAAGCAGTGCGCGTGGTGCGCATGACGCGCCCGCTGGTGGTGGCCTCCGTTTTCGTAGGCGCGCCGACCGACGGCCATGGCCAGCATCAGGTGGCCGGCGAAACCGCGCAGGAAGTCTATCTGGCGGCGGGCGATCCCAACAAATTCCCGGGACAGCTTCGCGAAGGACTAAGACCCTGGACGCCGCTCAAGGTCTACAATCATGTGCCGTTTTTCACCGCAACTGAAAAAGGCATGTACGATTATGCCACCGACAAATACGTTCCCGTGCGCTTCTTCGACTATTTGACGCAGACGTGGAGCGATAAAGAACCGTCGGCGAGCATCGAAATCCAGGAAGGTCTGCCGTTACCCGGCCTTGGTCTTACATTTCTTCAGTACGCGCGTGAGGGCCTTGGTCTGCAGAAGACTCAGAACGGAGGTGGCGTTACGCCGCCGGCTGCGCCGCAGGCGAGTGGTTATCACCGGTATGGATCCCGCGTTCCCGGTCAAGCCAGAGATCAATCGTTCTTCGACGGCGTTGATGTCAGCCTCAACGGAATCGCTGGCCTGGCGCAGGGTGACACTGCATTTCTGAGAACCGGCCTGACCGGCATCTCACGAATGGTGGAGGAAGCTCTTCGTACCTATTCGCCGGACCATCCGACAACCGTCGCGCCAACGCTGGCCGACGGCCTCAAGGCAACCCGCGTTTTAATCGCCCAGGTGCGCGCATCGCAGCTGGCTGAACCGGGCAAAGGCGATGTGCTGTTCGAACTGGGAGTCAAGGAACAGCAGTTCCAGAAGGCGCTGGCCGTCGCGTTCTCCCTGTCGCTGGATGCCGCCGTCGCGCCTCCCGCCGCCGCCGGACCGATGGGCGGCCGCGGCGGTCCCCAGCCTACATTTACGATTGCAGTTCCGGGCCAGTCGTTCACCGTCGAATCGCGCATCTACAATCAGAACGCCGAGGCATTGAGCGTATCCTCAGCCGAACTGCTGGCGTCGGACGGGAAGAACTGGAGTATAAAACCCGAAGGACAGGCTGGCCGCGCCATTGCGACCGGCACGGAACAGGCATGGCGCTTCGGGGTCAAGGTTCCGCCGGACGCTCAACTGACGCGACCTTACTTCTCAAGACCGAACGACGAACAACCTTACTACGACATTAACGACGAACGCTATCGCAATCTGCCCTTCGCGCCCTATCCGCTCGAGGCGCGCGTCCGGTTCGAGTACAAGGGCGTTCCCTTCGAACTGGCGGAATACGTGCAGACGTACGAGCGCGTCGCGGGCATCGGAACGCTGGCGAACCCGCTGCTCGCAGGCCCGGCGATCTCGGTAACGGTGTCGCCTTCCGCCGGAGCCGTGCCTCTGAGTGCGAAGCAATTTGTGTTTACCGCAACGGTTCACAGCAACGTCAAGGGTCAGGCTCAGGGAAAGCTGCGTCTTGAATTACCTCAGGGATGGACGTCGCAGCCAGCCGACGCGCCTTTCAGCCTTGCCCGCGACGGCGAAGACCAGCCTGTCGCTTTCACTATTCATCCCAACGCCGTGCAGGCGACAGACTATGACATTACCGCCATCGCCGAGTATGGAGGCCAGAGCTATCGTGAAGGCTACCGTATGACCGGGTATCCGGGCGTGCGGCCTTATCCGCTCTATAAGCCGTCCCGCTACCGAGCCGTTGGAGTGGATGTCAGGACCGCCGAAGGCCTGCGAATCGGCTTTATCCCCGGCACCGGCGACGACGTCCCCAAGGCCCTCGACAACCTTGGCCAGAGCGTTCGCGTTCTTAGTGAGAGCGATGTTACCCAAGGCGATCTGAGTGTTTACGATACGATCATCCTTGGCGTGCGGGCCTATGCCGTTCGCACCGATCTCAGGGCAGCCAACGGAAGGCTGATGGATTATGTCCGGAACGGCGGCGTATTGATCGTCCAGTACAACCTGCAGGGTTTCGATGGCAACTACGGTCCTTACCCGTTCAGCCTCGGCCCGAACCCCCAGAAAGTAGTGGATGAAGGCGCGCCGGTAACTCTGGCCGACGCCTCAAGCCCCGCCTTCGCCTGGCCCAACAAAATCACCGCGGCGGATTTCAACGGCTGGGTGGAAGAACGCGGCCACGGCTTCATGGCAACCTGGGACCCGCGCTACACGCCGCTGGTCGAAGTTCACGATCCCGATCAGGACCCGCAGAAGGGCGGACTGCTGCTGGCGCGCTACGGCAAAGGCTTCTATATCTACGATGCGTTTGCGCTCTATCGCCAGCTGCCGGCCGGCGTGCCGGGCGCGTTCCGGCTGCTGGCCAATCTGGTCAGCCTGAGTAAGAACCCCGCTTGGAACTAAGCGAGGCCCGGATGACAGATTCCGCCTCCAATCCAGCCAAAACCGAGGCGCGCATGGCTCACATGCGCCATCTCGTCGAAACCCTTCACAACCTCGAAGCCCGCCTGCGTGAAGGCGGCGGGGCGCAGCGCATCGAGAAGCAGCACCGGGCGGGCAAACTCACGGCGCGGGAGCGCATCGCGCGGCTGATCGATTCCAAGGCCCGTTTTCTGGAAGTGGGGCTGCTGATCGCGTATGACAAGTACGAAGGCCAGGCTCCGGCTGCCGGCGTCGTCACCGGCATAGGTAAAATCGAAGGCCGTCCGGCGGTGATTGTCGCGAACGACGCTACGGTCAAGGCCGGCGCATGGTGGCCCGAGACCATCACCAAGATTCTGCGGGCGCAGGAGATCGCCATGCGCAACCGGACTCCCATCGTCTACCTGGTGGATTCCGCGGGCGTCAACCTGCCTTATCAGGATGGCATCTTTCCCGGCCAGTACGGCGCCGGGCGCATCTTCTACTACAATTCCCTGATGCGCCGCAAACTCCACGTCCCGCAGATCGCCGCGGTGATGGGACCGTGCATCGCGGGGGGCGCCTATCTCCCCGCGCTCAGCGATTACATAATCATGGTTGAAAATACCAGCTTCATGGGACTGGGCGGTCCCAACCTGGTCAAAGGCGCTACCGGCCAGTCCATTGATCAGGAGTCTCTCGGCGGCGCGCACCTGCATAATGCCGTGAGCGGAGTAGCTCACTACGTAGCTAAGAACGACGAAGATTGCCTGGATATGATCCGGACCCGGTTCCGCCAGCTGCCGGAACCAAGCGGAGCAGGTTTCCGACCTAGCCAAACTCACGCCAACGACGAACTCTACGCGATCCTGCCCGCGGATCACAGATTACCGTATAACGCGGAAGACCTGCTGAAGCACATTTTCGACGCCGAAGACTTCACGGAATTCCAGGCCGAATACGCCCCTGAAATGCTTTGCGCCACGGCGCGTCTCAGCGGGCATCCGGTAGCCGTGATTGCCAACCGGCGCGGTTTCCTGAAGCCCCGCATCGGCGGCATCGTCTATACCGAGACGGCCCGCAAGGTCGCCTACTTCGTGGAACTGGCCGAACGTCAGGGTTCGCCGATCGTCTACGTGCAGGACGTCTCTGGCTTCATGGTGGGTCAGCAGGCGGAAAGCGAAGGCATTATCCGGGCGGGCGCGGAAATGGTGGAAACCATGTCCTGCGCCAGCGTGCCAAGGATCGTGCTGACAACCAACCATGCCAGCGGCGCGGGCTATTACGCGATGGCGGGTCAGGGCTTCGACCCCAACTTCACCTTCAGCTGGCCTACGGCACGCATAGGAGTAATGGAAGGAGACTCAGCCGTGCAGGCCCTGTTCTCAGTAGAACTCGACAAGCTCAGGAAGTCGGGCGCATCGGTTCCAGAAGATCTGCAGCAGTCGATCGATCAGACCAGGGCCGACTACGAGCGCTGGCTGGACGCAAAATATGCCGCCGCCAGAGGCCACTGCGATGCTGTAATCGACCCCAAAGAAACCCGCGAAGTCCTGACACTGGCGCTGGAAGTGACTCTCAACCGTCCCCGGGCTACGGCACTGGCTTTGGAGACGCTTACATGATTCGCATTGCCAACGGCCAGGGCTTCTGGGGCGACTGGCTCGAAGCTCCTATCCACTTAGTGGAACAGGGCCCTATCGACTACTTAGTGCTGGACTATCTGGCCGAGGTAACCATGTCGGTCCTGCAGAAGCAGAAGCAGGAAGACCCGAACCTTGGGTACGCCAGAGACTTCCCGCCTCTCATAGGGCGCTTAGCTCCGCGTCTTAAGGAGCGCGACATCAAGGTAGTAGCTAACGCCGGCGGAGTGAACCCGGCCGCCTGCGCCAAAGCCGTTCTCAAAGCGGCTCCCGGGATAAAAGTAGCGGTGGTCCATGGAGACGACGTCTACAATCGTCTCAACGAATTTCAGAACAAAGGCTACGAGATGCGGGACATGGATACCAACCAGCCGATCTCGGCAATCCGATCTCGAATCCTCTCCGCGAACGCCTACATAGGAGCCTTTCCCCTCGCCGAAGCGCTGGACACCGGAGCCGATATCGTAATTGCGGGGCGCTCCACGGACACCGCGCTGACGCTCGCGCCGATGGTTCACCGGTTCCACTGGCCGCCCGACGACTACGACAAACTGGCCGCCGGGACCATCGCCGGCCATATCATCGAGTGCGGAGCGCAGTGCTCCGGAGGCAACTGCCAAGCCGGCTGGGAATCCATCCCGGACATGGCGAACATCGGCTATCCCATCGTCGAAGCCAATGCGGACGCCACTTTCACGGTCACCAAACACGAAGCGGCCGGCGGGCGCGTCCACTCCGATACCGTCAAAGAGCAACTTCTCTACGAGCTGGGCGACCCGACCCGCTACATCACGCCCGACTGCATCGCCGACTTCACTTCGATCCGGCTGGCGGATACCGGGCCCGACCGCGTCACTGTGTCCGGCATCCGAGGCGGCCCGCGCCCGCCGACGCTCAAGCTCTCGATCAGCTATACCAACGGCTGGAAGGCCATCGGCACGCTGGTCTACAGCTGGCCGGAGGCGCTCGCGAAAGCGAAGGCCGCGGACCGCATCGTGCGCCAGCGTCTGCAGTCGCTTGGCCTGGAGTTCGACGAGATTTATACGGAGTTCTTCGGAGTCAACGCGTGCCACGGACCCGCCGCGCCGTCGAATCCCGATCCGCCCGAGATTCAGCTGCGCATCGGAGTGCGCGGCCAGGACCGGAAATCGGTAGACCGCTTCACGCGCGAACTGATCCCGCTGGTACTCAACGGACCTCCCGGCGCCACGGGCTTCGGCGAAGGTCGGCCGCCGGTGCGCGAGATCGTGGCCTACTGGTCTGCGCTTATCCCGCGCGAAGAGATTCAGACAACTGTGGAGGTGATTTCGTGAAGATGCTCCTCGGGGAGATCGCGCACACCCGCTCCGGCGATAAGGGCGACACGTCGAATATCGGGGTGATTGCGTTCGAGCCCGAACATTACGAGGTAATCCTCCGGGAGGTTACGCCGGAGCGTGTCAAAGCCTTCTTCGGAGATCTGGTGAAAGGCGAGGTTGAGCGCTTCGAACTGCCCAATCTGCACGCGGTCAACCTGCTTTTACATGAAGCACTGGGAGGCGGAGGCACGGTTTCGCTGCGGGTAGATGCCCAAGGTAAGACCTACGGGGCAGGGCTCCTGCGGATGGAAATCGATGTCGATTGAGGGGGCGCGGCACGGCCGGGTTCTGCATATCGCGCTGAACCGGCCAGCCAAACGCAACGCTCTGAACGGCGAACTGTGCCAGGCGCTGGTGACGGCGATCGACGAAGCCGACGCCGATCCTCAGATTGGGTCCGTTTTGTTATCGGGAAAGGGACCTGCCTTCTGCGCCGGGATGGATCTTTCGGAGACCGGAGATTTCGCCGCGCTACACGAGCGGCTTTTCACCATGATCGACCGCGTGAGGAAACCGATCATAGCGGCGGTTCAGGGTCCGGCACTGGCGGGCGGAACGGGACTTGCGGCGAATGCCCACATCGTGGTCGCCGGACCCGAAGGGCGTTTCGGACTTACCGAAATCCGCATCGGACTCTGGCCGGTGCTGGTGTTCCGGGCGGTAAGCCTCGCGATCGGGGAGCGCCGCGCTACTGAACTGAGCATCACGGGCCGAATCGTGTCGGCTGAAGAAGCGCGGACATGGGGACTCGTGACGGAGATTCACGAAGACCCGCTAAAGCGAGCCCTGGAGACAGCCACGACGGCAGCGGGCTGGAGCGCCAACGCCATGCGGAGAGGCCTGGAGTATGTTCATGACATCCGCACGCTGAACTGGGCGGCGGCGGGTCGCCTGGGGGAAACGACCCGCGCCGCCATGCTCAGCCACGAAGACTTCAGGGCCGCGGTAAAGTCCTTCCGCAAACCCGAGGCGCAGATTACTGCGGGGTCTCGCCCGGAGGGGGAGCGTTGACGTTCACCGGACCGCGGCCGCCGCGGCCGCCCTTGGGAACATAGCCGTCGTTCGACGGTCCGTTCTGGAAGAGCCTGGCGTCCTTGCTCAGCACGTGTCCTTTGGCGTACATGGCGTTGGCCTGGCCGAAGATCTTGCCTGCCTTCAGCACGTCGTCATGCACTTTCTTCATCAGGGCTTCATATTCCGGAGAGCCCTGTTTATATCCGGAGAACTGGCTCAGATCGTTGTTGCCGATGATCACGACGTCGATTCCGCGAACGCGCGCGATATCGTAGGCGTTGGCCACACCGGTGGGCGTTTCGATCATTACCGTCACCAGCATGTTGTCGTTGATGGTGTTGTGGTAGTTCCCGAACATACCCCAGATGGAAGCCGCCTGGCCGGCGCCGGAACTGCGGCGCGCTTCGGGCGGATACCGGGACCACATGGCGGCCTGCTCAGCGCGCTCCACGTCGTCGACGGTCGGGACGATGACGCCCAGACAGCCGATGTCGGTTGTGTGCTGAATATGCCACTCCTGCGCGTCGGGCAGGCGGATCATGGGTGTGGCGGCGACGTGCGGACACGCGGCGATCATGGCTTCGATGTCCCGGAATTCCAGCGTGCTGTGCTGCATCTCGAACCAGGTGAAATCGTAATGTTTGGCCGATTCGCAGTAGGCTGCGGGATCGGGCTTGGATTGCGTAAAGCTGAAGATCTGTTTGCCTTCGAGGAGCTTCTGCTTCGCGGTGTTATAGAGTTTCGGGCTGCCGGCGGCCGGAGGGGCGGCGGCGGGCTGCTGCGCCGCGGCGAGTCCGCAGAGCAACAAGGCTATCGTAAACGGCTTCATGGTGGGCCAGTATATAACACATTTACGACTCCCGAACCTGACTTTCGGCCAGGCCCTTTATCGCGGTCGGTAGCGCGACGCAATCTCCAGCTGCCGGATTGCCTCGTCGGTAGCGCGGATGGCTTCCGCTTTGTGGCCTCCGAAGTCGTGCGGCGCTTCAGCCATATAGGCGCGGGCGTCCCGCAGCGCTTCGATGGCGCGGTGGAGGCGGGGATGGAAATCCCGCTCGCCTTGTCCGAAGAGCATGGCGCCGCCGGCGCTCAGCCCAATACCCAGCAGTGTCCCGGCTATGAATTTTTTCATGGCTTTACTATACTCGCTTAAACAGGTTTCTCCAATATGAAAACGCCGCTTTCGCTGATCGTTTTTTCCGTCTGCGCGTTTGGCCAGAGCAGGGTCGCGCCGGATAAAGAAGCAGCCCTCAAGGCCGACCTCGCCGGGCAGATCGACGGCATGAAGAAACAGGCGCAGGTTATGGTGGACAGCGTTTTCAGCTTCGGGGAACTGGGTTTCCAGGAATTCGAAACGTCCCGATATCTGAGCGGCATCCTCGAAAAGGAAGGGTTTAAGGTCGAGCGCGGCGTGGCGGGAATTCCGACGGCATTCGTGGCCTCGTGGGGTGAGGGCAAGCCGGTGATTTCGCTCGGGTCCGATATCGACGACATTCCGCAGGCCTCGCAGAAACCCGGCGTCGCGTATCACGCGCCGATGATCGAGGGCGCACCGGGGCATGGCGAAGGCCACAACTCCGGCATGCCGCTGAATATCGTCGCCGCGCTGGCCGTGAAGAAAGTAATGGAGCGCGAGCACCTGAAAGGCACCATCCGGCTCTGGCCCGGCGTTGCGGAAGAGGACCTCGGCGGCAAAGCCTACTACGTCCGGGCGGGGATGTTCAAAGACGTCGATGTTGTGCTCTTCTGCCATGTGGGCGCGGGTTTCGCCGTGGCGAGCGGCCCGACTACGCAGAGCGGCCTGGTTTCCATCGAATATCAGTTCAAAGGCGAGAGCGCTCATGCCGCCGCCGCGCCGTGGCGGGGACGCAGCGCGCTCGATGCCGTCGAACTGATGGACGTAGGCTGGAATTTCCGCCGCGAACACCTGCGGCTGGCGACGCGCATTCATTATGTAATCACCAACGGCGGCGATCAGCCGAACGTGGTTCCGCCCAATGCCGCCGTCTGGTATTACTACCGGGAGACCGATTACGACCACATCATGAATCTCTGGCGGATCGGCGACAATATGGCGCAGGCGGCGTCCCTGATGACGGACACGACCTATACGTCGCGTGTGCTGGGCGCGGCGTGGCCGGGGCACTTCAACGTGCCGATCGCGGACGATATGTACCGGAATATCGTGAAGGTCGGGCTGCCGCAATGGTCGGACGCGGATCAGGCTCTGGCGAAGGCGCTGCAGAAGGAACTGAAGCAGCCGGAGGTCGGCCTTGCCAATGGCATCACCCCGCCGCGTCCTCCGAAGCCGCAGTCCGACGCCGCGGGCGGCGATCCGGAGGCACAGCCGACCGGCGGCGGATCCGACGATATCGGCGACGTTTCCTGGGTAGTGCCGACCGTCACGCTGAACTATCCGTCGAATATTCCCGGCGGGCCGGGACACAACTGGGCGAACGGGGTTTCGATGGCAACGCCGATCGCGCACAAAGGCGTGATCGCGGGCGCCAAAGTGCAGGCGATGACGATGCTCGACATTCTGCTGCATCCGGAACTCGTGCAGAAGGCCTGGGATTACTACAACAACGTCCAGACAAAGGATACGAAGTACAGGAGTCTGCTTCGTCCGGGCGACGAACCGGCTGTCTGGCTGAACCGGAAGACGATGGAAGAGTACCGGCCGCGCATGAAGGATTTCTATTACGATCCTTCGAAATACGACACCTATCTCGATCAGCTTGGAATCAAGTACCCGACCGTGCGGTAATGCGGATTATTGCGGGCGAGTTCCGCTCCCGGCGGCTGCTTTCGGTGGAGGGCCGGGATACGCGCCCCACATCGGACCGGCTGCGCGAGACATTGTTCAACATTCTGGGAGCGGCGGTGGAGGGCAGCGTGTTTGTGGACGGCTATGCGGGCACGGGCGCGGTGGGAATCGAAGCGCTGAGCCGCGGCGCCAGACAGGCCGTGTTTCTGGAAAAGGACCAGAAAGCGGTCGAAGTGATCCGGAAAAACCTGGAAGCGCTGAAGATCGCCGGGCGGTCCCGCGTGATTCAGGGTTTCGCGCACCTGCAATTAGGGGAAATCGGGGCGGATATCGTATTTCTCGATCCGCCCTATTCCAGGGAGCGGGAGTACACGGCGGCTCTGGAAGCTCTGGAGAAGAATCCGCCCGCGCTCACCATAGTCCAGCATTCGGTGCGGCTGGCGCTGGCCGGCGAGTACGGCCCGCTGCGCTGCACGCGGGTTGTGAGGCAGGGCGATAACGCGCTCAGCTTTTATCGGGTTTCCGGCTAGTACCGGGTCTCCGCTTAGCTATCTTCGCCGCCGTCGCCGCCGGCCTTTTTGCTTTTACCGGCTTTTTTGTTCTTGCTGCCCGGGGGACGGCCGGGGCCGCGCACCTGCTGAGCGGCGACAATCCAGGCCGGCGGGCGGCCGCGGCGTTTGCCACCTACCGCGAGGCGCTCCAGACTAAGGATCGCCTCTTCAAGCTGCTGGCGCTCCCGCCGCAAATCCTCCAGAATCTTCGTGATATCCATTTCCATAACCTCGACCTTTATTTTCTTCTTTCGTGCGTGTGTTTCGGATTCGGAACAGGGAGCCCGTGGAACTGGTAGAGATTGGCTTTCCCTGCGGATAAGGACTTGGGCTGCGCCGCCAGACCTGTTCCGTTTTCAGAACACCGAAACGAGAGTGTAGCATTACGCAACGAGAAAAAACACACAGGGATATGTCAATAATTGAAAATAACAGGGAGTAATCTTAATTGGGAGTACCGGTGGTCCCGGTTCCTGTGCTGGAACCACCACTCGGCAAGGGGGAAGAGGGCTGTGCGGGCTGAGGAGCGGTTTGCTGTGTCGGCTGCTGCTGCCCGGGCTGCTGGCCTGGCTGCTGCGGATTGTTCTGCTGCGGGACAGCCGCGCCGCCGCCGCGGGTGCGGTCTTTCGACATATCGTAGACGAATTCCCATTTGTCGTACGAAGTCTGATCGTTATAGGTTTTTATGCCTTCCTGCTCCAGTTTGCTGGCAAAGCCGCCGATTCCTCCGCCGATCGTCTGGCCGCCTGCAGCCTGGCCGACGGGCGTGCCGG
>Ga0302320_10014224_pt1 | contig 16492 bp, 16 predicted proteins | sample Bog_T0_3_FD_202130 | JGI IMG/M metagenome (GOLD analysis project Ga0302320, IMG submission 202130) | Peat permafrost microbial communities from Stordalen Mire near Abisko, Sweden - Bog_T0_3 | ecosystem: Environmental > Terrestrial > Soil > Wetlands > Peat | place: Sweden: Abisko, Stordalen Mire... | reverse complement strand
GTAGACATAAAACCAGTTGAGAAACCAGCTGAAAAACCAGTTGAGAAACCAGTTGAGAAACCAGTTGAGAAACCAGTTGAGAAACCAGTTGAGAAACCAGTTGAGAAACCAGTTGAGAAACCAGTTGAGACAGTTGAGAAAACTGTTGAGAAACCAGTTGAGAAAATAGTTGAGAAACCAGTCGAAAAACCAGTTGACATAAAGGCAATTGATCAATCTGTCAATATAAAAGTAGTAGACAAATTAGATGAAAAGCCAATTGAGAAACCACCCGAAAAATCAGTAGACAAACCTGAGATACAAGTAGACAAATCAGCTATTGAAAATACAGGTGAATCATCAGTCGAAATAAAACCAGTCGAGAAACCAGTCGAGAAACAAGTCGAAAAACCAGTCGAAAAACCAGTCGAGAAACCAGTAGAAAAACCAGCCGAAAAACCAGTCGAAAAACCAGTCGAAAAACCAGTCGAAAAACCAGTCGAAAAACTATTTAAGAAACCAGTTGAGAATTCATTTGAGAAATCAGTTAATAAACCAGTCGAGAAATCAGCCGAAAAACAAATAGTCGAAAATTCAGTTGATGAGCCTGTAGAAAAACAACTGAAAATGCCTCCTGAAAAACAAACTGAAAAATCATCTGAAAAACTCTCTGAAAAACCTTCTGAAAAACCTTCTGAAAAGCCATCTGCAAAATCATCTGAAAAAAATTTAGACCAATATAATAAAAATGCTGAAACCATTGATTCGAAATTAACAAAAAAGCCCTCCATACTTCAAAAAAAGATTTCTTTAAAAAATCAAAAATCATTTGGCTATCAAACTCGTTTTGAAAAACCTTCATCAGCAAGATCAAAGCAGAAAAACAAGATAGAAACAGATGAAGAAGAAATTGTTTTAATAAAGAAGGCAGAGAAAACCGATCACAAAACAAGGAAATCTGAAGAAAAGAATAAAACGGACTCTAAAGAACTAGAGATTGGAGTTCTGCTCATAACCGCAACTCAAATTCCTCAAGATCAAGAAAAACATGAAGAAAAACATGAAGAAAAACATGAAGAAATACATGAAGAAAAGCTTGAAGAAAAACATGAAGAAAAACATGAAGAAAAAAATGAAGAAAAACATGAAGAAAAACATGAAGAAAAACATGAAGAAAAACATGAAGAAAAACATGAAGAAAAACTTGAAGAAAAACTTGAAGTAAAACATGAAGAAAAACATGAAGAAAAACATGAAGAAAAGCTTGAAGAAAAACATGAAGAAAAACATGAAGAAAAACATGAAGAAAAACATGAAGAAAACCTTGAGGAAAAACATGAGGAAAAACATGATGACAAACAAGAGGAAAAATCAGAGAAAAAATCAACAAAAGAAGAAGCAAAGCATGAAGAACAGCATCTTGAAAAGAATGATTTAAAACTTGAACAACAGAATGAAAAAAACCAAGAAGAAAACCTTGAATTAAAGACCGAAGAAAAGTATGAAGACAAGTCTCAAAACAAAAAAGATGAAAAACAAGAGGAAAAATATGACGAAAAACATGAGGAAAAAGGTGAAGAAAAACTTGAGGAAAATCATGAGGAAAAACATGAAGAAATACAAGAAGAAAAGCTTGAAGAAAAGAATGATGAAAAACTAGTAGAAATACATGATAAACAAGGGGAAAGCAATGAGGAAAAACATGAGGAAAAGCAAGAGCAAAAACATGATGAGGAAAAACCAGAGGAAAAACATGAAGAAAAACATGAGGAAAAAGAAGAGGAAAATCATGAGGAAAAAAAACAAGAGGAAAAACCAGAGGAAAAATTTGAAGAAAAACATGAGGAGAAACAAGACGAAAAAATGGTAGAAATACATGATTAAAAACATGAAGAATCAACTGAAGAAAAACGAGAGGAAAGCCACGAGGTAAAACAAGAAGAAAAACAAGAGGAAAAACTTGAGGAAAAACATGAAGAAAAACATGAAGAAAAACATGAAGAAAAACATGAAGAAAAACATGAAGAAAAACATGAAGAAAACAATGATGGAAAACATGAAGAAAAATCACAAGAAAAAAATGAGGAACAACAAGAGGAAAAACATGAGGAAAAACAAGAAGAAAAACAAGAGGAAAAACTTGAGGAAAAACATGAGGAAAAACTAGAGGAAAAACATGAGGAAAATCCTGAAGAAAAGCAAGAAGAAAAACATGAGGAAAAATATGAAGGAAAACCTGAAGAAAAACAAGATGAAAAACTGGGAGAAATACATGATGAAAAGCTAGAAGGAAAACATGATGAAAAAGATGAAGATAAACAAAAATTGGTAGAAATACACGATGAAAAACAAGAAGAAAATAAGCAAGAAAATCCAGAAGAGAAAAAAGAAGAAGAAAAACATAGCGAAAAACATGAAAATGCAGAACAAAAACTCTCGGAAGAGATGCAAAGCCCCCAAAATGAAGAAAACAAGATTGAATTTTCTCTTGAATCTGAAAATAAAGAAGATTCTCTACCCAAAGAATCCGTCAAGGAAGCGCCTTTTGCAAATTCCATAGATCCTATCTCAGAACTTGACTCTCATGGTATAGAGGAAAAGCCTTTCGATGAATCCCCGCTTCTAACTGCCCCTAAAAACGACATTCAACTTGCAGAGGAATCGATTAGGAATCAATCCTTAGACCATATAAAATCAATGGAGGAGGCTAGAGCTTTATCAAATATTCATGAGAAAGTCAATGAATCATCAATTGGAGATGCTAAGAGCAAGAATGATAGCTTACAAAACCAAGATTTTGATTCATGGACAAAGGAATATTGTTTAAGTCTTTTAGCCCAGGATTCAAAATATTATAAGGCTTATTTCCAATTGGCAAATTTAACCTTGAAAGAGGCTGGTGGAACTATAGAACATTTGGATTTGGAAACTATGGGGAAAGTGAGAGATAATTTGATAAAAGTGCATGAATTGAAACATGATTTTCTTATGGAAAAAGTCAATCATGTTTTGGGAGACATATATATGTTCGAGAAGAAATTTGATTTGGCTTTGAATCATTATAAATTACGATATAGAGCTACTGCGGATAATCAAAGTAAATTGGACTGTTATTTGAAAATAGGCAAAACTTACCAGAAATTAAAACAAAATGAAAATGCTATAAAGACATATGAAAAAGCGATTAATCTGAATAATAAGCATCATATGCCGTATTTCAAATTGGGATGGATTCAGATAAAGAATAAGAATATGAAGGCTGGTATTGATAATTTAGTGAAAAGTCTTTCGTTGAAAAATGATAATCTGGAATGTATAATTAAATTAGGAGAAGGTTATTTGATGTTAGAGGATGATGATTCAGCTGCTGATGAAGCGAAGAAATACTTGATCAATGCAATTTCTATGGACCCGAACAATTATAACGCTTTGGTGGGGTTGGCCAAAGCTTATGAAAAGAAAAATGATATCGATTTGGCTATAAAATTTGCAGAACAGGCGAGTTTAAAGCCCAACGCAAATTTGAATTCTGTCTATTATTTAGGGATGTTATTTTTGAAGAAGAAAGAAATGAAAAAAGCCGCTGAATATTTCAAGAAAGTGTTGAAAACTAATATAGATCATGCGGGAGCATCGATAGAAATCGGCACGATTTTGAGTTTACAGGGGGATTTTGAAAAAGCGATAAAATATTTCAAACATGCTTTAAAAGTTGAGCCTAATAATATTATAGCAAATTTGAGATTGGGCAAAATTTATCAAACTAAGCTCAACGATTTAGATGCTGCTATTGAATGTTATAATAATATAGTCATTGCAGAGCCTGGACATTTCAAAGCTTTTTATCAATTAGGCTTGGCTTATATTGATAAAAAAGATCTCAAAAAGGCTTTAGAAACATTAAAGGAGGCTTTGAAGGCGAATCCAAAATATTCTCCAGCCTGGAAGTCAATAGGCCATGTGCTTTATGAGCTTAATAACCTTCAAGCAGCTTCTAAATATTATCAAAAAGCATTGGAATTTGATCCTTCGGATTATGAGACAAAGGTTGGATTGGCCAATTGTTATTTTATGATGCAGAATTATAACGACGCTATCAATTTATATCAGGATGTGATAAAAATCGAGGATTCTGATGATGTGCGTTATTTCCTGGGGAATTCTCTTTATATGAAAGGTGACATTGATGGGGCTATTGAGAATTTCACCAAGGCTTTGGAACTTAATCCTAATAAAGGAGAATGTCTTTATAATTTAGGTAATGCTTATTGTATGAAAGAAAGCTTCCAAAACGCTTGTAACATCTTTTTAAAGGCATTGGAATTCGATCCTAGTAATTTCGCCATTTTGTTTAATTTAGGAAATACATATCTCGCTTTAGATGAATTTGAAAACGCGACAAAGTATTTTGAAGAAGCTTTGAAGGTTGACCCTGAAAACACAGAATGGCACAATTATGTGGGCAATGTATATTTGGAAAGGAAAGGAAGCGATGGGGACATATCGAATGAAAATTTACAAAAAGCGAAGGAACATTTCGATTCTAGTTTGAAGTTGGATCCACAAAACATGGAAACACATATAAAGATGGCTGGATATTATAAAGCATTGGGAGAAAATGAAATGGCTTTGAATGAATTGACGATTGTTTTGGAAGCTAATCCGGATAATGAGGAGGCGAAGAAATTGGAAGAGGAAATTAATGGAGATTAAGTATTTTTTTTCTTTTGAATTTTAATAAAAATGTCAGAAATTATGAAAAAAAAAAAAAAAAATTTGTTCGAAAAATTAAAAAATGAATAGACAAACACTTTTTATAAAAACATACACACAGTACATCTTTAACAACAAAAACTTCTTTTTATCGTTTTCCTGAGAAAAAAGCCATCAAATCATGCCTGACTTCCAAAAAGTTCTTCACTCTGGTGTACATTTCTTGTTCTTGTTCATCAAAAACGCTCATTTTTTCAAATTCCGAAGCCAAGTCCTCATCTTTTTTTTCTAAGGAGGCTTTTTTGATAAGTTCATTCAAATCTACACATTCTTCATATTTAAACTCGAGTTTTTTCGGTGTGGCCTCATTTTCCAAAGGCAAACTATTCGAAACATCAAGAACTTCAGTGGTTTTGCTTTCTGATTCTGAAGTTTCCTTTTTGATCTTAACTTCATTTTCCATCATTTGGAAATCCAATTCATGATCGATCTGACTGAGGAAATCATTCGGAAAGTCATCCAAATAGCTTTTCTTCTGGTTTTCAATTACTTCCTTCTTCTTTTCTTCCAATTTGTCAGCTAGTTTCAATTCTCGATTATAATGAATCGGCAGGTTATAGGAATTATTGGAATTGTTTTCTAAGGGATCATTGATTTTACCATCTCCAATCACTGTAACAATAGATTTCACCCTGGAATAATTGAGACAAACTATCTCAAAAACCCCCTCCTTAGTAAAAATATGTTCGAAACTGCTCCCGGGAAATAATTGTGGAGATTGAATATCTAATTCATCAATACTGAGGAAAAATGATCTTTCACATGTATTATAAATCGAGGAATAGACGGATTGATTAGGACCTATCTCCCACCGAATTGTTGTCCCTATAGGGATTCTCAGTTTTTTAGGATAAAATTCAAAATTTATGAGCTTTATGAGTAAGGAAGGCTTACGATCAGCTTTATGAAGTGGTTGGGAGGGTTGATAGTCGGAATGGGGTTTTTTGTAGTCGTTGAGTTGTTTTAGGAGAATTGGATTAGGGGAAGTCATAGAAAAGTTTCACAATGTTTTTTGGGTTTTATAACATTGACTAAATAATTAAAGAGGAAATTTTAAAAAAAACTTGGTTAGCAATTTTAAAAAAAATCCATAATTGGCTGAGTTTTTTTAGATAAAATACAATAAATTTAAATTCCAAGTAAAATTTCGCGAACGGTTTAATAGTATTTGAGTTTGGTTTTTTTTAAAAAAATCTAGAAATTAATAAAAAATCTATATTTCAATAATTTGTCCAAAAATATTATTTTATAATAGATGAACCAAGCTTTATATTTTGGACAACTTGTAATTGGCCCAGCTGGAAGCGGAAAGGTCTTATTCGTTTTGAAATTCCAGAATGTCTTAAAATTAATTTTACTTAGTCCACATATTGTAAAACTATACAAGACATGGGGGAATTATTACGTCGGAATATTTTGGTGGTGAACCTCGATCCTGCTGCTGAGACCTTCAAATACAGATGTGATATAGGTATACGATTTTAACTCTTTTACTCACCTTCTATTATTTTTAAGATATAAGGGAACTTATTCAAACTGAGGATGTGATGGAAGAATTGAAATTAGGTCCAAATGGGGGGTTAATTTACAGCATGGAGTAATAAAAAATTTGGGTTAGGCTTAAATTATAAATTTTAATAGATATTTGTTGGAAAATGTTGATTGGCTGGAAGAGAAATTGACTGATCTCTATCAAGATGATTATGTGCTATTCGATTGTCCTGGACAGATCGAGCTGTACACTCATCTTGATATCATGAATAAGTTGATTAACTCACTCAAAAACATCGGGTTCAATCTCTGCTCCATTTATATGTTGGATGTAACATTTCTTTCAGACGATTCTAAATTCATATCTGGAGTTTTGATGTTTTATATTAAAAATATTTTAATTGTTCATATTTTTCTAAATTTTAGGGCTCTCTCAACAATGATGAGTTTATCTCTTCCACATCTCACAGTTCTTTCAAAATGTGATTTGATCCCGAATAGGAAGCTTTTGAAAAAATACCAGAAAGCAACTGAAGATTTCCATACTCTTGACACTGAATTGGATCATTTTGAAGAAGAAAAATTGGAAGAAAAGGAATCGGTTTTAAATTTTGAAGTGAAATATCATAAGTTGACCAACGTGATTAAAGGAATTCTGAATGATCATAGCATGATAAGTTTGATGGAATTGAACCTTAATGATGAGGAAAGCATCAAAAATTTGATTATGCAAGCTGATTATTCCATTCAATATGGAGAAAACCTGGAGCCCAATGATGCGATTTATAATGCCTTGGATTCAAACCCGGAATAAATTAATCTCTTGATTATAATAAAAAAATTGTAAAGAAATTTGGGTTACCATTTTTGAAAATCAATGATTTTGAAATAAAAATTTCAAATATATGTTTGTTTATATTATAATTCATCAGACAAAAAAAAAATAAAAAAAAATAATGGAATCAACAAATAAAAACAACCAAAAACAATATGTCGCTCTTCAAGAGCCATTGACCAACAACGAGACTCCTCAGGAACAGGAAAATCCCAAAAATTCCTTCTCCATATCAATACCAAATCCCGACATTGCCAACCAAAAGGTCGCGGATTTATCCTCAGCTTTCTTAATTTATATCAAATATCTTGATAATTCGCAGAAGGAACTCGACATCAACACCATCATGGATCAGAAAATCTTGGAATTGCAAAAACTGGCCTTCCCACAGAGTTTTAACGATGAAACTAAATCCATTCGGTTGATATATCAAGGAAAACTTTTAAACACGGAAGATGTTATAAATTCCTGTAATTTTCAGAAAGGAGGATTCATTCATGCGGTTATAAATGATAAAATAGTGGATGAGGCAGATAATAATAATCTTAATGCTTTACAATCAAACAATGGTAATACACAAATATCTCAGGTTCCCATGACTTCATCGCAAAGCGAAACTCTTCAAATAATGAATTTGATAATTGAAGCTCAAAACTCAAGAAGAAATGATGCGGAAAATAACGCTGAACAAAACAATAGTGGTCTTACCAGACTTTCATTGAGAACTTTCGATAATGAACAAAATTGGATGTTCATTATGGGGGCAGTTTTCGGATATTTCTTGAGTATTTGGGGTGTGATAATAATGTTCCTATGCAATTTTCCTGACCGAGCAAGAAGTGGAGTGACTTTCGGATTTTGCCTGCATATAATGGTGAAAATATTAAACGGACTCTAATTTGATAGATGTAAAAATGTAAAAACTAACTTTAGGACGAATTGTTTTACCTAATTAAAAAAAAATTTAGTTTTTTTGAAAAATTTGTAAAGAAAAACACCTGATGAAGCAAAAATAATTCATGGGTTTTTTCTTTGTTTTAATTCAGGGTCGTCTTGAAAGATTTAAATGAATTTTCTTGTTTAAAAATATTTTTTTACCAATATATTTTTTTTGTCTTAGAGAAATTAAAAAAATCATAAAATTTCATTACACAGTTTTGGGTACTAACCAAATTTTTGAAAAAAATTTATTTAGAAGACGAGGGGGGAAAGTTTTATTTCGATGTGATTTAGCCTTTTACGAAATTTTCAAATTTTATTTTTTCGACTGAGCAAATTATTTTGCAGGAACATAAATGAAGTAAATACTTTAAAATTTCACTCTTTATCAAAGCTATCAAATTTTATTGAATTATTTAACATTAATCTCTCTTTATTTTTGCTAAAAAAAAAATTAAATTTTTGTTATTTGAATGTTTTTTAAAAAATGCGCATCTTTTCGTTGCAAAGAATTGAGAAACAAAAACATTTCTTTCCAAAATGTTTTTCATTATAACAATCTTTTGGGGAAACCAGTAGACCCACTTTCTCTAAATGTTCTAATCAATGCTGATCTTGTAAGAAAATACTTAGAAACAGAAAACATAATAATCATAATGTATAGGAAATTTTAAAAGTCTTCAAATATGATTATGGATTTACCTGGGGGCAATCAATTGTAATTGGGTCTTTAGTTTTAAGAGGGATTCAATCTTTACTAAAATTCACCCTTCAGGTTTCTTTTCAATTCTATAAACTGAAACTAAATACTTTTGAAAAGAGATTGAAATTCAAACGATATGAAGAAAGAATCTATATAAAAAAAGGTCTCTCAGAGGTTTTCCTGAATGATCTTCATGCTGATATCAAATTTTATGTGATATTTTTGTTATAATATCCTCTCTTTTTTTTTTATGTTTTTAACTTTTTTTTATAAAATATTTTAAACATTTTTTGAAAAGAATATCAAAGAATCTGAAGCACAAAGACTCAAGTCATATTATATGCCAAACACATTAGCATCCAATTTTTTCAATGTTTAAAAAACAATTAGTCAAAATATTTAGAAATTGATAGGGCTATTTGTTGATAAATTGGTTTAGGGCATTAAATCATATGACATTTCATAGTGATCAATTTCCTGGTTTCAACTCAGAAGAATTTTGGTTTTCCGATAGTCTCATAAAATATGACGACACGGGCTTTTTAGGAATTTTCGTAATTCCTTTGAATTATTTCTTGATATCAACATCAAGACACCCTTTTTTAATGCATGTAAATAGACCCGGAAATCATATCCAAAGAATGACCTACGCTTTTATGATGGGATTGACCTCTTATTTTTTTCCAACAGTTATTTTCTAATCTATAAATTATTTGTTTTATTTTTTTTTAAGTGTTATGTGGGCTCATATATGACGCTAGTTTGTTCCCATTTGGTTTTGAACTATTTGTATTTTTCATATCAAAGAAGGAAAGAAAGCAAAATATTTAAAAAATATGGGTTATCTCAAAAAGATTTAAGCAAGTTTAAGTCAATTTGTATGAAAAAAGACAATTGATATCAAAATCTCAACTAGAATATAATTAATATAAATGAAATAAAATTGTTGACTCAATTTTTTTATTCTTTGGTTTTTTAAATGAAAAAAGAGGGACTTTATTAACGGAAAATTTATCAATAAATTATAATAATAAAAATATACACTTATAAAAAACTATTTTCCTTATTTTATTTCACTAAAATGGTTGGGTTTGAATTATCCCGATTCGTCAAAAACAATGTTTCCATTCTTCCAGAACACATATGCAAAGTCTGCCAATTGGTCATGAGTAATCCAGTCCAATGCTCCAAATGCAAAATCTGGATTTGCAATTCCTGCATTGAGAATGCGTAAATTTCCAAAATCATTAATTTTTTAAATAAAACATCTTCTCCAGATGCACCCATTGCGAATGCGCCCACACCTTCACGGAAACAAATAAATTTATGAAGAACAAAATCGACGAGTTGACAATAAAATGCATTTTTTGGGCCAATGGTTGCCCTTTTATCAGCAAAGTTGGACAAGTTGATAAACACGAGAAGGTGTGTGAGTTTCGTCTTATGATTTGCCAAAGCAAAAATTGCATTCAAGATTCAAATTCTTCCGAAATCAAACATGCCAAAGATTGCGGTTTATACCCGATAAATTGCGAGATTTGCAAGAAATCAATGAGATTAATGGAGGTGAGTTTTTTTATTGCTTTTTTTTTAAAAATTCAAAATTTTCAATTGTAGAAAAAAACACATCGCTGCGTCGATTATTTATTGGAAGCAATAGAAAATTTGGAGCGGAAAAACAAAAACATGGGTGAAGAAAATGTGGAATTGCGTCACAAAAATGAATACAAGAGAAAAGAGGCAAATGCCATCATAGTTGAAAAGGAAAAAACCTTAGAAGGTTTGAAAGCCACGAACAATAAGTTAACAGAGAAAAATAATCAATTGAAGCATGAATTGGCTGATGAAGTGAATAGAGCTGAGGAATATTATCAGAGAGAATTGGGTAGGTTTTACCAGAACACTAAGAATAAATTAAAGAACTTTGGGAAAAAGGCTCTGAATGAAAGCAGTGTGTTGGCAAATAAAATGAACAAAAAGATGGATGGATTACTTGAAAATGTGAATTCTAATATGGGAGAGTTTAATTCAAAAGTGGCAGTCGAATCAAATGAGAAGTTTAATATAAATGTGGATGACACTATTTTGAAATTGAATGAAACAAGGAAGGGAAAATGAAGGATAAGAAATAAACATATTTAAGAGGAAATTCAGAAAAAAAAATATTTTATTTTTAAGTGATTTAAATTAAAAAAAAAAATTGAGTTTATCTATTATTTCAATAAGTTTTCTACTCTTTTGCTATCATCTTAAAAATAATAATGAACATTTTGAAATTTAAGAAAATTCATATAATAAAAAATATGTGTTTATTATTTTCAATAAGGTTTTCTACTTGTGTTTAACAATGAAGAACAAACAACTGTTCCATTAATGATATATTTTCATATTTAAAAAAAAAAATCATTGTTGACAATAAAACCTACATACATTATCAAAAAATTGTATGCCAAACTTCATATGATTTACAGAGGTCTTGGTCTTATTTCTGATATTTCTCTTATTCCTGACACTTTGCACCATAATTCCAACATTGAATTCCATCCATCTTCGTATTTATTGTAATTTCCCAAATTCATGCTGATCCTCACATCTTCTTGTTTCACATTCTTAATAACAATTTCATCATCTCTGACATAAAATTGTGACATATCATTTTTCGGAATGAGTAAATGGACCCATTCACTGATTCCTGCTACCCTCCCTGTGTTATTGTATGAATTTTCACTAGTTTCCTAAATTAATTAAAATCAGATTTTATACCAAAAAAATCTTTTTTTACTTGGGATTCATAAATATATGTCTTAGGGCAAAACAATGTTGATAATGGATATTCTTGATTTTCATTGAAAAGAACCAACTGTGTTTCATTTTTATCTTCTAGAAATTTCCCTTTTCTCTCAACAGGAACAGGGACCAATGAATTTTTCTTGGTGTTGCCTTTTTGATCTTCCACCACAAGAATTTGATTCATTATCTCTCTTCTATAATTCTTTAAATACTTCAAAGCAGGATACTCAGTCATTTCTATCTTTTCTTCATCTTTCACTTCATTTCTTAACATTATATCAGTCCCAACATCTTTGCTTCTATAAACATTAACCATTTCCTTCTCACCAGAGCTAAATCCTAAAAACATCACCAATGAAATGATCGTTAATAGGGCCAATCCATATTTGAACAATTTCTTGGAAGACCCTCCATTTGAATTATGAAAAGGACTTGAATAAGCACTACTCGTGGTTTCTTCATACAAATAATTCGGATTCGTGCTTTCCGAATCAAGTGCTGAATCTAAAGGCGTTGGGTTCTCTTGATCTTCTCCTACCTTTCGATTCAGTTGGCTCTTCAAATAATAATTTTCTTCTTTCAATTGCTCATTTTCTTGCTTCAAAAACATCAAATCCTGCTTCAAAAGCGTGTTTTCTTCCACCAACACTGAATTCTGTTGCTCTAAATTCACAATGTACACCTTTTTACGGTCTCTGGATTGTTGGGCACTCACTCTATTTCTGATTTTCTGCTGCATTTTCTTTTTGTCTTTTTCGGTCACATCTTCACTATCATCATCAAATTCCTCTTCCTTCATACTGATTTTCTCACTTTCTGTCTTGATTTCCTCTTTTTTCACCTCTTTCTTCAAAAGCACTCTTTCTTTAGTTCTTTGTTTCGCTTGTTCTCTTTTCATGATTCTTTTGCTCTTTTGGGCAAGCTTATATTGAGAAGTCTCTTCTTCTGGTAAACCCATGTAATTTGGAGAATCTGAAAAACTCAGGTTTTGGAAGTTGATGAACTTGATATATTCATCAGTGGGCTCATAGGAGCTTGCAGAAGCAAGGGAATGGTCGCAGGAACTGAAATTATTGATGGGGGTTTGCATTTAAATGGTTTTTTATTTTCGGATTTTTTTTGGTTTTTTGAGTTTGGAAGGACTTTTTTTTTCGGAATAAAAGAAAATTCTGATTTCGGATAAATTAAAAAATAGCTGGGATTTTTTGGGCGGTTTTGAGATGGAATTAATGTGACTTTTATATAATTCGAAGTCTTGCGAAAATGTTTTTAAAGGAGGGAATTAATATCTTAATTAGAGGTATTAGAAAATACACATGTAAAAAATTCGCTATGAAAAAATATTAATAGTTAAGAAATTTAAAAAAACTTATAATTTAAAAAAAAAAACTATAATAAATTATTCTTTATTTCTCATAAAGACTCATTGTCATCATATATCATTCTATTTATTCGCTATTTTCAAATTAAAAATTGCTTAATCCCCTTCACGCATATTTCGGCATTTTAAAAGTCCGCTTTCTTTTTTTTTCCAAACCATATCCTTTCACTTCGTACCCCACACAAAACCCTCATGGATGATGATTTTATCAATATGAACATCCCCACTAAGAATGCCAAGACTAGTTTCGACGAGATTGATACTTCAATGTCTTCTGGTAATACTGCTTAAAATCGTTTCTATTAACATGATTTTCCAAAGCCAGAAACATCGCTCGTAATATCCATAAGTTGAATCCTGAAATGCTGGATCATCAAATCGAGTCTTTAAAAGATCAAGATCAAGAATTCAACGATCATTTTGCTCCGATTTATCCGCATGATCAGGAAAAATCACATTATGAAAATAATCTGCCTCGCATCATCAATCAAAACCCTCCCATTCCAGACTCCAAGTTACTTTCATTCAATCATGGATTTTTGATGCAACAGAAACAGATACTTCAAAGGGATCTGAATCAAAATCAAAGAAGTTTGAATGAAAACCAACGACAAATGAAAAATGTGATGTCAGAGCCGAAATTTCTGAACCCAACATATGCAATGAGTGCGTCAAATCCGAATTTGCATCACACGATGACAATGGGCCTGAAGAATGAGCCTGAAAGCTTGACAAATATAGGACTTGAAAACGAGGTTCAAGATAGTGTCGATGGCAACAGTCGGAAACAAAAAGGTAACGTGAAAAACACGTACATTAAGAAAATCAATTCTTTGATGAATTTGTCGAGAATAGAAGACACGACCACAAAGCATGAAAGGTTTTTTATTAGATAAAATCAATTTTCTTGAGAAAAAAATAGAGTAAGACACAATCTAGCATCGAAAAAGGAAGAACTTAAGGAAGAGAAGGAAAAAAACAACTCAAAAGAAAGCAAGGTAGATTCTCAATTCAAACGTTCCCTTTCCTTTAATTCCAACCTATCAAGCAATAATCCAAGTTTTAAATTTAAGAAAATTTTACTTAAAAAAAAATGTTGTTTCTTTAAGCCTTGAACACAAAAAAATTGGAAAGAAATCGTGAATCCGCACGCAATAGTCGTCAAAGAAAAAAAATGTACATTGAGCTATTAGAAAGCAAGGTGAATCAGCTCACCTCAGAAATCGATGACACCAAGCAAATCCTTGAACAGAACAATGAGAATTTCAATTCAATATGCCATAACTCCAAATATCTGAACAGTCTCGTGGTGGGAAGACAACAATTGTTCGAAAAATTGGAGAAATCCTTCTCTCAGGAAAAACCTGATGAATATCAGATCAGTCTTTTGATTGATAGCTTCAGATTGAGATTAGGCGCCTCTGGTAGAGAAAGAGTGAAGTCAATAGATTATTTCTTTGATCAAATAGTGGAGAATTTCTTGCCTTCGTCTTTGAAATATTTACTGCTTTCAGCCGCCCAACAGGAATTAAATGTTGAACCTAAGCCTGAGTTTAATGGGAATCAAAATGATTTCCCTAATATGGCTATGGCAACTAATTTAAAACAAAACCCGAATCCTCAAAATGCTAACTTGTATAATTTTAAGAAATTTGGATAAATGATAAAAGAAATTTTAGATTTTTAGGCAATATGAACCTGAGCAATGAACAACAAACCGCAATGAATCGGATGATAAAGAAATTGGCTCTTGAGAAGAAGAAATTTGATGGGTAATTGAAAAAAAAACGGGGTTTAATTTTTTTCTAGTTTTCTGAAATGCCTCAATGAAATCAAGAAAAACCTCCATAAACATTGTTCAAACATTGAAAACATAGTCGATGAAATCAGTTATTCATTAAATCCTATCCAAATCGGTAAATTCCTATTAACTCTGGAAAAAGAAAGGAATCGTAAGGAATTTTCTGTGGAAAAACTTTGGTTCGGATATCAGATAGAACAGGTAAAAAGGTTTAAGAATATGAGATGGTTGAATTTTTTTGTAATAGGATGATGAGAAAGAGGATGGCAATTCAACACCTTATTCTTCAACATATTCGGTCTCTGCTCATAATGACAATATCAAAAGAGCATCGAATTATAATGAGATCCCCATTTTTAATAATGAGGAGGAATTTCAAGAAAATGATTCTTTCTATATAGACCAAGTCCAAAAGAAATTACATAAATAATTAACATTTTAGTTGTTTGATAAGCAGAAAGTTTGTTTAATAATAATAAACCTATTTGAAAAAATGTCAAATAAAAAATTGGCTTTAATTTAATAAAAAAAAAAAATTATTAATAAATATGAAATTAAAAAAAAATATTCCTCATAAAACCAAATTTTTTTTTTACAAAAAAAAAAATATTAAAAAGCAGTTTTATTTAATTTTTTTCAAAAAATGTCCAAAGCCAAAGAAAAACAAAAGAAAATCGATTCCAAAGAGTTAGAAGCCCAACGTCTGATCGAAGAAGCCCGTCGTCGTGAAGAAGAAGAACGTAAAAGACAAGAGGAGATCCGTCGTTACGATGTTATAGTCCTTCCAACGGGTCTTCCTTTAATCTTGACTGAATATTCAATATTGGAGGCATGGAAAAATCCGAAACCCAAGGACTTTTTTATAGATTTTGTGAGTCGATACTTCAAGAAAGAAAATCTGAGTTTTGAAAGCATCGAGATAAACATCATCGCTGAATTCCATCTTTTCAATTTAATCTTTGCGAAGGAGGAACTGGCTTTAGATGATTATAGAACAACTGTTCTTTTGAACATTTTTTGGCAATTATTGATTGTGAATAATATGAATTATGCCAAGGGCAATCCTTTATCAAAAAGTCCAGAAAATAGTCCCCAAGGAAAAAAATTAAGCGTTATGTTCAAAGGAAAGAGTCTCCAGGGAGATTACGATCAATTTAGGGATCTTTTGCTGAAACATACTGTGAAATTTGAAAACGAATCTGCGAAGAAAATTTTCGATGTGAATCAAACAAAAAGAATCATAGAATTTGCACATAAAGGCTACTTCGCACATTATAAGCTTTATCAAAACATCCTTAATAATAAGAAGAAGAATGAAGAAATCGAAATTAGAGTAACAATTGATGTTCCATTGCAAATTGGGCCTTTATTCGAGGCTTTATATATGGGGAAAGATAAGATCGAAGTGAAGGATGAGGAAGAGGAATATAATAGGGAAATTCAGGAAAAATTGAGGAAGTTGGAAGCGAAGAAAAGGGAAGAAGAGGAAAAGTTAAGACTGGAAAGAGAAAAGAAAATGGAGGAAAAAACTTTGAATTCGAAAATGATGAAAGTCATTATCGAGAATATCAAAGAAGGAGAGAAGGGGGTGGTGAAAGAAATAAAAGATAAGGATGGGGAATTGGAAAAGAAAGTCGATGGAGTTTTAAATCCTAAAAAGAAATAATAAAAGAATATTTTTTTTTATAATAAAAATTATTGAAAACAAATTTTTTAATAAAATGATTTTTGTTTAAAAAACAATGATTATTTATTAAATTAGAAAATTTCTATAAAAAATAATTTTGTATTTTTGAAAAT
>Ga0302320_10014223_pt1 | contig 16492 bp, 17 predicted proteins | sample Bog_T0_3_FD_202130 | JGI IMG/M metagenome (GOLD analysis project Ga0302320, IMG submission 202130) | Peat permafrost microbial communities from Stordalen Mire near Abisko, Sweden - Bog_T0_3 | ecosystem: Environmental > Terrestrial > Soil > Wetlands > Peat | place: Sweden: Abisko, Stordalen Mire... | reverse complement strand
CGTGCTGATGCGCTTAGGCGCGCTCAAGCGGCCGGGCTTGATCATCGGCGCCTTCGCCGTGGGCTATGCCCTGGCACGCATCACCAGCGAATTCTTCCGCGAGCCCGACGCCCAGCTCGGCTTTTTGTGGGGCGGGCTGACCATGGGCATGCTGCTGTCGGCACCGCTGTTTCTCGCCGGCATCGGTTTTATCGCCTATGCGCTGAAACATCCGCTGCGCGGCAAATGATGCAAATGACGCAAATGAACGGCGACTCGCAACCCCTGGAAAACGAAATTCGCCGCCGCATCACGGCCGCGGGCCCGATGCCGGTCGGCGAATATATGTCGCTATGTCTCGGCGACCCGGAGCACGGCTACTACACCACGCGCGATCCATTCGGCGCGCGCGGCGATTTCATCACGGCGCCGGAAATCAGCCAGATGTTCGGCGAGTTGATCGGACTTTGGATGGCCACGGTCTGGAAGCAGATGGGCGCGCCGGAAAATGTCCGCGTCATCGAACTCGGCCCCGGCCGCGGCACTTTGATGAGCGATGCCATGCGCGCGGTGCAATTGATGCCCGAATTCCGCGATGCCATCGCGCTGCATCTAATCGAGATCAGCCCGGTGCTGGAGGCCATGCAGGAGCGCGCGCTGGAATCGCTGGCGATGCCGATGGTTTGGCATCCCGCGCTTGAAGACGTGCCGAGCGGTGCGGCCATCGTCATCGCCAATGAATTTTTCGACGCGCTGCCGGTCAATCAGGCGGTCAAGACCGAGGCCGGCTGGCACGAGCGCCAGATCGAAATCGACCGCAATGGCAATCTCGCATTCACTTTCGCGAACGAGCCGATCGCGCATTTCGATATGCTGCTGCCGCCGGCGGTGCGCGAGGCGCCCGCGCTTTCGATATTCGAATGGCGCGACGACAAAGTGGCCATGGATCTGGGCCGCCGCGTCGCCGATAACGGCGGCGCCGCGCTGGTGATCGACTACGGCCACACCGTAAGCGCGGTCGGAGAAACCTTGCAGGCGGTCGGCCAGCACTCTTATGCCGATCCGCTGACCGCGCCGGGCAATATCGACCTGACCGGCCACGTCGATTTTTATGCACTGGCGCGTGCGGTCGAGGCCATGGGAGCCAGGGGCTTCGGGCCGGTGGACCAATCGCAATTCTTGTTGGCGCTCGGCATTGAGACTCGCGCCGCTGCGCTCAAAGCCAATGCGCCCTCGCGCGCCGCTAGCGCCGATATCGACTTGGCGCTCGTCCGGCTCACCGGGCATGGCCGCACCGGCATGGGAAGGCTATTCAAGGCCATGGCCTTCGCGCATCCGTCGATCGGCGTGCCACCCGGATTCGAGCCATGACCGATCTCATGTTGCAGGCTCCATCGCTCGGCAAACTGGCCGGAATTCGCCACGGCTTTTTCACCCGTACTGGCGGCGTGTCGCAGGGCATCTACGCTTCGCTCAATGGCGGCGTCGGTTCCAACGACGCACCCGATAAAGTTGCCGAGAACCGCGCGCGCATGGCAGCGTCCATGGGCGTTACGCCGGGCCGGCTGGTCACGCCCTATCAGATTCATTCGCCTGACGTGGTTGTCGCCGGCGAGCCGTGGACGCGCGAGACCCGCCCGCGTGCCGATGCGGTCGTTACAAGAACGCCGCAGCTGGCGATCGGCGTTTCCACCGCCGACTGCGGACCGCTGCTGTTTGCCGACGCCGACGCGCGGGTGATCGGCGCTGCCCATGCCGGCTGGCGCGGCGCCTTTACCGGCGTGATCGAATCGACTGTCGCGGCCATGGAAAAACTTGGCGCCGCCCGCAGCCGCATCGTGGCCGCGCTCGGCCCCACCATCAGCCAGCCCAATTACGAGGTCGGGCCGGAATTCGTCACACGCTTCGTGGCCGCGGACGCCGGCAATGCGCGCTTTTTCAAGGACTCCGGCCGCGCCGGTCACGCGCTGTTCGATCTCAACGGCTACATCGCCGCACGCATTCAACAAGCAGGCATCATGAATTATGTCGATCTTGGCCTTTGCACTTATGCCGAGCCGGGCCGGTTCTACAGTTTTCGCCGCGCCACGCATCTGGGCGAGCCCGATTACGGCCGCCACGTCAACGCGATCGCGATGAGCACCTGAACCGCGGCGATTGACGATTATCCCCACTTTGCGGTTCCCAATTACCGTTTAGCTGGACTCCAGCGCGGTCTTGCAGTTACGTTTGGCCGGGGACGACCACGTGTGCGAAGCAAGCGGGCGATACGACCGATGATAAGGCCGTAGGGGTGGTAATGAATTGGCGTATTTGCCGCAACGGATCGTGCGGCGCCGAGTTTCCCTTCATTTCCGGTTTGCATCTGTTGCTGGCCATTGCCGGCGCGATGACGCTTGCCGGCTGCGTTTCCGATAACCCTTCGAGCCTGTCGGCCGTGCAGCCGCGCGGCGCTTCCGTCACTTTCGATTCCATCGACGGGCCGCCGCCCGCGCAGTTCCACACGCTGGTGCAAGATCTAAACGACGAAGCCCAGATTCGCCGGCTGGCCGTGATTTCGCGCGAAACGTCATCGGCTTATCGCGTGCGCGGCTACCTCGCCGCCAAAGTGGTGAAAGGCCAGACCACGATTTCGTGGGTTTGGGATGTGTTCGACGGCGACGAACATCGCGCCTTGCGCATCAGCGGCGAGGAAGCGGCAAAGGGTCTCCATCGCGACGCCTGGACGGCCGCCGACGACGCCATGCTGCGCCGGATTGCGCGCGCCAGCATGGACCAGCTCGCCACTTTCCTGACTTCGCCCGAGGCCGCGCCAAATGTGGCAAGTGTGCCCGTCGCGCAGGCGGCCCCCGGCGAGCCGCAATTTACGCTGACCGGTCTGTCCGCCTCCTCGCCGGAAGCCGCCGGGATTTTCCGCATTTTCCGGGCTAATGCCGATCCGATAGTGGCCGAGCCGGCGGACGCGGCTGCGGCCGCCGCCGGAAACGGCGATACCGTACCGCTGCCGCGGCGCCGGCCGGCGCCCGAAGACGCGGTATCGGCGTTGCCGGCGCTCACGATGGCGCAGGCTGGCCACTAGCCCGACAACGTCGTTAAGCCTGCCGGAAAAAGCTTCGGACAACAATTCCGACGCGTATTGCCCGGCCCTCCCCGCCTTGTTATGACCACGCCGCCGAGCGAGGAAACTCGCTGCGGTTCTGATACGCGCCGCGCTAAAGCGAGGAATTTGGAATGTCGAAGAACGGAGCGATCAAGCTCGTCGCCGGCAATTCCAACCCTGCCCTGGCACAGCAAATCGCCGAATATCTCAAAACCACATTGGCCAAAGCGGTGGTGAAGCGCTTTGCCGATATGGAGATTTTCGTCGAAATTCAGGAAAACGTGCGCGGCTCCGACGTCTTCGTCGTCCAGTCCACGGCCTTTCCGGCCAACGACCATCTCATGGAATTGCTGATCATCATGGATGCGCTGCGCCGCTCCTCGGCGCGCCGCATCACGGCGGTGATTCCCTATTTCGGTTATGCGCGGCAGGACCGCAAACCGGGTCCGCGCACACCGATCTCGGCCAAGCTGGTCGCCAATCTGATCACGCGGGCCGGCGCCGACCGCGTGATGACTCTCGACCTGCATGCCGGGCAGATTCAGGGCTTCTTCGATATCCCGACCGACAATCTCTATGCCTCGCCGCTGATGGTGCGCGACATTCGCGAGCGCTTCCAGCTCGACAATGTCATGGTTGTGTCGCCCGACGTCGGCGGCGTCACGCGCGCGCGCGGTTTGGCCAAACGCATCAATGCGCCGCTCGCCATCATCGACAAGCGGCGCGAGCGCGCCGGCGAGTCCGAAGTGATGAATGTGATCGGCGATGTCGCCGGCTACACTTGCGTGCTGGTGGACGACATCGTCGACTCGGGCGGAACGCTGGTGAACGCCGCCGACGCTCTGCTCCAACAGGGGGCGAAAGCCGTTTACGCCTATATCAGCCACGGCGTGCTGTCGGGCGGCGCCTGTACGCGCATCGCCAAATCGCGGCTGAAGGAACTGGTGATTACGGATTCAATCGAGCCGACTAAGGAAGTGCTCGCCGCCGGCAATATCCGCATCTTGTCGGTAGCCGCGCTGATCGGCGAGGCCATCGGGCGCACCGCGTCCGAAGAGTCGGTGTCGAGTCTTTTCGATTGACTCGAAATTAAGCACCACCGTTTTTCTTTGGTCGCGCGGCCGGACGCAAAACCGGTTCCCACTTTTGCTGGCCGCGCTCCCCAATACTTATCCCCACAAGATTCATCGCGAGGCCGGATTGGCTGTGGAGATTCCGCTAAGCGCGGTTGCCACGGAGTCGCAAATCACTGCTCATTAGGCTTGCAAGATGCCTCTGGCGGGCTGAATCGAGAAGGATATAGTCGGTTGGCCTAGTGATTCGCAGTCGCCGTCAAGGCACCCGTAACCCCGCGTCAAAACGTAGTTCGTTCTCAGTCCGGGTCATATCGTCCCGAACGTGTGCGCTGCCGTGCGTTTCCTCTCGCTCAACTTAAGGCAAAGCGGAGACGTCATGTCCCTAACCAGCTATGCGGACCAGCCTCGGATCAACCCGCTCGACGTGGTCGAGCGGCTGGCGACCGGCAATGACTGGTCGTTCGAGCGGTCCAGCGACGACGAGATCACCATTCTCGTCACGGGCAAGTGGACCGACTACCAACTGTCCTACACCTGGATGGGCGACATCGAGGCGCTGCATCTGGCCTGCGCCTTCGACATGAAAGTTCCCGAGAGGCGGCGCGCCGAGGTGCAGGCGCTGATCTCGCTGATCAACGAGCGGCTGTGGGTTGGCCATTTCGATCTCTGGATCAAGGAAGGCATCGTCATGTACCGCCACGCACTGGTGCTGGCGGGCGGCAGCGAGGCCTCGGGCAAGCAATGCGAGGCGCTGCTCGGCACCGCACTCGACACTTGCGAGCGCTATTTCACCGCCTACCAATTCGTGGTCTGGGCCGGCAAGGCCGCGCGCGAAGCGCTCGATGCCGCCATGTTCGAGACCTCGGGCGAGGCGTGAGCCGCAAGCCGAAACCGCTGAAATCGATAGCCAGCCTCCTGCTTGTCGGCGCCGGCAAGATGGGATCGGCGATGCTTGAGGGCTGGATCACGCGTGGCTTAGCGCCCAAGCGGGTTGCGATCATCGAGCCGCAACCGGGCAAATTGCTAAAAGCCTTGGCGCGGCGCGGCGCGAAGCTCAATCCCAAATCCGGCCCCAAGGCCAAAGCCTTCGCTGCCACCATCGTCATTGCCGTCAAACCGCAGACCGCGCCCGAGGCTGTGCCGCCGCTCGGACTCTATGTCGGCAAGACCACGCTGGTGCTGTCGATCATGGCGGGCCGCACGCTTGGCTTTCTGGAAAAGTCGCTGCCGCCTGGAACCGCGATCGTGCGCGCCATGCCGAACACGCCGGCCGCCATCGGCCGTGGCATTACGGTGGCGGTCGCCAACGCAAATGTGTCGGCGCATCAGCGCAAGCTCGCCGCCGATCTGCTTGGCGCCATCGGCAAGGTCGAATGGGTCAGCGACGAAGCGCTGATTGACGCGGTTACTGCTTTATCCGGCTCGGGACCCGCCTATGTTTTCCTGCTGGCGGAGGCCATGACCAAGGCCGGTATCGCCGCCGGACTGCCGGCTGATCTGGCTGCGCGGCTGGCGCGCGAAACCGTCGCCGGTTCCGGCGAGTTGCTGCATCGCCTGGATCTCGATGCCGCCACGCTGCGCCAGAATGTCACCTCGCCCGGCGGCACTACCGCCGCGGCCCTTGAGGTGCTGATGGGACCCGGCGGATTCGACGATTTGCTCACCAAGGCCATCGCCGTCGCCGCCAGGCGGTCGCGCGTTTTGGCGGGTTGAGCGTGATCACGCTTTAATTCAAAAAGTTCCATTGCCCTAGAACTGGCGCCTTTGCGGGCCTAGATTAAGGCCAGAAGAACAGCCAGGAGGCCGCCATGGCCCGCAAGAACAAGCGTCCGAACAAGGCTTCGAGCACCCCACCTCGCGGAACAACAGACCGCGATAAAGCCATCGACGCGCTGATGGCGTTACTGGCCGAACATTCCTTCGAGCAGATCGGGCTGGCCGAGGTCGCCGGCCGCGCGGGACTTAAGCTGTCGCAATTGCGCGCTGAGTTCGGTTCGACGCTGGCGATCCTCGCCACCCAGATGAAAGACATCGATCGCGCGGTACTGGACGGCGGCGATGCGGACATGACCGAAGAACAGGTTCGCGACCGGCTGTTCGACGTGCTCATGCGCCGCTTGGAGGCACTCGGTCCCTACAAAGAAGCTGTGCGCTCGATCATGCGCTCGGCGCGCCGTAACCCGGGCCTTGCACTGGCGTTCAACGCCATGGCGGTGCGCTCGCAAAAATGGATGCTGGAGGCCGCCGGCATTGGCGCCTCGGGCCCGCGCGGCGCCTTGCGGGCGCAGGGCGCGGCATTGATGTTCGCGCGCGTTCTCAGCGTATGGGTCGACGACGAAGAAGAAGGTCTTGATCGCACCATGGCCGCACTCGACCGCGGACTTTCCAGCGCGGCGCGCTGGGCCGGATTCCTTGACGACCTATGTTCACTTCCGAAATGCGTGATGCGCGGTCCGCGCCGCCGGCGCGCGCGCGATAAGGAAGAGGCGGAAGCCGCCTAGACCGGCACCCTCACCGTCGCCCGTAATCCGCCGAGCGGCGAGTCACCCAGCACGATGTCGCCGCCATGCGAACGCGCAATGTCGCGGGCAATCGCTAGGCCCAGTCCGGTGCCGCCTTCGTCCTGATTGCGTGCATCGTCGAGCCGCAGAAACGGTTTGAATACGTCCTCGCGCATTTCCGGCGGAATGCCGGGTCCGTCGTCATCGACCGTAACCGTGAGATAGCGGTGATCGCGATGGCCGGTTATGGCGATCGAGGGCGCGAAACGCGACGCGTTCGACACCAGATTGGCGAGACAGCGCTTGAACGCCGCCGGTCGGACGGTGACGATCGGCGTGCCGTGGAATGTCACGCTCGCTTTATGCCCGTGGCGCTCGGCGTCGAGCTTGAGCTCCTCTAGGAAGACCGCCATATCGGTCGGCGCCGAAGCCTCGCCGAGATCGCCGCGTGCGAAGGAGAGATAGGCCTCCAACATGCGCGCCATCTCGTCGACGTCCTTCTTCATCGCCTCGACTTCCGGCGTTTTCCGCTTGATGAGCGCAAGCTCCAGTTTGAAGCGCGTGAGTACGGTGCGCAGATCGTGCGACACGCCGGCCAGCATCGTGGTGCGCTGCTCGATCGCGCGCTCAACCCGGGTTTTCATTTCGATGAAGGCCTGCGCCGCACGCCGCACTTCGCGCGCGCCGCGCGGACGGTAGTTCGGAACTTCGCGGCCCTTGCCGAAGCTTTCGGCGGCGTCGGCCAGCTTCAAGATCGGCTTGATCTGATTGCGCAGAAAAATAATGGCGACGGTGATCAGCACCAGCGAGGTGCCGACCATCCAGAGCAGGAATATCTCGGAATTCGACGCATAAGCGGCGCTGCGGCGGGCAAACACCCGCATGACGGAATTGTCGAGTTGCACGCGGATTTCGACCAGCGCCGATTTTCCGACCGTATCGATCCAGAACGGCCGGCCGATCTGCTTGCGCAATTCCTCCGATAGCGCCTGATCGAGCAGCGAGAAAAACGGCTTGGGCCCGGGTGGCGGCATCTCGCTGATCGGCAGAAAATCCACCACCAGGCCGAGCCGGTCCTGCGCGATGCGCCGGATCTGGGCCTGATCGCTGTCTTGCGGATAGCCGCGATAGACGTCGATCAGCGCGGCAATATCCTGCACCACCCCGGCCGACAGGCGCTGGGTGACCACATTCCAGTGCCGCTCCATGAAAACGAAGGCGATGACCGATTGCAGGATCACCATCGGCAAAATGATGATTAGCAGTGCGCGCGCATAGAGGCCCTTCGGCATCACGCTGTTAAGCCAACGGCCGATCCGCCGTCGGCCTTCGGGGATTTTGCCAAGCGCGGCGTGGATGCGGCGCACCGGCGGGATCGCGTCGTAGCGGCGCCAGAGCTCTTCGGCTCGCATGAGCGCGTGGCGGATTGTCGCGATGCCGCTGTCGAGACTGGTCATGTGGTGACCACCAGCCGGTAGCCGATGCCGCGCACCGTCTGCACAAACATTGGATTAGCGGGATCGTGCTCGATCTTGCGCCGCAGCCGGTTGACCTGCACGTCCACCGCGCGCTCGCTGACTGTGCCGCCATTGCCGGCAAGCGCCAGCCGCGCCACGGTTTCTCCTGGCGTCGTCACTAGGATGCGCAGCATGTCACGCTCCCGGTCGGTGAGGCGAATGACTTCCTCGCCCTTGCGTAATTCGCCGCGCTCGAGGTGATAGACGAACGGCCCGAAGCGCACCGACTCGATCGGCGGCGTCAGCGCCGGCTGTGTACGCTTGAGAATGCTGGCGATGCGCAGCGATAATTCGCGCGGCTCGAACGGTTTGGAGAGGTAGTCGTCGGCGCCCATCTCGAGGCCCTTGATGCGGCTCTCTGCGGCGTCGCGCGCCGTCAGCATCAGGATCGGCACGTCGGAATTGCCGCGGATTGCCTTGGCGAGATCGAAACCGGACTCGCCAGGCATCATGACGTCGAGAATGAGCAGATCGAAACTCAAGCCGATCAGTTTGGCGCGCGCGTCGGCCGCGGTCTCGGCGGTGCTGACACGATAGCCTTCGCCGGCCAGGAAGCGCGACAGCAGATCGCGGATGCGGCGGTCGTCATCGACGACCAAGAGATGCGGCGCGTCGTCTGGAAGCGCGACGGGCAACATTTCAGCTTCGCGGCTTGGCGCGGTCGGCGCGCGCAATCAGATGCAGCACGCCGTCGCGGTTATCGCCATCGATCATGGCGGTGAGAAACTGCCGCGCCGCCTCGTGCGCGCCGGGGCCGAGTTCGGCGATGGCGCGGTTGATACGCGCGGTCTGCAAGCCGGCGAGCTTGAGCGCCAGCGCTTCGCCCTTCGGCGTCACGAACAGCAGCCGTTGCCGGCGGTCCTGCGCGCCTTCCCTCTGCACGACGAAGCCCTGGTCGACCAATTGCTTGAGCACGCGGCCGAGCGACTGTTTGGTGATGTTGAGGATGTCCAGCAGGTCGGCAACCTTCATGCCGGGATTGCGATTGACGAAATGCAACACACGATGATGGGCGCGGCCGAAGGCGAGCTTGGAAAGCACCTCGTCCGGGTCGTCGACGAAATCGCGATAGGCAAAAAACAGGAGTTCGATGATGTCCCAGGTAGGCTGGTTTTGCGCAGCCTCGTTTGCCGCCGGCCCATTGGCCACAGCCCCAGCGCCACTGGCCTGGCGGTCGGCCAGTGCCGCCGCGACAGTTTTCGCGTTCACATTTATGTCAGCCATGTTGACATATTTTGGTTTTATGTTACAAAAACAGCGCCAAGGACGAAAGGATCATACCGAAACGGTCCTTTTTCTTGGCCGAGTGCCGAGGGTACGGCAATAGGACCGCTCCGGACCCATTCATACCGGGTGTTGCCCGTCGACGCAAAGCATTGGAATAGGCGCAAAAATGCGCCATGACCGGGGCAAAAGAGACCTTCAGGTCCAGAGGAATATCGCAGGAGGAGACCATGGCGGCGCAATCCTATGACCGGCTCGAGGGCCACATTTGGTACGATGGCAAGCTGGTGCCTTGGGCTGATGCCAATCTGCACGTACTCAGTCACGGTCTGCATTATGCGAGCGCCGTGTTCGAGGGCGAACGGGCCTATGGCGGCCGGATCTTCAAATCGACCGAACATTCCGAGCGGTTGAAGCGCTCCGCCAAGATTCTCGATTTCGAAATCCCCTATTCGGTTGCCGAGATCGATGCCGCCAAGAAACTGGTGGTCGATAAGAACGGCAAGAAGGAAGCCTATGTCCGCCCGATTGCCTGGCGCGGCTCGGAGATGATGGGCGTCTCGGCGCAGAACAACACCATCCATCTCGCCATCGCCAGTTGGGAATGGCCGAGCTATTTCGATCCCGAACAGCGGCTCAAGGGCATAAGGCTCGACCTCGCCGATTATCGCCGGCCCGATCCGCGCACGGCGCCGTGCCGCGCCAAGGCCGCCGGTCTCTACATGATCTGCACCATCTCCAAACATGCGGCCGAGCGCAAAGGCTATGCCGACGCCATGATGCTGGATTGGGAAGGCCGCGTTGCCGAATGCACCGGCGCCAATATTTTCTTCGTCAAGGACGGCAAGATCCACACGCCGCTGGCCGACTGTTTCCTTGACGGCCTCACGCGCCAGACCGTGATCGGCTTGGCGAAGAAGCGCGGCTTCGAGGTAATCGAGCGCCGCATATGGCCCGATGAGCTGACCACGTTTTCCGAATGCTTCATCACCGGATCAGCGGCGGAAGTCACCGCGGTGTCGGAGATCGCCAAGTGGAATTTCAATCCCGGCGGCATCACCAAGACCCTGATGGAAGATTACACGGCGGAAGTGAACGCGCTCGGCAAAGCCGCGGCGGCGTAAACGCGTCGCAATATCGCTTAGGCCGTTCTCTCCATCGCCCGCAGCAGCGTGACGTAACGCACGCGATTGGCGCTCAGAAATCCGTCCATGCGCTCATCCAGCACGCGGCGCCGGCTGAGCGAAGCATGCCGCAGCAACAGGCCGCCGTCCTTGCCGAAGGCGACAAAGCCGACGTGAAAATAATCTAGATTCGGCCGCATCGTAACAAAGCCGATAATATCGCCGGTGGCGAGCTTGTCTTTGTTGGCGAGCAGCGTGGCGCGGGGAATGACGGACATGGAAAAATGGCGGCGGCCTAATTCCCGGTGCCAGTACACGGTCTTTTGCAGTTCGACCGCGCCGCCCAAGGCGACCGGCCGGCAGGTCTTGTTGTCGATATTGTGCTGGCCCCACTCGAAGAAATAATGATTGCGTTCGCGCCAGGCAACGACGCCATTGTGATAACGGATGGCACGCAAATTGTTCTCGAATTCACCGAGATCGTGCGCCATCGCCGCCGCTAGCACCGTTTCGCAGAAGGTGACGCAATCGAAACCGTCATCGCGCACCACAAATTTTTCCGGCTGCTGCGGTCCGCCGATCAGCGTATAGCCGCGGTAGCGCGTGCCGCGCAGCGCGGCGGCGATAAAATCGATGCGCTGGGAAACGCCCGGCAGCGCCTTGGCTTCTCCGATCAGGCTGGATATGCGGGCCTCGCCCGCCAGGCCGCGCGGCACACCGGCCGCCAAGGCCGCGCCGGCGGCGAAGGTTTGCAGTAAACGGCGCCGGTTGATCATGCGCTAATCCCGCACCACCACCAGCCGGTCGGTGCCGGATTCCGCGCCCCATAATTCGCCCTTGCGGCCAAGCAACTGGCGAACCCCGGCGTTGCGCCGGTCGCTCGGGAAACTCACGAATTTCTCGCTCACCGGGTCAAAGAGGACGATCGCGTTATTGGCCCAGTCGCTCAGCCAGACCTTGTCCTTGTCATCGACATAGACCGCGTAGCAGCCTTCCTGAGTTTTTGGCAGGCTCCATACTTTCCAAGCCTTGTTGATCGGATCGTAGCGGCCGACTTCGCCGGTGTTCCAGAAACTTACCCATAACAGGCCTTTGGAATCCGACCAGATGCGGCGCGGGCCGACGCCTGGCTTGGGCGGCGGCACCATCAACGCGTCGCCGCTCACGGTATCGATTTTCGCAATATGATCGCCGGCGAGCGAGGCGTACCAGACCTCGCCATTCGGCGTGGTGGTGATGCCATAGGGGCCGACGCCCTTGGGCGCCTTCCAGGCATCGACCTTGCCGCTCGCCGGATCGACGCGGCCATAGACGCCGTTCTGGCCGGTGAACCAGAGAATGCCTTTGCGGTCAAAGGTCGCGGTATTGAGATTGGCGTCGGGAAATTCCTTCGGCAACGGGAACAGCTTCACCGCCTTCGTGACCGGATCGAAACGCGCGATCACGTTCTGCCCGCCGTCGGTGATCCAGGCCGCGCGGTCGGGCCCGACAATGACGCCATGGGGCGCGGCGTCCTTGCCGAGCGATACTTGCGTTACCTTTCCGGTTTTCGGATCGAGAATACCGAGCGCGCCTTGCGCTTGCGCGGTGTACCAGACCTTGCCGTCCGGCGCCGGCGCTACGTCATGCGGATGCGCGCCGCGCGCCACGTCGTAATAAGTGACGTCGCCGGCACTCGCCGGGCTGATTCCAAATGCAAGCGCGGCAAACGCCGCGACGACGATAGGAACCATGTCGATCCTCATTCGACCGGCGCGGACCAGCGTCCGGCAGCCGCGTCGTCGGTTTCCTTGGCATCCACCCAGATTTTCCCGTCCGCCTTCTCGATCTGTTTCCAAAATGGCGCGCGAGTCTTGAGATAATCCATCAAGAATTCCGCCGCGGCGAAGGCGGCCTGGCGATGCGACGAAGCAGTCGCCACCATCATGATGTCCTCGCCGGGCGCAATGCGGCCATGGCGGTGAATGACGGTAACACCTAACAGCGGCCAGCGGCCGATCGCCTCGGTCACGTGGCGCTCGATCTCGGCTTCCGCCATTCCGGAATAATGTTCCAGCGTGAGCGCGGCGATTGGCTCGCCGGCTTCAACACCGCGGCAAATGCCGGTGAAAGTTACCACCGCGCCGACATCCGTGCGCCCGCGCGTCAGCTTCGCAGCTTCCGCAGCGGCGTCGAATGGCTCGCGCTGGATACGCACGTTGAAAGTCGCGGGCAAAGGGCCGGTCATGGCGGCCAATCTACTCCGCTTGGGCGGGCGAGGCTATCCGCCGGTCATTGGCGGGAAAAAGGCGATTTCGCCGGCGTCTTTGATGGCGGTTTGCGGTTTCACATGCGTCCGGTCGATGGCAGCGCGGATAACCTTGGGGTTGTCGAAGGCATGGGCATATTCCTCGCCGCGCGACGCCAGCCACGCCATGAGTTCGCCAACCGTAGCGACGCCGGCGGGAACATCGACATCTTCCTCGGCTTTGCCGACGCGCTCGCGGATCCAGGCGAAATAACGCAGCTTCATGACTTTTGCCCTGCGCTAATCGTCCATCATATAGCGCAAGCCGGCGCGCAAATAGTCCCAGCCGGTATAGAGCGTCACGATCGCCGACAGCCATAACAGCCCGATGCCGATCTCGATGGTCTGCGGCAGCACTTTTACGCCGGCCTCGCCGGCAATCAAGAACCCGATGGCAACCAACTGCCCGAAGGTCTTCCATTTGGCGAGCTTGGTCACCGGTATGCCGACCCGCAATTCGGCGAGGAATTCACGCAAGCCCGACACCAGGATTTCGCGGCAAAGAATGATGACGGCGGCAAGCAGTGTCCAACCGCGTATGGTCTCGTCGGCCGCCAACATCAGCAGGCAGGATGCCACCAGCAGTTTGTCGGCGATCGGGTCGAGCATGCGGCCGAGCGAGGATTGCTGGCCCCAGATGCGGGCGAGATAGCCGTCAAGAATATCGGTCAGCCCGGCGGCGGTGAAAATCGCCAGCGCTAGCCAGCGCAGCCAAAGCGGGCCGTCGAATATGCTTTGCCAATACAAAAGCCCCACCACCACCGGCACGGCAGCGATGCGCGCATAGGTTAAAATATTCGGCAGCGCGAATGGACGCGCCGGCAGTCGCCCGGACTTAGCGGCATTCATGCGGGACAAAGGAACACCCCACCGCGGCAAGGTCAACAGTTTGCGCCGGCCGATCCCCGACCATTACTGGATCGGGGGCTTGGGTAGCCGGCTCTTGCCAGCCTCCATCACGAAGGTCTGATCGAGTGAATACCATTCGCCTTTGACATCGGGCGCGGGCGCCGGCCCATCGTGGCGGACATAATCGCCAATGAGGGCGCGGGTAACGCCGAACTGCGCGTCGGTTTCGAGTTTGTCGTCGTCATTGACATAAATCTGTGAGATCAGCGTCTTGAATCCTTCCTTGAAAATCAGGAAGTGCAAATGCGCCGGCCGATAGTTGTGCCGCTTGCCGGCCGCCAGCAGATCGCCAACCGGCCCATCGATCGGAATCGGGTAGCCCGCAGGTTTGATGCTGCGAAAGCCGAAGTGTCCTTGCGCGTCGGTGATGAATTTGCCGCGTAAATTCATATCCGCTTGCTTGGGATCCTGCTGCTCATAAAAGCCTTCGGTCGAGGAATGCCAGATATCGACCTCGGCGCCGGCGATGGGCGCGCCCTTGGTATCCTTGAGCCAGCAATTGACAAACAGCGCCGGCCCCGGCGTGGGCGAGCGCACAATGGAGCCGCCGTTCTCAGTGCGCGGTGAATTCATCCGCCAGAACGGACCGAGCAGATTGGCGGTGGTTTCGGTTTGACCGTTGTTGCCATTATTGAGCAAGCAGATCAGCGCCGAAAAGCCAAGCGAACCCGACATCAGCACAGCTTCATTGTGCCGATCGTCGGTCATCTGGCCGAGCTTGGCGACATATTGCACGGCCTTTTCAAATTCCTCTTCGGTGAGGTGCACCTCGCGGGCAAATCCGTGCAGATGCTTGATGAGCGCGGCGACGATCTCGCGCAATCGCGGGCTTTCGATAGTGCTGTAAGCTTCCAACACCGCCGGGGTAACGTCTTCCTGCCGTTCGATGATCATTGCCGCTTCCTGCCTTGATGGCTCACTATGGCTAGCTTGATGGCCTATTTGGCCGCCTGCTCGTGAAAGAACTCATATATCTTTCGGGCGGTTTCCGCATTAATTCCAGAGACATTGGCAAGGTCGGACAGGGACGCCTGTTCGATGGCTTTCACAGTGCCAAAATGATGCAGCAAAGCGCGCTTGCGGGTCGGCCCGATACCCGGGATTTCCTGCAATCCGGCCTCGCGAATGTCCTTCTTGCGCCGCGTGCGGTGCGATCCGATGGCGAAGCGATGGGCTTCGTCGCGCAACCGCTCGACGAAATACAACACAGGATCGCGCGGCGGCAGCTTGAAAGGCGTACGCCCCGGCATGAAAAAAGTCTCGCGCCCGGCATCGCGATCGCGGCCTTTGGCAATGGCGATCATCGGCACGTCGGTCACGCCCAGGGCAGCCAGCGTCTCCTGCGCGGAAGTAAGCTGGCACTGCCCGCCGTCGATCAACACCAGATCGGGCCATGGTTGATCGTCTGGCTGATCGTCGCTCTCGACGACCTCACCGGTCAATTCCGCCGCCAGCGCGTCACTCGCCGAAAGGGGGCGCGGGCTTTCCTCCAACAGCCGCTTGAAGCGCCGCTCGAGCACCTCGCGCAACATGCCGGTGTCGTCGCCGGCCGCGAGTTCGGCCGAACGGATATTGAACTTGCGGTATTGGTTCTTGCGAAAGCCTTCCGGTCCCGCCACCACCATGGCACCGACCGCGTTGCTGCCGGAGATATGGCTGTTGTCGTAAACCTCGATGCGGCGCGGCTCACGCGGCAGCCCGAAAGTTTCCGCCAGCGCCCTGAGCAGCCGCTGCTGCGACGACGTGTCGGCGAGCTTGCGCGCCAGCGCTTCGCGCGCATTGGCCAATGCATGCATCACCAACACCTTACGCTCGCCACGCTGCGGCACGGCGAACTCGACCCTGCGGCCGCTCTTGGCGTTCAGCGCCGCGCTCAGCAATTCGCGCTCTTCGAATTCATGTGACACCAGAACAAGGCGCGGCGCAGGCTTGTCCTCGTAGAATTGCGCCAGGAATGCGCCGAGTACTTCCGCCGGCCCCAGCGAGCGATCGGCTTTCGGGAAATAGGCGCGATTGCCCCAGTTCTGTCCGGTGCGAAAGAAAAACACTTCGACGCAATTATAGCCGCCGGCCTGATGTAGTGCGAACACGTCGGCCTCTTCTACGCTGCGTGGATTGATGCCCTGATGCGATGAGATCGCCGAAAGCGCCGCGAGCCGGTCGCGATAAATTGCCGCGCGCTCGAAATCCATCGCAGCGGAAGCCGCTTCCATTTCGGCCGCGAGTTCCTTGTGCACCAAACTGCTGCGCCCGGAAAGAAACGCATTGGCTTCGCGCACCAGTTCGGTATAGCCGGCGAAATCGATTTCCTGCGTGCAGGGCCCCGAGCAGCGCTTGATTTGATAAAGCAGGCAAGGCCGCGTGCGCGCCTCGAAAAACGAATCCGAGCATGAGCGCAGCAGGAATGCACGCTGCAAAGCCGTCACGGTGCGGTTAACCGCGCTGGCGGACGCAAACGGTCCGTAAAATTCGCCCTTGCCGCTGCGCGCGCCGCGATGTTTGAGAAGCTGCGGTGCCCAATGATCGGACGTGATCAGGATATACGCGAAAGATTTGTCATCGCGCAGCAGCACGTTGAAGCGCGGGCGCAGCCGCTTGATCAGATTGGCTTCCAGCAATAGCGCTTCGGTCTCGGTCGACGTCGAGATGAATTCCATCGTCACCGTCGCCGCGATCATGCGCGAGATGCGGTTGTCATGCGCATTCAGCCGCGTGTAGGACGTGACCCGTTTCTTGATGTTTTTTGCCTTGCCGACATAGAGCACTTCGCCCTTG
>Ga0302320_10014221_pt1 | contig 16496 bp, 13 predicted proteins | sample Bog_T0_3_FD_202130 | JGI IMG/M metagenome (GOLD analysis project Ga0302320, IMG submission 202130) | Peat permafrost microbial communities from Stordalen Mire near Abisko, Sweden - Bog_T0_3 | ecosystem: Environmental > Terrestrial > Soil > Wetlands > Peat | place: Sweden: Abisko, Stordalen Mire... | reverse complement strand
CAACAGCAGCGGCACTGCGACCCAGACCCTGCCGTTCATGGTCTATCCGATTCCGGTGATCAATCCGCCGCTGTTCGTTTCCGGAAAACTGAACGAACCGTTCAGCTACACGATCACCGCCACGGGCTCGCCCGCCAGCTACGGCGCCGCGGGCCTGCCGTCCTGGCTGACCCTGGATCCGGCGACCGGGATCATCTCCGGCACGCCGGCCGCGGTGGGAACCTTCACCTGCACGATCTCCGCTTCCAACCCCGGGGCGACCGGGACCGCCACGCTGACGATCACCGTCACCCAGACCTACACCCTGACGATCACCGGTTCCCCGGCGGCCGGCGGCACGTTCTCGGCCGGAGGGACTTTCGACGCCGGCGCCACCGTCCCCGTGACGGAGACGGCGAACCCGGGCTATCGCGCCAGCGGGTGGGGCGGCCCGGACGGCGCGGCGACCGCCTCGCCGACGAGCGCCGCCACCACGATCCTCATGTGGTCCAACCGCACCTTGGTCGCCCAGTTCGTGCAGCAAGGCACCCTGACGGTGAACGCCGGGGCCGGCGGCACCGCGAGCGGGAGCGGCAGCTACGACCTGGGCACGAACGCGGCCATCACCGCCACGCCCGCCCCCGGCTACCAATTCGCCGGCTGGACGGGCGCCACCGTCGCGAACGCGAATTCCGCCGCAACCACCGTCAACGTCACGGGCAACCAGGCGGTGACCGCGAACTTCTCCCTGCTGACTCCGCCGGTCTTCACCAGTCCGAACAATCTGCAGATTCTCGTCGTCGGGCAGCCGTACTCCTTCACGGCGACGGCCACCTATGCGCCGACCTTCAGCGCCGTCAGCCTGCCGATCGGGATCTCGATGGCCCCCTCCGGGGTGATCAGCGGCACCCCGACGACGGTCGGCTCGTGGTCCTCGACGCTGACCGCGACCAACAGCAGCGGTTCGGCCACCCAGAACCTGCCGTTCATCGTCTACCCGGTCCCCGTCGTCAATCCGCCCCTCTATGTCACGGGCCAATTGAACGAGCCGTTCACGTATACGATCACGGCCACCGGCTCGCCGACGAGCTTTGGCGCCACGGGGCTGCCTGGATGGCTGACCCTCGACCCCGCCACCGGCATTCTCTCCGGCACGCCGACTTCGGCCGGCACCTTCACCTGCACGATCTCCGCCTCCAATCCGGGCGCCACCGGCTCGGCGACGCTGACGATCAACATCACCCAGACCTACATCCTGACCATCACCGGCTCACCGGCGGCCGGCGGCACCTACTACGGCGGCGGCGTGTACGCTCCCGGCACGGTGGTCACCATTTCCGAGACGGCGAACCCCGGATACCGCGCGAGCGGCTGGGGCGGTCCGAACGGCTCGGCCGCCACGGCGCCGGGCAACCCCCAGACCACGATCGTGATGAATTCCAATCAGACGATCGTGGCCGAATTCGTCCAGCAGGCCACCCTCACCGTGGTGGCGGGTCAGGGCGGGACCGCCTCCGGCGGCGGGACCTACGACGTTGGCACGGTCGTTCCGATCGTCGCCAGCGGGGCGGGCGCCTATGTCTTCACCGGGTGGAGCGGCGACACGGTCGCCGATCCGAACGCGGCGGCGACCACGGTGACGCTCGACGGGGACGAGACGGTCACGGCCTCGTTCTTCAACCCTCCCTCGACGCCCGAACAGCTCGGCACGATCCTCTTCCCCAACGCGGTCGCGAGCGGGCAGCCCAACATCACTCCGACCACCTCGACCATGCCGGCGGTCTTCGTCAACAACAGCAGCTCGCCCGAGACCGTGACGGCGCTGACGACGACGGGCGACTTCCAGCCCACGGTGGCGCTGCCCTTCACGATCGCGGCCGGCGGGTCCTACAGCGTGACGATGACCTTCGCCCCGACGGCGTTGGGGCAGCGCACGGGCGTCCTGACGGCGGTGTCCAACGATCCCAGCAACCCGGTGGCGCAATTCAATCTGCAGGGGCTGGGCGTCAACCCCAACCAGCCGCCCAGCGCGACGATCAGCGCGCCGGCGACGGCCTACACCGGCTCGCCGTTGACCGTGACCAGCACGGCGACCGCGCCAATGAACAATCTGACCCTGCACTCGGTCGAATGGATCGCCTCCAGCGGCAGCTGGACCGTCAACGTGGCCAACGTCTCGGGCGGCTTCAGCAGCCGCACGGTCGGCGTCACCTTCCCGACGACGGGCGTGTGGACGCTGCGCGCGGGGGTCAGCATCGACAACGGCGTGACCTGGTACTACAGCCCGACCACCCAGGTCACGGTGACCAGCGGCATCACGAACTACACCTTCGAGACGATGGCGATTCCCAGCCAGTCGGCGCTCTCGTGGTACACGCCTTCGCCGGTGGTGCAGCAGACCTACGAGGTCCAGCACGTCAATCCTTGAGCGCGGGCCCTTAGGGGCGCTCAAGTTTTGGGCCGGCGGTCCGATTTGACCGGGGCTTGGCGTCCGCGCGGGCCGGCCCCGGACCTGGGGTGCGCTCCCGGCCCCGCCTGGGCGATTCCGCCCAGGCGCTTTTGAACGAGAATTGAACAGGAAATTATTCACTCGGCGGCGCATCGGTCCGTTCGTTGAGGCATGCCAGAGTTCTTCCGCACCGTGCAGGCGGAATTCTGAGGCAGCCCGGAGAACCAAATCATGTCGAACTACGAATTCAGCGATGGAATGAAGCGCCTCCTCCGCCATCATCCCGCGTTGCCGACCGAGCGGACGCGCGAGCTGGCGCGGGAATTCAACGCCGCCCAGGCGAACGTCTGCCAGTGGATCGCCGCGCTCGGCTATCCGCTGGCGCGCCTGACCCAGGAGCTGACGGCCGGCACCTTGGACTATTTTCGCGAGGGCTCCGACCAGGACCGCAAGCGCAACTGCGGCAAAAAGTCCTCCTACCGCTTTGCCGGCTTCGCGCCGAGCCACGTCGAGGAATACGAGCGGCGGGCCGGGGACCGCGCCGCCGGCGAGCTTTCGGCGGAGGCTTTCCAAGCCTGGCAGGTCGGCTTCCTGCTCGGGTTCACCTTCGAGGTGATCGAGCAGGTGGCCCTGCGCGCCTTCCCGGTCCCGACCCCGGCCCCCGGCGAGCTCGGCACCGCGCAGATGCGCGGCCGGATGGCCGAAGGACTCCTGCAGGCGCGCCGGGTCCGCGACGAGATCCTCGGCGGCAATCTGCTGCTGGTCGCGAAAATCGTGATCCAGCGCGGTCGCGCCTATCCGTCGATCGTGGTGGACGACCTTTTCGCCGCCGGCACCGACGGGCTGATGATCGCGATCGGCCGCTACGATCCGGCGGTCGGGCAGTTCAGCACCTACGCGACGCCGTGGATCAAGATGGCGATCGACCGTTTTGTGGCGAAGACCCGCAACGTCATCCGCATCCCGATCGGAATGCAGGAGAAGGCGCGGCGCCTGCGCGGCCAGACCGGCGAGGGGGCCGCGGCGGCGATTGCGGAGATCGAGTCGCTGATTCCGGAGGTCCAATCGCTGGAGGAGCCGATGCCGGGCATTGGCGAGGGCCAGCTGCATCTCGAGGACGTGGTCGCCGATCCGGCGACCGCCCGGCCGCTGGAGTCGGCCGAGCAGGCGGACATCGCGCGGATCCTGCACGAGCGCCTCGCGAAGCTGGACGATTTGAAGCAGTTCATCCTCGCGATGCGCAATGATATCGGCGACGCGGCGGCCCTCGGGGCGAAGCTCTTCCGGGAGGAAGCGGCGCTGTCCCTCGGGCGCGGCCGGGCGACCGCCTCGGCGGCCGGCAAGTCGCTGGAGGAGCCGGCGCGGCTGCGGCTCATCGGGGCGGCGGTGCCGATCGCGGCGCCGAGCGCCGACACCGAGGCCGAACTGGCCTGCGCCGTCTGACCAGCGCGAAGGCCGCCATGCGCGAAGGGGGATCGGCGCCGTTCGTCCTGCCGCTCGAACGGATCCTCGTCGACCAGAATTTCAACATCCGGATCTTCTACGGCGACATCGACCAGCTGGCGGTGCAGCTGATGACCGAGGGCCAGCTGGAACCGATCAAGGTTCGCCAGGAAGCCGACCAGTTCTTCGTCGTCGACGGGCACCGCCGCCAGCGCGCCTTCGCCCGCGCCCGGCTCCTGCGGATCGAGCGCCGGGGCGACCGGCAGGTCGTGATCGAGGGCGATCAGCCGCTGCGCGAGGCCGCCGGCCCGCTGCACCGGAATTTCGATCCCGACCGGATCCTCTGCCGGCTGGTGGAAAGTGGGACCGCGGAGGACGAGCTCTTTGCCTCGCAGCTGACCTACAACAGCGGCAAGCCATTCACCCTGCTGGAACGGATGATCTTCATCTCCCGGCTCAGCCGCCAGGGCGAGTACACGAAGGACCAGCTGGCCTTGAAGACGGGCTTTTCGCGGACGTACATTGCGAACGCGCAGCACCTCAACGCGGCCGATCCGCGCCTGCTGGATTACGTGCGCCAGGGGCGCATCTCGCAGAAACTGGCGCTGCGCCTGCTGCGGGCCTTCTCTTCCGACCAGCAGATCGCCAAGGTCGCCGGGGCCCTGGTCCAGGCCGCCCGCCACGACCGGGACAAGATCCTGCCCAAGGATCTCGACTGGGGAGGCAAGGAGGGGCCCGCCGCCGACCCGCGGGCGCGCGCGCCGGCGGTCGATCCGATCCGGACCCGGCTGCGCCATGTGGTGGCGCGCCTGGGCGAGGGCGCGCGTTTTGCGCCGAACCGGACGGCCCATGACCGGCTGGAAACGCTCCTGCTGGTCCACCGGTATGCGACCGGCAAGTTAAGCTATGCGCGCCTGGAGGCGCATCTGCTCGGCCGGATTTAGGCGCTATTTGGCGGCCAATTCCCGGCTCGCGGCGGCCAACAGCTCCCCCAGCCGGCTGGCCTCCGTCTTCAACGCCTCGTTGGAGGTCATGAGGTCATGGCGCTGGACGGCATCGCGGACCGCCGCCACCAACTCCTCTTTCAACCAGGGCTTGGAGACAAAACGGCAGATTTCGCCCCGGGCGATCGCGTCCATCACCGAGGCGAGGTTCAAAACCGCCGTCAAGAGGATGCGGGAGCTGGTGGGGCGCAGCCGCCGGCAGGCGGCCAGGAAGTCCAACCCCATCATCTCCGGCATCTTATGATCCGAGATGATCACCGAAAAGTCGCGTTCGGCCACCAGGCGCAGCGCTTGGATCGGGCCGGGAGAGGTCACGACCTCGAACTGCTCGCGCTCCAGGATGACCTTGAGCGTGACCAGGACCATTTGTTCGTCGTCCACGATCAGGACGGACGGGCAGGATGGAGTAACGCTCATAAGCCAATTTTAACATGCTTATCGGCCCGATCACGACCGGTTTAAGCGGGAAGCCGTCCCCACCCGGGGCCGCCAGGGCTTAGCGCTGGGTAAGCACGCCTTTGGGAGCCTCGGCCTGCACCGCCACGGCGCCGGGGCGGGCCTGCGCCAGCGCTTGCCGGCGCCGGCTCGTGTCGCCGATCTGCTGGAGCAGGGCGGGAAGGGTCCGGAAGACGATCTTCACATCGAGCCAGAACGAACGTCCTTCCGCATACTGGATGTCCAGCCGGATCATCTCGTCGAAAGTGGTTCGATTCTTGCCCGAGACCTGCCACAGGCCGGTCAAGCCGGGGGTGGCGCCGAACCGGCGCCGCTGCCAGGGAAGATAGCCCTCGTATTCGTAGGGGAGGCACGGCCGGGGTCCGACGAGGCTCATCTCGCCGCGCAGCACGTTGATGATCTGGGGCAGTTCATCCAGCCCGGAAGCCCGCAGAATCCAGCCGCCGGGAATCAGCCGCGAATCGCCCTGCGAGTCCATCTTGACCATCGGGGCGCCGGAGCCCATCAGCTGGCTGAAATAAGCCTGGTGCACGCCGGTGTTCGCGCCGGCGACCATGGTCCGGAATTTGTAGATCTTGAACCGCCGGCCCCGATAGCCGACCCGCTCCTGCAGGAAGAATACGGGGCCGGGGGAGGCGATTTTCATCACGATCGTCATCAGCAGGGTCGCCACCGCCAGGATCGGCAGCGCCAGCAGGCAGAAGGCGAGATCCAGGGCCCGCTTTGAGACGGGCATTTGGGCGGAGGTTGCTTGGGTGCTCATGCCGAAACCGAGGATTGCGACAGCCGGATGGAAAAAAGTGCTTTAATGGGAAGAGGAGGACGGAAGGAGGATCGAATTGCCGGGGCGGCCGGCCGGGCGGAGGATTGGCAACTGCAGGGCGCGGGCCAGACTTGAAACTAAGGAGCTGGTTGGAAGGCGAAGCGTCGTTTTTCTGGCCAGGATGCTCCCCGTCGCCCTTTCGCATGTCAACGGGCCGGGCGGTGGGAGATTACGTACGCCAATCCGCCGAGCGCTCTGCCTGAATCCCTCCGCCGGCCGGCGAAGCATCTCTGGGTCAATGCCCGGCCCAAAATCGCAGCGCTCATGGGAAAAGAGGGATCACCGATAGTCGCGGCGCTGGCGGAGTTGTTCCTTGCGAACGGGAGCTCTTTGCGACGGAGCGTTGAGAAGCGTGCGCGCGGGTCCATGGTGAAAACCGGCTGCCCGGGCGGAGGAGGCTTTGCCGATCCCGGGCGTTTGCAACGCCTTTTTCCGACGCGAAACTGTCATAATCGTCCCCCTCGCGGAAGCGGGCCGGCGGTCCGCCGATCCGCGTATCCGTAACTGCATTCGCCCCAAGCCGATCGGCTCGGAGCCGGGCCGCTCAGGCCTTGGCCGCGTCGGTGGGCGCCAACTGCGGCCGGCGCCGGCTGCGCGGTCCCTCGACCCAGTTCGGGACCAGGCTGGAACCCGCCAAAGCGGAGTCCGCGGCCAACGGGGCCGGGCGCACGCCCGGATGAAATTGGAACTCATCCTCGTACCCGTCGGCCGCATGGCGGACGGCGTGGATCAACGCGGCCGTGGCCGGCACCAACACCACGAGCACGGCAATGAGCAGGAAGTGGATCATGGGGAGAGGTGGTTAGAGGATCGGCTCGGGCCGCGGAAACTGAAGGGAAAAACGCATGGGGGCGATGGGTGATTGACTGCGCCAAAGGTAGCCGACCCGGCCCAAAGTGTCCATGGGGAGGATACCCGCATTTTCCCTAGGTGGATCCCCTAGGGCCCTGGGGTGTTTTCCCTAGGGTCGCGGGGGACCAGTCCCGGCCGGGCCGGGGTTGCATCGGGCTGAGCACACTCGCTGTCATCAGATTAGGGAGGACCTGAATCGCGGACGCCGCCTTGGGTGAACTGCCCGGGGTTCCGCTCCGCCGCCTGCTGACGCTGACCGTCCCCCCGGGGAAGGGGTTGCGGCGCCAGCGGCGCCACGCTCGGACGGTGGCGCCCCGGGCCCGGTTTGGCAAGCAAAATGCCGGGTGGCCGCCGGGTCCGCCGCGGTCGGCCCAGACTCGGCTGGCCTGTATTGGTTTTAGCGGGACAGGGGCCGGTCCAGGGTCCGGTACTGAATCGCTTCCAGCAGATGCGGGGCCTCGATGCTTGCGGCGCCGGCGAGGTCGGCGATGGTGCGGGCGACCTTGAGGATGCGGTGGTAGGCGCGGGCGGAGAGGGAGAGCTTCTCCATGGCCTGCTGGAGGAGATCGCCGAGAGCGGATTCCAAAGCGCAGTGCCTGCGCAGCTGGGCCGGGGTCATGCGGGCGTTGGCGATTGTAGCGGAGCCTTTGAAGCGGCCGAGTTGCCGCTCGCGCGCCCGCATGACCCGATCGCGAATCGGAGCCGAGGACTCGCCCGGCTCGTCCGATCGCAGCTCGGCGAAAGTGACCGCCGGGGCCTCCACGTGGATGTCGATCCGGTCCAGCAGCGGGCCGCTGATCCGCGCGCGGTATCGCTCGATCTGGGACGGCGCGCACTTGCACCGCTTCCGCGGATCCCCCAAGTGTCCGCAGGGGCAGGGATTCATCGCCGCCACCAGCATGAAGGCGCACGGAAAGGTCGTCTTCGCGGCGCAGCGCGAGATCGTGATCTCAAAATCTTCGAGCGGCTGGCGGAGCACTTCGAGGACGGAGCGCCGGAATTCGGGCAGTTCATCCAGGAACAGGACGCCGTGATGGGCGAGCGAAACCTCCCCGGGCCCCGGAACGATGCCGCCGCCCAGCAGGGCCGCGTCGGAAATGGTGTGGTGGGGCGCGCGGAACGGCCGCGAGCCGAGGGCTGCCTGATGGCCCGCGAGGGTGCGGCCGGCGATGGAATGGATCGCGAGGATCTCGAGCTGCTCGTCCCGGGCCGGCGCCGGCATGATGCTCGGAATGCGCTTGGCGGCCATGGATTTTCCCGCCCCGGGCGGCCCGATCACCAGCAGGGCGTGGGACCCGGCGACGGCCACTTCGATCGCGCGGCGCAGTCCGGCCTGGCCTTTGAGCTCCGAAAAATCCGGCGCTTCCGCCCGGGGCGCCGAACTCGCGGTCAGTCCGGGCTCCAGGGCTTTGAGCGGGCCGTCGCCCGCGAGAAACCGGAAGGCCGCGGGCAGCGAGTCGATCCGGTAAACGCAGATCCCTCCCACCAGTGCGGCCTCCTCGGCGGACCCCCCGGGGAGCAGGAGCCCCGCTTTGCCTGCTTTCTGGGCGGCGCGCGCGATCGCCAGCCCGCCCCGGACGGGCCGGGTGGACCCCGACAGCCCCAACTCTCCGGCGACCATGAAGCCGGCCAGGCGGGCGGGATCGAGCTGCCCGGTGGCGGCCAGCAAGGCCAGGGCGATCGGCAGGTCATAGAGCGGCCCCTCCTTGCGCAGGTCGCCCGGGGCGAGGTTGATGGTCGTGCGGGTGCGCAGCGGCCGAAAGCCGCAATGGGACAGCGCGGAGAACACGCGGTCGGCCGATTCCTTGACGGCCGCGTCGGGCAGGCCAAGCAGGACCAGGCGGGGTTCGCCCTCTTCGTTGGCGTTGACCTCGACTTGGACTAGTTCGGCCTCGACTCCGACGAGGGCGGCAGAGGCGACGGATGCGACCACCCATCCGATTATAGTAAGTCGGCGCGGCCCGGTTTCCCGACCGCCCGAAAGCCCGCCAGCGGGGCGGCGAGATTAAGGGTTTGCCGGATCGGCCCGGCGTGCCAGGATGGCTTTGGTACCTCCACCAATGATATTCGGGATCACCGGCGGCCTGGGCTGCGGCAAGTCAACTGCAGCGCGGATCTTCGAGACGCTCGGCTTCCGCCGCCTCGATTCGGATGCGATTGTGCGGGAAAGAGTGCTCACTTCGGATCCGGTGAAGATCCGCCTCCGCGAGCGCTATGGCGCGGCGGTCTTCCTTGAGGATGGTTCGGTGGACCGTCCGGCCGTCGCGGAGCGCGTGTTCGCGGACCATGCTGAACTTATTTGGCTGGAGCATCTTATACATCCTCTGGTTTTCGACCATTGGCGAAGCGCCCTCGCGGCCGAGCCCGACCGGTCCTGGGCGGTTGAAGTTCCCCTCCTTTTTGAGCAGGCGCTCGAAAATTGGTTTGATTTTACGGTGTGCGTCGCCTGTGCTGAGTCCGAACAACTTGTCCGACTGGAGCAGCGCGGACTGAATCGCGCGCTCGCCGGCCAACGGATCTCAAAGCAATGGCCGCTGGCGCGGAAAATAGAACTGGCTGATTTCGTCCTTTGGAACGAAGGCTCGCCTGACTTCCTCCAAGACCAGATCGACCGGCTCTGGGCCTCGCTGGCTCCCTAACCCCTTCGCCCTTCTCCTTCCCGTGGAGGAGCGCCTCTCCTAACCCCGTTTCATGACCACATCGCAGCAAGACGACGACGCCAACCCTTCCGGAGGCAGCAACGAGCCCGCCGAGTCCCGCAAGCCCAAGCGGGGCCGCGGCCGCGCGCCTCGCAAGGTCAAGGGCGAGGCGGCGCCCGCTGAGCCGGGTGCGGCCACGGCCGCGCCCGCCCGGAAGGAAGAAGCCGTTCGCCCGGCAGCGGCGAGTGCGCAGACGCCGCCCGCTCCGGCTCCGGAGCCGGCGGCGCCGGCGATCTTTTTTCCTCCGGCCCGGCCGGATTCCGGCCCCGAGGCGGCTGCCGGGGGCGGCGGGGCTGCCGAGGCCGCCGGCCAGGATTACCGCCCGAAGCCGCAGGCTCCGGCCGGCAATGGCGGCCCGTACAAACAGCAAACGGGCGGGGGCCATGGCGAGTGGCAGGATCGGAACGCCTGGAAGCGCAATAAGCGCAAGCGCGGCCGCTTCGGCGGCGGCAATTGGCAGCCGGCGCCGGGCGGGGGAGGGGGCGGTTCCCAGCATCCCCCTCAGCCGCCGCCGCCGAGCCCCGTGCAGAGCTACGGCGATCTGCCCAATCCGGCGCGGTTTGCGGACTTGGGGAGCCTGGACCAGCTCGCGACGGAAATCTCGGCGGGCAAATCCGAGCCCCTTCGCCTCGACCAGCTTTACGCGCTCAATCTGGCGGACCTGACCGTCGCCGCGCGCAACTTCGGGGTCAGCTTCGAAGGGGCTCCCAATCGCAAGCAGCTGTTGGCGGAAATCTTCAAGGAGGCCGCGCGGAGCCAGCGGCCGATCCGGGACGTGGGCTACATCGACCTCACGGACCGGGCCGCCTTCATCGTGCACGAGCACGTCAATTACCGGCTCTATCCCGAGGATCCCTATCTGCCGGACAGCCTGATCAAGCGGTATGGCTTGAAGCGTGGGCACAAGGTCCAGGTGCTGGTTCAAGCCCCGGGCGAGGGCGAGCGCTGCCCGGCCGTGGTCCGGATCGACGACGTCATGGGCCATGAGCCGGAGGCGATCGCCAAGCTCACCCCCTTCGAGGAGCTGATTCCCTATTATCCCCTGCAGCGGATCCTGCTGGAGGCGCCGGAGGTGCAGAAGGACGTGTCCATGCGGGCGGTGGACATCCTGACGCCGATCGGCTTCGGCCAGCGGGGGCTGATCGTGGCCCCGCCGCGCACCGGCAAGACGGTGCTGCTGCAAAATATCGCCAATTCGATCTCGGCCAACAGCCCGGAGGTGAAGTTGATCCTGCTTTTGATCGACGAGCGGCCCGAGGAAGTGACCGATTTCCGGCGCCACACCAAGGGCGAAGTCGTCTCCTCCACGTTCGACGAGGCGCCGGAGAGCCATGTGCACTGCGCGGAGATGGTCGGCGAGAAGGCGCGGCGCCTGGTCGAGAACGGCGAGCATGTGGTCATCCTGCTCGATTCGATCACCCGGCTCGCCCGCGCCTACAACGCGCTCGCCTCCAACGCCGGCAAGATCATGTCCGGCGGCCTGGAGGCGACGGCTCTGCAAAAGCCGAAGCGGTTTTTCGGCGCGGCGCGCAACATCGAAGGGGCCGGCAGCCTGACCATCGTCGCCACCGCCCTGATCGACACCGGCAGCCGGATGGACGAGGTCATCTTCGAGGAGTTCAAGGGCACCGGCAACATGGAGCTGCACCTGGACCGGGGCCTGGTGGAGCGCCGGATCTTCCCGGCGATCAACATCGACCGGTCCGGCACCCGCAAGGAGGAGCTGATCTACCACCCGGAGGAGCTGCAGCGCATCTATGGTCTGCGCCGGGCGATGCAGGGGCTGGGGCCCATCGAGTCGATGGAAATGCTGATCCAGCGGCTGAAGAAGACCAAGTCCAACGCGGAGTTCCTGCTCACGCTCAGCCGCCAGTAGCCGGCGGCTTCGCCACCGGGCGGGTGAGGAGGGAGGTGTTCAGGCCCGGCAGGCGCTCGGAAAACTCGTCCCCCTCCGCCTGGCGGAGGGCCCGCTGGACCATGCCCATCTTGGCGTCGAGGTTGTCGATCATCGAGACGAACACCGCCTCCGGCGTCGCGGCGAGGGCGGCTGCGCCCCATTCCAGCTCGCCCTGGTGGCTGAGGACGATGTGTTCCAGGCGTTCGAGCCGGTCGGGGTCGAGCCGGGCCTTGAGCCCGGCCTTGCGCACCAGCTGATAGCCGAGCACCACATGGCCTTGGAGGATGCCGCGGCGGCTGCGTTTGGCCGTCAGCCCATTTTCAAATTCGATCGCCTTGCCGGCGTCATGCACGAGGATGCCCGCGAGCGCGAGGTCGGCGTCGACTTCGGGGTAGAGGGGCAGGAGGGCCCGCCCGGCCCGCGCCATGTGCACGGTGTGCTCGAGCAGCCCGTGCCGGTAGGCATGGTGCATCAGGCTGGCCGCCGGAACCGCGCGGAATGCGCCGGCGACTTCCTCGATCGCCGCCTGCACCGTGGCGCGCAGCTCCGGACTTCCGATCGCGGCGACAAAGCCGGCAAACTCGGTCCAAAGCGCCTCGGGGTTCTCCGGGGAGCGTTCGACGAGATTCTCCAGGACCTCGGGCGCGGCCAGATCCGCCTCCGTCAAGAGGGCGGCCTTCACCAGCCGGGGGGCCAGCCGCCCCTGAAACGAGTCGGTCTTGCCCTCGACGCGGACGATGGCGCCTTCGGCCGCCGCCTTGAGGACCTCGAAGACGGGGTTGTCGCTGAAAACCGTGCACCCGAAGGAGCCGGTGCGATCGCCCAGTTCCACGCTCAAGAACGGGTTGCCATTGGCGGCGGTCTTGGTCCCGCAGCGCTTCAGCACCAGCACGCTCGCGAAGGCCTTGCCGCTGGCCTGGGCCAGGAGCTTCACTTCGCGGACGGAAGAATGGGCGGAGTCGGACATGGGAAAGGCGCCGAGCCGTCAGGGAAAGTAAGCCTTGCGGGCCTTCACCTGGACAAAGCGCTTCTCCGGCAGCACGCAGGCGGTGAGATACCCGCCCAGCACGCAGCCGGTGTCGATGCCGACGGACCACTTGAGCTTGTAGATCTCGTCCCGCGGGGTGTGCCCATAGATGACGTAGGGCGGCCCGTTCCAGAGGTCGGCCCAGGCGGGGGCGTCCGGGGCCGCCGAGCGCTTGGTCGGTCGGCCGTTGCGGTCGATCACCTGGATGCGGGTCACCACTTCGGCCGGCTGGCGCTGCCACGCCTCGCCGGGCAGGAATCCCCCGTGGACGAAGACGGTGTTCAGCTCGGCTTCCTCGAAGGTGAGGCTCATGCTTTCCAGGGTGGCCCAGTCCTCCGGGCGCAGGCGCTCGAAGGTCTCCAGGTCGTGTTCCTTGGCGTACTTGAGGTCGCCCGTCCGGCGGTATTTGAGCAGGCGCAGCTCATGGTTGCCGAGGAGGCAGACCGCCTTGGCGGCCCGGGCCAGGTCGAGGACCTTGCCGCTGTCGGGGCCGCGGTTCACCAAGTCGCCCAGGAGCACCAGCCGGTCGTCCCGTCCAAGCTGAAGGCGATCGAGCATTTCGCCAAATTCGAGGTAGCAGCCATGGATATCGCCGATGGCGATGAGACGTCCGTTCATGCGGCCTGAATTTGCTAGCGTTGGATGGCGACGGAAGTAAACAGGAAACCGATGGAAATGATTTTGCAGCCGCTCGCCGGCTCCTGTTGCGTGTCGAAGCAGCCTTTCGCGGACGGCGACCGGGTGGTGAGCTACCTGGTGCGGGGCGCGGCGCCGGAAATCGGGCGGTACGACGTCCTGAGCTCCCGGACGGCCGCCTTCCATCCGGAGGGGGCGATCGTCTGCCGCTGGGTGCAAGTCTACAAGCCGCGCGGCGAAGATGAGAATCCGGGCCGCACCCTCAAGCTCACGGCCGAGAGCCTGTTTCTCACCCTGATGGATCCGCTCACCGAGCCGACCGAGGAAAACACCCGGCTGCTGCAGTTCCTGGCGCTGCTCCTCGAGCGCAAGAAGCTGCTGCGGCCGCGGGGCCTCAGCCCGGACCGCGAGCAGCAGCGCTACGAGCACGCGAAGACCAAGCAGATCTTCGAAGTGCCGGCGGGCGACTTGACGCCGCACTTCTTCGTGGCGATCCAGGAGCAGCTGAGCGTGCTGGTGGGCCCCCCGAAGGCTCCGGCGCCGCCCCTCCAGCCGGCCGCTAGCCCCTGACCGGCACGCCGCGGGAGCCGAGGTAGGCCTTGACCTGCGGGATCGTGAAGGTGCCGAAATGGAACAGGGAGGCGGCGAGCACCGCGCTCGCGCGCCCCTCGGCGAGCACCGCCGCGAAATGATCGAGGCTGCCCGCCCCGCCGCTGGCGATCACGGGAACCTCGACGGCGTCGCTGATCTGGCGGGTGAGTTCGAGGTCGTAGCCCGCCTGGGTGCCATCGCGGTCCATGCTGGTGAGCAGGATCTCCCCGGCGCCCAGCGCCACGCCCTGCCGGGCCCAGGCGAGCGCGTCCCAGCCGGTGGCCTGGCGGCCGCCGTGGGTGTACACCCGCCAGTTGGCCGCGGGGCCGGGCTCCCGCTTGGCGTCGATCGCCAGCACGATGCATTGCGCGCCGAAGCGGTCGGAGGCCGCGCGGATCAGCCCGGGGTTGAGGAGGGCGGCGGTGTTGAGCGAGACCTTGTCGGCGCCGGCCTTGAGCATCGCCTCGATGTCGTCCACCGAGCGCAGGCCGCCGCCGACGGTCAGGGGCATGAAGCACTGTTCGGCGGTCGCGCCGACGACTTCGTGCATGATCCGGCGCTCGTCGCTCGAAGCGGTGATGTCGAGGAAGACCAGCTCGTCCGCGCCCTGGGCGTCGTAGGCGCGCGCGCAGGCGACCGGGTCGCCGGCGTCGCGCAGCTCCTGGAACTTGATCCCCTTGACCACGCGGCCCGCAGTCACATCCAGGCAGGGAATGATGCGGCGGGAGAGCACGGGGGGCGCTCCCGCTTCAGCCGGCGTGGGTGACGTCGGGCTCGAAGTTGACCGCCAGGCGGTACACCTGGCCCGGACGCATGATGAGCGGATGGTCGCGCACCAGGTACTGCAGGTAGTGGATCTTGCCGTAGTTGGTGCGGTAGATCGGATCGGCGCTGACCACCTCGGTCTCCTGCCAGGTCGCCTGAAAGTCGTCGCGCGCGACGCTGCAGCGGTGTCCTTGGGGCCCCAGCGCGAGCGCGCCGGCCACATGGTACTTGGAGTGGGGGGCGGCGATCGCCAGCACGTAGCGGAACTTGTCAAGGGTCACCTGCTGGCGCACCGTGTAGGCGAACTCGCAGCTGAGCTTGGTCCCGGTGAACGACCATTGGACCTTGGCGCTGCCGAGGTTCTTCACGATCTCTTCCTTGGTCGTGATCAGCTCCGGCTGCTCATACCGGAAAAAGAAGCTGTTGCGCAGGCCCAGGCCCGTGACGCAGTTCTTGCCGTAGAACGCGGGCAGGGTGACATGCTCGCCGAAGGTGAGTTCGGGCAGCATGATCGGCAGGTAGAAATTGTTCGGCCAGTCGAAGATCCCGGGGCAGTGGGGGAAGGGCAGGACGTCGCTGGAGAGGTGGCCGCCGCAGCTGACCAGCGGGATCTGCAGCTGCAGCCCGCTTTCGCCGTCGCGGTAGAGGAACAGGCCCTGCTCCTTGCGGTTGCTCTTGTCGAAGATGACGAAGCGGCCGCTGGTGCGCACCGGCTCGAGCTTCGGCGCCCCGACGGGCATCTGCACGGTGTTGGCCAGGCGCGACCATTGGCAGAGATAGCGCGCGGCGTCGAAATTCGCCATCCGGGTGGTGTGCGGCCCGTAGGCCGTCCGCTCGGAATCGCGCAGGTCGAGGAAGCCCTGCTCCTGGTCGAGGTAGGTCTCGTAAAAGAACAGGAAGAGCCGCCGCAGGATGTCGAAGTACTTCGGCTTCTGGTCGTCGGGGATCCAGTTGTCGCGCAAGCCCTGAAGGATCAAGCTGATGCAATGCATCTGGCCATAGGCGCCGGCCGCGCGCCCGAAGGCCCAGCCCAGGCCGTCGGCCCGGACCAGGTCGGGCATCATGCGGATGTACTTTTCGGCGTACGTGCGCAGGGTGGGCAGCTTCCGGTCCCGCACGCCGCTATTGGCATGCAGCTGCAGGGCCGAGCGGATGAAGACGAAAGTCATCACGCCGTAGAGATTGAAGTTGCCGCCGAGCCCATGGACGGCGTCGTCGAAGAATCCCGCCGAGCTGGTTTGGTTGACCCGGTCCACCAGGCGCTCGATCAAGCGCGAGGTCTCGTCCTTCTTGGAGAGCCCGAAGCTGAAGCGGGCGACCGCCTTGGCGACGTTGAAGGCCTGCCAGTGGTTGTCGAAGTCGCTGCGGTGGAGGAGCTGCTTGTCGATCCGCAGCTGGGTCTCCTCGACCAGGCGCTCCCAGACCGGGTTGCGGTCCTTGGAGGGGCCGAAGCACAGGAGTCCCAGGGCGGCGTAGGCCAGGCCGTTCTCGGCCGGCGGATCGGTGAACATCTGGGCCGTCACGCAACGGGCCGCCAGGTCGATCAGGTCGTGGCCTTTCAGCGTCGTCTCGCCGGTCGCCCGGTAATACTCGCCCAGGGCGTAGGCGACGTGGCCCGGCTCGTCCGGCCGGCTTTGCTCGTCATTTGCGGGTAGAACCGTGCCGTCGGGTTGGATCGAATCCAGATTGTGGCCCAACATCGAACGGGCCATATCGAGGCATTGCTCGGAGAAACTGTGCATGCAGGCTTGGCGTGGTAATCAGTCGTTGATCCCGCCGGCGCGGCGGCGGCGACAAGGAACGGAGAGTCTTTTAGGAATAAGCCCTCTGGCGCAAGAGGGAAGTTCGTCCGGCCGAGGCGGAAAGCGCGGAAAG
>Ga0302320_10014219_pt1 | contig 16499 bp, 15 predicted proteins | sample Bog_T0_3_FD_202130 | JGI IMG/M metagenome (GOLD analysis project Ga0302320, IMG submission 202130) | Peat permafrost microbial communities from Stordalen Mire near Abisko, Sweden - Bog_T0_3 | ecosystem: Environmental > Terrestrial > Soil > Wetlands > Peat | place: Sweden: Abisko, Stordalen Mire... | reverse complement strand
GCCGGGAAAGTGCATTTTCAACGATGAGCCCATGGGTGCTGCGATTAGCGCCTACCGGTTCGGGTGAGGGTGCGCGGCCTTGTTTATCCGGGGCATCAAGGTTTGAGCTTCCCGTCAATTTCCAGCGCTTTAAATCCGTTTGAAGGCGGTGCTGGTTCGCGAGAGTCGAGCCCAAATACTGCTCTTCCGCTCACTGCGCCTTCGCTTGAATATCCAGCAGCAGTTGGTGCGCCTCAGAGTGGACCTGCTGCGTGTAGGGCACGTTGCCGTTCTCGGTCAGCTTGTCGGCAATCTGGGCGTGGGGCAGCGCTTCCTGGTAGCGATGCTGGCCGGCCAGCGCGCGCGCCCACACAAATTGCGTTGTGCCCAGGCGCCGGTTGTTGGGCGCAACCTTCCCCTCCATGATGCCGATTAGTTCCCGGGCAACCGCTTCTCCCTCCGCATAGCGTCCCGTCGTTACGTAGGCGGAGGCAAGGTAGTACATGGGGTTGAACATGTCGGGGCTGTTGCCGGCAACCTTTCTCCACGCCGGCAGGGAGCCCTCCAGAATGGGCACGGCGTCTTTTGCCTGGCCAAGCCTGATCATGGCGCCGGCCATCAGTGCCTGCACCATCAGCGTGTTTCTCTTGTCCGGGCCGGAGCAGGCCTTCAGACCGTCATAAGCCTTGTGAAACAGCGGGATGCTGTCCGGGATCTTCATACTGGAGACGTCGAGATAGGCCAGGTCTTCGTACATCTGCGACTGGTCGCAGACGGCATACGGCTCGCGGTTATAGATGTCGATGTCTTCCTGGATGAGCTGCGCGGCCTCGTTCAGGCGGCCGCGCACCTCGTAGTCTTCTGCAAGCTGGTAGGTGGCAAAAGCCGTTTCGCGCTCCGGCAGCTGGTACTCGTGGCACTCCTTGACCGCGGACTGCAGCAGGCCGAGGTTGTCATCGGTGCGGAATCCGGTCTTCTCCAAATTGGCGGCGTAGTAGATGTCGCTCCACACCCGCACGCTGGGCGTCACGCCGGGCTTGCGGCTCAGCTCGAGCGCGTGCGCGGTCTGCGCCTTGCCCTCGTCCATGCGGCCTTTCTGAAAGGCGATGTCTCCGTCGAAGGCGGTGGCCTCGGCCTCCGCGCCGATGTCGCCGGCAGACTTGGCGCTGGCGATGATCTGCTCGAATGCCTTCTGCGCGCTGTCCAGATCGCCATTCTCATACATCGATTCGGCTAGGCTCATCTGCGCTTCGCGCAGGTCGGCGGGGTTCTTGATGTAGTCCGGCAGCAGCTTGACGCCGAGCTCGAGAAACTCCGGCACGGTGAACTCCTGCTTGCCGGTGTAGCTGGAGTTGGCCAGCTTGAAAAGCCGGTACATGAAGGTCTGCATGCGCAGGGCGCGCTGGCCTTCGCGGACAGCCTGCTCCTGACGCCAGCCGGCATAGGCCACACTGCCGATCAGCAGCAACACCACCAACGCCGTGGCCGCCAGTGCCCCGCGGTTGCGGCGAATGAACTTGCCCAGCCAGTAGAGCGTGGTCTGCGGCCGGGCCTGCACCGGACGGCCGTTCAAGTAGCGCTGAATGTCGGCGGCCAGCGAATCGATCGACGAATAGCGGTCCTTCGGCCGCGGACGCAGGCATTTCTCGACGATCGTGGCCAGGTCGCCAGTGAGGATCTGGCGAAAGCGGCTCTCCGACAGGCCGCGCTTCTCCGCCGCCTCCGCGCTCACAGCGGCCGGCAATCGCTCCGGCTCCTGCTCCAAGATAGCGCGCTCGATCATCGCCGCCGCGGATGCACTGCTCCCAGGCCGGGATCCAGCCAGCAACTCAAACAGAACGCCGCCCAGTGCGTAGATGTCGCACGAAGTAGTCACGGCCTCATTGCGCAACTGCTCCGGGCTGGCGTAGGCCGGCGTGGCCATCACCGTTGTCGTCAACCGGCTGTCCGCCAGGATCAGCTTGGAAGTGCCGAAATCGAGCAGCTTCACCGTCCCGTCGACAGTGACCAGAATGTTCGATGGTTTGAGATCGAGATGGACCACCAGGTTGCGATGCGCGTAGGCAACTGCGTCGCAGACGCCGAGAAACAGCTGCAGCCGCTCGGTGATCCCCAGCCTGTGCTGGTCGCAGTAGGTGTCGAGATGCCGGCCGTCGACATACTCCATCACCAGATAAGGCTGCCCGCGGTCGCTCAGGCCGGCATCCAGCATACGGGTGATATTGGGGTGGTCGAGCGTGGCCAGAATATGCTGCTCGCGATGAAACCGCTCGATGAACGACGGCCCGGCCGAATGCGGCGCTAGAATCTTCAAAGCCGACCGCTGCACAGCGCCACCCGCCATGCGCTCGACGAGATAAACGGCGCCGATGCCTCCAGTGCCGAGGTGGCGAATGAGCGTGTAAGGACCGATCTTGCTGCCGAGCGATGAATCCTCAGAGGGCGGCGTGATCTGCGGCTCCTCCTGGCTCGACGCCGTGAAGATGCGCAACGCCCTCCGGCGCAGCTTCTCGTCAGGGCACCGTTCCGCGAGCACCCGCTCACGGTCCTCCGCCGGGGTGACCTCGGCAAGATGGAATAAATCCTGGAGCAGTTCCCAGTGATCGGCGTCCTGTGTCATCTCTATCCCTCCACGTTGGCGCGAAACAGGGGGAAAGTGCCTCAGAAGCAAAATCTCCGAGGAGCGCTTCAGGCCTCATGCAGGCGGTCGTAAAGCCAGCCGCGCACAAACCGCAACTCGCGGTCGACGGTAGCCTTGGAGGTGTTCAGCAGCTCCGCGGTCTCTTCGGCGGTAAACCCGAGGAAAAACCGGAGCTCGAGCATCCTGCACTTGCGTGCGTCCAGTTGCTCCAGCTCTTCCAGCACCCGGTCCAGGTCAATCATCTCCGCCGGCCGGGCCTCGATCCAGGCCAGATCGGCATGAAGCGGGACAGGGATGCCAAAGTCGCGCTTCTGTCTTCCCTCGGAGCGGGCATGGTCCACCAGGACGCGGCGCATGAGCCGTGCGGAGAGGCTGTAGAAATGCTCGCGATCTTCAAAGCGCAGGCTGCGCTGGCGAATGAGCTTGAGGAACAGCTCGTTGACCACGCTGGTGGGCTGCAGCAGGTTCTCCGGCCGCTCGCCGCGGAACAGGACGCCCGCAATCTGCCTCAGCTGCGGATAAACAAGCTCGAAGAGATGATCGACGGCCACGGGATCACCCGCTTTCCAGTCGCGGAGAAGCGCCGTGATTTCACCTGCTTCGGGCATCGGGATTCCTCAATCACAGGCAGTATAGTCATTTTGCGCAGACTACCTTTCCGGTTCGCCGCTTCAACCGCATTCCCCGGCGAAACCGCTGCCATCCATCAATTCCAGTTCGCTGACCCAGGCCCTAGCCGGCGAACGCCTCTTCTTCCACCGTGGCCCGCTCGATCAGCTTCACGGGATAATACGAATTCCGCGTGTACTGCTTGACCATCCGGTTGGTGTTGAAATACGACCCGTTGAAAGCCAGCGTGGTGCGCATCAGGTGCGCCCACCGTTCCGGCGCCTCAAGGTAGAGCGGAACCACCGCCGTCTCCAGCTTTTTGTACAGCGATGTAGCCTCTTCTTCGTCGTTGACGCCATCTTCGATGGCCCAGCCCGTTACGCCTTCAATGCAACCCTCAATCCACCAGCCGTCGAGGATAGAGAGGCTGGGAACGCCGTTGAGCGCGGCCTTCATGCCGCTGGTGCCCGAGGCCTCATAGGGGCGCTTGGGCGTATTCACCCACACATCCACGCCGGCCGTCAGCAGCGCGCCCAGGTCCCACGCGTAGTTTTCGAGATAAACAATCTTGAGCAAAGTGTTGGAGAATTTGGCGGCATCCTCGACCACCTTCTGGATCAGCGCCTTGCCCGGCTCGTCCTGGGGGTGCGCCTTGCCTGCGTAGACGATCTGCAGGCCGCCGGCCTGGCGGGCAATCTCCTCTAGCCGGGCGGGATCGGTAAACAGCAGCGTGGCCCGCTTGTAGGTGGCCACGCGGCGCGCAAATCCGAGCGTCAGCACCTTGGGGTCCAGCACCTGTCCGGTGCGCAATTCGATTTCTGCCAGCAGTGCTTCCTTGGCGCTCGCGTGCGCGGAGAGAATCTCGCTTTCCGGCAGGTCGATGGCGTTGCGCAGGTAGAGATTGTCGCGCCGCCAGGAAGAGAAGTTGGCGTCCAGCATCTGCTGGATGGGCTCGGAGACCCAGGTGGGGGCGTGCACGCCGTTGGTGATGGAGTCGATGGCAAACTCCGGGAACATGGCGCGGGAGACCTTGGCGTGCTGCATGGCCACGCCGTTGGCGTAGCGCGAGAACTTGAGCGCCAGCAGCGTCATGTTGAGCATGCCGTCGCGATAACAGCCGAGGCGCTCCAGGCGGGCGGTGCGGTCGCCGCCGAGAATGCGGATGGTCTGCTCGGTAGAGAAGCGGTCGTGTCCGGCCGGAACCGGCGTATGCGTGGTGAATACGCATTTCTGACGGACCAGCGCCAGGTCTGACTCGGTGGGCACACCCAGCGGTCCGCCGCCCAACTGGCTCTCGATCAGGGCCAAAGTCAGCAGCGCCGCGTGGCCTTCGTTCATGTGGTAGACGTTTACCCGGTGGGCCAGCGCATTGGCGATGCGCACGCCGCCCATGCCCAGCACAATCTCCTGCTGCAGCCGGTAGTTGGTATCGCCGCCATACAGGTGATCGGTCAGGCCGCGATCCCAGCCGGAATTCCCATCAACATCGGTATCCAGCAGGTAGATGGGCACCACGTGCCCGTAGCGGCCCACCAGGTCATAGCGCCAGGCACGCACCGTCACCACGCGGTCTTCCACGCTGACCGTGATCCGCGCCGGCTCCTCGGTGCAGAATTCGGCCGGATTCCAGGGTTGCACATCCTCGCTTTGCACGCCGCGCAGATCGAGATGCTGCTGAAAGTATCCTTTGCGATGCGCCAGCGTAAAGGCCACCAGCGGAACACCCAGGTCAGCCGCCGAACGCAGCGTATCTCCGGCCAGCACTCCCAAGCCGCCCGAGTAGGTTGGCATCGCCGGATTGATCGCAATCTCCATGGAAAAGTAAGCCACCACGCCCGCGGCCGGAAAAGTCTCGTAGGAAAACGGAATTGATGATGTCGGTTGCGTCATTCTTTCTCTCCGCGACGCTTCGATCCTGCAAAGCGACGATCTGGAATTGACTTTCTGCTAGGCCAGTTGGAGGACCGCAATCGTTCCTGGCTTCTGTGGTCTGGACTCGTATGATTTTAGCAAGGATGGCATCCAAAAACGTTGGCACAAATGGGGCCATAAGTAACCCAGGAGCAATCCGATGGGTGGTACCAAAGTGGGATCGGCCGGCACATTTCACCTGGCGCACATTCTGCAGGTAAACGTTGTACCGGACGAAAGGCCGTCGTTGCTCAGCATTCTCGATCGATAAGAAAACTCCAAAGAATTGCTACCCCACACGGTGCGCGCCACCGGATGCGTGGCAGATGAAGATCTGCGGCACAATTCCGGTCTGGCCCGCGTATGCCGCCGCCAGGCCCTCTTGAAAGGCCGCTGCGGAGTCCTGTTCCACCAGGTTGATGGTGCATCCGCCAAACCCGCCGCCGGTGAGACGCGCGCCAATCAGGCCGGGCAAATCCTGGGCCAGCGCAACCATGGCGTCGGCCTCTTCGCAGCTGGCTTCAAAGTCCTGGCTGTAGCTCCTGTGAGCCTCGGCCATCAGGCGGCCCAACTCGGCCAGGTCGTGGTTCATCAGCGCTTCGGCGGCGGCCACGGTGCGGGCATTCTCCGTGATCACGTGGCGCGCCCGCTTGAGCGAGTTGGGAGTCATCTCGTGGCCCCACTTTTCGAGGTCGTCCACGGTTGCATCGCGGAGGAACTTCACCTCCGGCCGATGGCTGGCGATGACAGCGCAGGCCGCTTCCACCTCAGCCCGGCGGCTGGTATATTCGCCGCCAGTAATGGCGTGCTTGACCATGGTGTTGGCAATGACCAGCGCGACGTTGGATGGAATGGGAGCCAGCTTGAAGCTCAGGTTGCGGCAATCCAGCAGCAGCGCGTGGTCTTTGGCGCCGTTAGCGGAGATGAACTGGTCCATGATGCCGCAGTTGGCGCCCACAAACTCGTTCTCCGCGCGCTGGCAGAGGCGGGCCAGCACCGGCCCAGGATAGGTCACGCCAATCAGCCCAGTCACTGCCAAAGCCGTGGCCACCTCCACCGAGGCCGAGCTCGACAGACCCGAGCCGAGCGGCACATCACCCCACAGGCTCAGGCTGAAGCCGGGAATCGCGTGCCCTTCGCCGGCTAGAATCGAAACCACCCCCAGCGGATAGTCGGTCCAGTGCTGGCCGGCCGTGGCGGGCAGCCCGGCCGCATCGAAATAGCGCACCTGCCCGTAATTCTCAGAGAAGAGGGCGATCTTGCCGTCCACCCGCGGGGAAATCCCCGCGAGGGTGGCAAAGTCGATGGCCGCGGGCATGACAAAGCCCTCTGCATAGTCGGTGTGCTCCCCGATCAGGTTCACCCGCCCCGGCGCCGCATAGATGGCCGGCTCCGCTTCAAAGCGGGCCAGGTGCAGAGAACGGAATATTGCGATATCACGCATGTCAGTTCACTTTCACGATGGATTGAATCTCAACCGTCATGGTCCAGGAAAACGTCTCGCCGGCGCCCAATGTGCGCGACCAGGTGCCGGTTTGCGCCAGCGAGTCGACCGGCGCAGTGGCCGGCTCGAGCGCTACGCAGATTTGTTTTGCGCCGGGCCGCTCCGGCCAGCCCCCGTAACAGATCCACAGACCGAGATAGGGTGTGGCGGCTGTATTGAATGCGATTCGGATGGAGAGCCCGGCCTTCGGCCGTTCGAGGACACACCAGTTTTCCGCTCGGCCGAGTGGTCCGGCAAAAAGCTTGTCGCCAATCTCCGACTCGGGGCCCTGCGCCAGGTTCAGGTCGCTCGTGGTCCCATCCGCCAGCGTTGCAACAGGCCAGCTCACCTGATCGCCGCCTTTGCCCAGCCTGCCGCCGCCGGAGCCTTCCAGGCGCAGAGACTTGATCGAAGTTGGGAGCACGATCCTGTCCCCAGCCCCGGCAACAAACAAAGGATGTGCCGCCCACGACCACGGAGTCGGGGAGTTGCCAGTGTTGTGCAGCAGGTAATCGAGTTCAAGCTTCCAGCCGCTTGCGGTCTCTTGGAGTGTAGCCGTTCGCTCCAGCGCCAGCGGCAAGGAGAAGCACTCCCCGCGCAAGCTCACGGATTCGCAAAGGTCGCTGCCTGAACTTTGATCTCTGATCTCTGCCCACCGAACCCGCCACAGATCGCCATGGTCGGGAATTGCGGCGACGCCATTTGCGGTTTCCACCGTGCAGGACGCGACCGAAGGCAGGCACTCATCCCAGCCGCTGGCGTCCGCCTCGTCAAAGCTCATGGTCCGGCTGCGCGGCGCATAGGGAAGGAGCGGGGTCTGGAGCAGCTCCTGCTGGCCGACACGGATCGACGCAATTTTTCCGCCCAGAGCGGGGAGGAGGGTGACCGAGCAGTCGCCGGCCCGCATGACAACGTTTTCTTTCTCGATCAGACTTGCCTGACTCATCGCACCTCAAACTCCTACGACCTCCGCGCACCCCGCGTCGAGCCGTTCCCATAACGGGTCCATCCACGCGCGATGCTCGGGCTTCATGAGCACCGAACGCAAGCACGTAACCAGACCCGCATCCCCAACCGCGCCCGCCTGAAACCAAAACCTCGGCAATTGTACAAGAGCTAAATGTAAACCCCTTGTGGCACAAGCCACAAATATCTTCTGGGCCAGCTCGGAAGCCCGCTCCGCATTCTCCGCTTTCAGCTTCCAGACCACAATATCAACTTCGGGCTCGCCGGCCGCCAGGGTGTCGAAACGATCATCGGTGCGCAGGCGCCGGTCAAGCTCCAGCGCGGCCGCCCGCCCGCTCTTGAGGCCGGCGGCAAATGCGCCGTTCTCGGTCAGCGGCAAAAGCTGCTGCGTGGCCCACAACGCCACCGCCGCGGCGCCGGCGCGCGAGCACTCCAGGCTGATTTCGCCCAGATGCAATTGTTTTGACGTGAAATAGGTGTACGGGGAGTCGTGCTTGTAGAAGCGCCCCACCCCAGGGTCGCGGAAGAGCACGCACCCGCACCCATAAGGCTGCAGGCCGTGCTTGTGGGGGTCGATGACCAGCGAATCCGCCTCGCTCGTGGCCAGATAAGCTCGCCGCGCCGGTTCGTCCAACTCATTTGCAATCAGGCGAAAATAGCCGCCGTAGGCTGCGTCCACGTGCACCCGGAAGCCGTAGCGCGCGCGCAGCTTGAGCACCTCGTCCAGCGGGTCGACGGCGCCGATGGCGGTTGTGCCCAGCGTAACCACTACGGCGCCCACATCGCCCCTGCGCAGCTCGGCTTCCAGGGCTTCGAGACTCATCCGGCCGCGGGCGTCGGCCGCTATGCCGGTGTAGTCGAGCTTCAAGACTGCCGCGATGCGGCGGTGAGTGTAGTGCGCCTGCTCCGAGCCCACGATGCGCTTGCCCGGTGCCATTTGACCAGCCACCCAAAGCGCTTCCAGGTTGGCGATGGTGCCGCTTGAGGTGAGATGGCCCAAGTATTCCGGCCAGCGGAACATGGCCGCGATCTCGCGGACCGCCTCAATCTCCATCTCCGAGCTGGCCCGGCCGCCATCGCGGGCGTGATTGTTAGGGTTGATCTTCATGGCCAACGCATAGGCGGCGCGCGCCACCGGATGCGGCGGCTTGAGCATCTGGCCGGCGTAGAGCGGATGGAAGTAGGGATAGTTGTCGCCCAGGCGGTGGGCTACGGTTTCCAGAACTCCGGCCATCGCGGCCGTATCCTGGCTGGGCTCAGCTGCGTAATCCGGGAGCACGGCATACTCGGCCTCAAGCTGCGCGGTGGCGCGGCGCAACAGCTCGGGGACGGGATCGTGGGGCATGAAGGCCTTTCCGGGCAAGCACGGTGACTGGCAGAGTTCCCATCCACGATAAATCACGGCATTCCATGCGCGCCGGCTCGCCGAATGCTTTGGTTGGCAGGTGTTGATCGACGCTACGACCGCTTACCGAGGACAAGAAGATTCCGGCTAAACTCGGCTCCCGCCAGGTACTTTATTCCCCTGTCGAACGTGACGAGCACCCCTTCGTGTTTCACCGCCAGTCCTAACAGATAGGCGTCCGTAACCTGCTGATGCCCGACCAGGCGGGCCGAAAACGGAGCCGTGAGAGCGGACCACGATTCGGCGATGGGCCAGTACCGGTAGCCGGGATGGGCGGCAAATGCAGCAAGAATTGCCGTGGCCTGCGCGACCGTCCGATGAGCGCCGCCATAGGCCGGATTGGTAGTTACCCGAACAAAGCCCGCCTCGGTGAGGGGGCAGACGCCCCAGTCCTCTTTCCCGGACGTGTCGAACCAGTTGTGCATCGCCGCATAGTGCGGACTTTCTGTATCGGCAAGAAATGTCAGGGCGTTGAGGTCGAGGAGGTAGCGAGCCTTAGTCAAATTCACTCTCAGCCTCTTTGATCGTTTCAAGCGTCAGTCCCTTGCCGGTGGGAGGAAAGCAGGGCAGGCCGTTGGGCGAGCGCCGAATGTCCGGTGCAGGTTGAGGCGTGGTCTCCGCCTTGCGAATCAGCTCGCTGATGGCAGCGCCCAGCGTAATCCCCTTGGCCGCGGCATAAATGGAGGCCAACTGGTGAACGTCGTCATCAATGTTTATATTGGTGCGCATGAACCAATTATAGATCGATTCTCAAATTTGCCCCACTTGGCAATGTGGCTCATAGTATTCACGTTCGCACACCGGGCCCATTGGTGCTTAACAATAGGCATAGTGTAGGTTCTCAGTTTGGAAAGCCACCTTTGCGGGGCGCATTCAAGAATTTGTGCGCTATTCTATATACAGCGATGGTACACTAGCCCTAGCGTTAGAACCGAACCGGGCAGTAGCAGCACTCGCCCCAAACAAGCAAGATTCTGCCAGTGGTCGCTCCGATTCCTCCAGCGCAATTCAATCCAGGAAACACGATCAAATGGAACAAGGTACTGTGAAGTGGTTCAATGACGCGAAGGGCTTCGGCTTCATCTCGCGCCAGAACGGTGAAGATGTCTTCGTGCACTACTCGGCGATCAACTCGAGTGGTTTCAAGAGTTTGCAGGAAGGTCAAGCCGTGCAGTTCAACGTAGTCAAGGGCCCCAAGGGATGGCAAGCTGCCGACGTGCAGCCGCTCTAACCCTTCCAGGCCGGATTCCGGCAGAATCGAGCACGAGAAAACTCACGAGGGCTGGGGCCAAACCCAGCCCTCGTGCTGTTTGCCGGAGAGTAGAAGCCCCCGCAACTGGGCCGGCACGAAGAGGGACGCCCGGGCTGGCGGCTGGTGGACGATGGGCCAAACTGGGGATTCCGGTTTACTCTATTTAGAACTGCTGTTGTGCCTGGTTCCCGTTGAAGAAATGAAACACCAGCCCGGGTCTGAAGGCCACCCGAACTTGCGCCTGTTCCGGGAGCGGAAGCCCCCGGCTCCCTTCGAAAGCTGCGGTCTAGAACTGAAATCCGAGAAGGACTTGGAAAGGACGCTGTCAACCGTGATTGAGCCATCAGCCATGCCGGGGGGAGCCACTCTGGAATTTCAGCCGCCGTCAGGCTCCGTCGGTCCTGCCCTGGAAAAGCTGGCGCTGGTGATTCCCACGCTCTGCGAAGAGGAAAGCATTGGCGGCCTGCTGGTGCACGTGCGTTCTGTGCTTGACCCGCTCAAGGTCCCCTACGAGATTCTGGTGGTCGACGACGACAGCCCGGACGGCACAGGCGCGGTGGTCAAGGCGATCTCCGCCGCGGACCCGCGGGTGCGGCTGGTGGTGCGCCAGGGCGAGCGGGGGCTTTCCGGGGCGATTCTCTATGGCTGGCAGCGGACCGACGCTACCATTCTGGGGGTGATGGACGCCGACGGCCAGCATCCGCCGGCGGTGCTGCCGCAGCTGATCGAGAAGATCTATGCCGGCCGCGACATGGTCATCGGCAGCCGCTACACGCCAGGCGGCGAGACGGGCAGTTGGAACCCGGTGAGAAAGTTGATTTCGGCAACGGCCGTGTGGGTGACCTGGCCGCTGCAAAGGAACCATCTCCGCGTGAAGGATCCGATGTCCGGGCTGTTTATGGTGCGCCGGCACTGCCTGCCGCAGACCGAGGTTCAAAAGACCGGCTTCAAGCTGCTGCTCGATTTACTGGTGCGCGGAAACATTCAGACGGTGACCGAAGTCCCCTTCGCCTTTGGCCTGCGCAGTCACGGCACCAGCAAGGCCAACTTCAAAACGGCCTGGGACTACGGCTTGCTGCTGGCCAGGCTCTACGCGGACCGGCTGGGGTTTGGACGCCAGTCCTGAAGCTGCCCGCGGCGAGACGCTGAGCCGGCGTAGCGAGGCGCGTCTCGACCTGAGAAACAATCAGTTAGCCCCGGAATTGCACCCATAGTAAGATTGCGTCATGACAACTGAATCACCCCTCCCTGGTGCGGAATTCGCCCTGAAAAACGAGTGGTGGACCCCGCCGCTCGCCGGTCCGCTGATCCTGGGCGCGGTGGTCCGATTTGGGTTGATGGCTCTGGGCTTGGCCAGGACAGGGGCCGGCGCCGTTGAGGGCACCGATACCTACAGCTATCTGATTCCCGGACAGAATCTGCTGTTTCACGGAGCTTTCTTTGCGGATGGAGTGCCGGCCGTGATGCGAACCCCGGCGTATCCGCTGTTTCTGGCTGCGACCAGCCTGGCGGGGTTTGCGGTGGCATCGGCGGTGAATATTCTTCTCTCCCTGTTTTGCGTGGTGCTGGTCTGGCGCCTGGGACGGGCAGTCTCCGGAAGCGACCGGATCGGTCTTGGCGCAGCCTGGCTGATGGCGATCGAACCGATGACCATCATCTTTTCGATCCTGCTGCTCTCCGAGACCCTGTTCTTGGCCTTTTATCTGTATGGGCTGGAGCGGCTGGCCTGGTTCCTGCGCACGCAGCGGCTGCGCCTGGTGACCGGGTCGGGGCTGGCGTTTGCGGCCGCAGCGCTGGTTCGGCCGGCTGCATATTATCTGCCGGCAGCGCTGGCGCTGGGGCTGCTGGTGGTGCTGATCCGCCGGCCCGGTTTGCGCTGGAAGGCGCCTGCGCTGCTGCTCGTCTGCTCCCTGCCTTGGCTGGTGGCGTGGCAAGTTCGCAACAAGGTTGAGTCCGGGTACGGCGGGTTTTCCAGCGCACGCGAGCTGAATCTCTACTTCACCAATGCCGTCGAAATCACCTCCCGTCTGGAGCACCGGAACTACTTCGACGTGCATCGGGAGTTCGGTTACTCGCCGTTTGTGGGACATAGCGGTCAAGTCTACCTGGCACAGGAGTATGTGAACGTTCATCCGGAGCAGGCCAGCTGGCCGCAGGCGCAACGGATTGCTTTCATGGGTGTGGAGGGCGGCAAGGTGATCCGCGCGCATCCCGGGATGTATGCGCGAACCTGTATCGAGCCACTGGCGTCTATGATGCTGGAGCCGGGCGCTGGCTACTTTGCCCGTATGCTGAGCCTGGGCGACAGCGAACTGACCAACGGCGTGGGCACCAATCAAGGCATCGCGCATTTCGGCATCAATCTCATCAAGACGCATCCGATGATTGCCGCCTCGAAGGTCGTTTTTATGGGTGTGCTGCTGGCGTTCTACCTGCTGGCCCTGCGTGGAATCGCGCGGGGGATCGTCGGCAATCCTTACCTGGCGCTGATGCTGGGTACGGCGTTCTACTTCATCGGCCTTTGTGCGGTTACGGCCGGTCCCGGTTACGATCCGCGCTTTCGCATCCCCATTTTGCCTATCCTATGCATTTTCACGGCGGCGGGGCTACCGAGGAAGAAGACGGCTGATTCCTAAGCGAGTACCCCTCAAGCACAGCGGCTCGATCATCGGTGCGGTTGCACAGATGATGCGCACCGAATGCTTTGTTTGGCGAGGAGCGCGGGGAGATCGGATACTCTTCAGTAGAAGATTAGCCGCGGCGCGGTCACGTGGCCACGCTTCCGTGCAGCTCTTCATCCACACGGTGAAGGTTTGTGACCCATAAGAAAGCGATCATCATCGGGGCAGGCCCAGCCGGTCTCACTGCGGCCATCGAGCTCGAGCGGCAATCCGGAATCAGACCCACTCTCATTGAGGCTTCCCACGAGATCGGCGGCATCTCGCGCACGGTGCGCTACAAGGGAAACCGCATGGACATTGGCGGCCACCGCTTCTTCTCGAAATCCGACCGGGTCATGCGCTGGTGGCTGGAACTGATGCCTGTGGCCACCTGCGGTGGGGCGGACCTTCCTGGAGAAGGTGAACTCCGCTACCAGGGCCAGCAACGCGATCTGCCTGAGGCCGCCGCGACTCACGATCCGGAGAACGAAGACCTGGTGATGCTGGTGCGCCAGCGCAAGAGCCGCATTTATTTCCTGCGCCGGTTCTTCGACTATCCGATCAGCCTGACCGCGGCCACCTTTCGCAACCTGGGCCTGAGCCGCACCTTCCGCTGCGGCGTCAGCTACATGCGCTCAGCGCTCTTGCCCCAGCGCCAGGAAAAATCTCTCGAAGACTTCATCGTCAATCGCTTCGGCAAGCAGCTTTATCTCACGTTTTTCAAGTCCTACACGGAAAAAGTGTGGGGCGTGCCGTGCAACGAGATCAGCGCGGAGTGGGGTGCGCAGCGTATCAAGGGGCTCTCGCTCAAGGGCGTGGTGGTGCATTTTCTGAAAAAGGCTTTCGGGCCCAAGCCCTCCGGCGACATTGCGCAGAAGCAGACCGAAACCTCGCTGATCGAAAAGTTCCTCTATCCCAAGTTTGGCCCCGGCCAGCTGTGGGAGCACGCGGCCGACCTGGTGCGCGGCGGCGGCGGCGAGATCCACTTCGGCATCCAGATTGACCGCATCCACCTGGAGGGCAACGTGGTCGCGTCGATCGAGGGCGTGAACGACGCCGGCGAGCGCGTAACCTTTGCCGGCGATTATTTCCTCTCCACCATGCCAGTGCGCGACCTGGTGCGGGCCATCTCCGCAACCGCCCCGGCCCAGGTTCCCGCGGACGTAACCCAAGTGGCCGAAGGCCTGATGTACCGCGACTTCATCACCGTGGGGTTGCTCGCCTCGAAGCTGGCTGTCAAGGAGAAGGACGGCTCGCCGCTGAAGGACAACTGGATCTATATTCAGGAGCCAGACGTGGTGGTGGGCCGCTTGCAGATCTTCAACAATTGGAGCCCCTGGCTGGTGGGCGCGCCGGACAAGGTCTGGATTGGCCTGGAGTATTTCTGCAACGAGACGGACGATCTGTGGAAGCTGACGGATGAGCAGATGTCGCGCTTCGCCATCGAGGAGATCGCGCGGATCGGCATCCTCCGTGCCGAGGATGTCGAGGATTCGCACGTGGTGCGTGTGCCCAAGACCTATCCCGCCTACTTCGGCAGCTACGACCGCTTCGACGTGATCCGTAATTACCTCGACGGGATTCAGAACCTGTTCCTGGTGGGCCGCAACGGCATGCACAAGTACAACAACCAGGACCACTCCATGCTGACTGCAATGACCGCTGTCGAAAACATCGTGAACGGAGTCACGACCAAGGACAACATCTGGGCCATCAACACGGAGATGGAGTACCACGAGGAGAAGGCGGCAAAGTAGCCGTCGGCTTCAGTTGAGCCGCCAGAATGCTCCGTTCAGGACGCTGGCGAAGGTGACCCAGGCCAGGTAAGGCGCCATGAGCCAAGCGGCCACCGGCGCCACACGCGTAAACACCAGAGTCGCGGCTCCGATCGTCGCCCACAGCAGCACCACCTCAGCCAGCGCCGCACCGATTGCATGCTGCTTGAAGAAGATCCAGGACCAGGCGAAGTTCAGCGCCAGTTGGAGGAGAAACAGGGCCAGGCCCCAGGTCCGCGCGGGCGACGGCGCAGCCAGACAAACCCTCCAGGCCGCAATCGCCATCAGCGCATAGAGAAGCGTCCACACCGGCGCGAAGACCCAGTTCGGCGGAGCGATCGAGGGCCTCACAAGCGTCCGGTACCAGCCCGGAATCTCTGCAGCTGTCCATCGCCCGCTTGTTCCGGCGACCCCGAAGCAAAGCCCGAGCCAAACTGCCAGCCAAATCCAGCGCATTCCGCCCTCTTTCGCCCTGCGTCCATCATCCCACGCGCATGCCACAAAAGCAGATGCCGGGAGCGATGACCACAAAGGGCGAAGTCGCTTACCGGCATCCGGAAGGTCGAATTGTAAAAGTTCCGCCGCGTGCCTTTTGGACTACGCCAGGAACTCCAGGTACCGCAGGTTCGGCTTTTTTGCCTGGACTCATCTGCTTTTCTCTTCTGGCCGGTCCTGCCGGCTTCCCGAGCCCCGGTCAATCGCGTTCAAAACGCTTCACACACTGGAGAACAACGCCCGTAGCGGGCAAATGCTACAACGCCCAGCTCGGCGCCTGGCCTGAAACTGCCGTTGCCGATGCCGCATTGGAACCGTTCCACTCCGGAACCAGAAAACCGCCACTGGGATGTGCTTCCGGCCCTTTGTGGCTGCGGTGCTGATTGCGCAGAGTCTTCTGTATCTCGCTGAGCATTTCCTGGCGCTGGGTGCGGGTTTGCCGCTCCCAGAACATCACGAAGCCCAGGCCGCACACGCTGCAATGCGTCTCGGCGTTCCCTTGCGTACTCTTGCAGAGCACTTGCATTGCGATGCCTCCAGCCCGAGCGAATTCTCCAGCCTCGAAAGCCACAATAGCCCCGCTCTGCAATAGCTGACTATTCCCTCTATCGGCAGTTCTGCCGGTCTTCAGCACCAGCCACAAATCCCCTTTTTGTGGGATGGCCGTCCCTGATCCGCTCTCTTTATCGTTCCAAAGCCACGCCTCCGCTCGACTTCACACCCTGCATCCTTCTATCCTGAGATTGTTTGGCCGTGTTTCTCTCACCCACGACCCAATTGGAATGGCATTCATCATGAGCACGCAGACAATCAAAGTACACCTTCCCGATGGGGCCATTCGCGAAGTGCCCGCCGGCACCACACCGTTCGACATTGCCAACGCCATTTCGCCGCGCCTTGCCGCAGCAGCTGTTGTCGCGCGGCTCACCCCTCTCAGCCCCGCGGCCAGCACAGGCACGACTGCAGCGGGCGAGTCGGCTGAGGCCGCCATGTATTCTGCGGAGGACGCCGCCGAGGCGCGCCTGGTCGATCTCTCCACCCCGCTCACTGAAGATACCCGCATGCAGCTGCTCAAGGAGACGGACCCCGAGGCCCTCAAGGTGGTGCGCCACTCCGCCGCGCACGTGATGGCCACGGCGGTGCTCGAACTGTTTCCAGAGACCAAGCTCGGCCATGGTCCGGCCACCGACGCGGGGTTCTTCTACGACTTTTATCGCCCCACCAACTTCACGCCCGACGACCTGGCCGCCATTGAGGCGAAGATGAAGGAAGTGGTCGCGCGCGACGAGAAGTTTGCCCGCATCTACGAGCCGCGAGAGCAGG